>Ga0272442_10001356_pt1 | contig 37475 bp, 21 predicted proteins | sample SSMForm2O_FD_200262 | JGI IMG/M metagenome (GOLD analysis project Ga0272442, IMG submission 200262) | Marine sediment archaeal communities from Little Sippewissett salt marsh, Falmouth, MA, United States - SSM-Form-2O | ecosystem: Environmental > Aquatic > Marine > Wetlands > Sediment ... | reverse complement strand
CGCGATTTCCAGAAGCTCATGGACGCATTGAAAAGCCAACATGGAAGAGTTTGCGGCGACGTGAACTGGAGCGGCATCCTCAACGTGGCGCTCGATCTAAGGGGGCAGGACGTCTTTATGGATATGCACACCGCTCCTCAGGACGTCACGGATAGTTTTCGCCGGATCGCAAAGGTCATCGAGCAGTTCGTCGAGATCGTGGAAAACCGGACCGGGACGAGCAGCATCTCGGTCAATCGCAACGTGCGACATTTCGATAGGCCCGTTTTTCTTCACTCGGAGTGTTCGCACACGATGATTTCGGAAGAATTCTATGAAAAATTCCTTATGCCCTCCGATATCGCCTGGAGTCGCCGCCATCGCCCTTTCGGCATTCATTATTGCGGCCCGGATCCCCATCGGTACGCCCGGTCATTTGCCAAACTGCCTCATTTAGACTTTCTGGACGTCGGCTGGGGCGGGGACGTCGCCGAGCTTCGCCGGTTCCTTCCCAACACCTTTTTGAATATTCGCCTGAGTCCCGTGGAAATCGTGGACCAAACTCCCGATGAAATCTACTCGACGATCTCGCGTCTTGTCGATGCGTCTGCGAATCCCTATCTTACGGGGATATGCTGTATTAACATGGACGACAACGTCAGTGACAGCCAGGTGAGCGCGATATTTGAAACGGTAGAGACATTACGCCGGAAGTACAAAGATTTGGAATCATAGCCTATGAAACGAAAACATGTCGCATGGATTATTCTGGTTCTGCTTGTTACGCATACGTGTGCTAACACTGTCGAGAAAGTCACCATAGTGATAGACAAATCGGCTCATTCCCGAGTGAAATTCGCGGGCGAAAAGCTGTCTATTTCTGTAAGAGAAGCGGGCTTGGACGTAGATGTGATTCAAACGAATGAGCTTCCGAAAACGAGGCCCGTCATTGTTATAGGCAATGTTCAAAAGAGCCGTTTGATCCGTTCCAGTGCCGTCGAGATACCTGCGAGTGACATAGCGAAGGAAGGTTTTGTTCTGGTGGGAAATAAAGAGATAACCGTTGTTGCAGGCGGCGGCGATTCGGGGGCGCTCTACGGCTGTCTGGAATTGAGCGGCCTGATTGAGAAAAACGGCAAGCTGCCGGGGAAGATCAGACGGTCGGATACGCCCCGCTTTACACTGCGAGGACCGTGTATCGGTATGCAGAAAACGTCTGTTCTACCCAATAAGGGGATCTACAACTATCCCTATACGCCGGAATTGTTCGGATTTTTCTATGATAAACAGCAATGGGTGGCGTTTCTGGATTTGCTGGTTGATAACCGAATGAACACGCTGTATCTGTGGAACGGCCATCCATTCTCATCTCTGGTCAAACTCAAGGACTATCCGGATGCCGTCGAGGTCTCGGACGACGTATTCCGAAGGAACAAAGAGATGTTTCACTTTCTGACGACGGAAGCGGATAAACGGGGGATATGGGTGATCCAGATGTTCTACAACATCCACTTCCCGGAAACCTTAGCCAAAAAGCATGGCGTTGAAACACATCAATCCGAACCGACGGACCTCAGCGCCGATTACACCCGCAAATCCATCGCCGAATTTGTCCAAAGTTATCCGCATGTCGGTTTGCTCATCTGCCTGGGAGAGGCTTTATCCGGCGCCGAAAACAAGAAGGAATGGCTGACAAACGTGATTATACCCGGCGTTCAGGACGGCATGCAGGCGCTGGGATTAACGGAGGAGCCGCCGATTATCATCCGGGAGCATACGATGGATAAGGATGCGCGGGAGATTGTCGGGGCCGGGTTGGAGAAATACCAAAACCTTTACACGATGATGAAGTATAACGGGGAAGCCTTGACAAGCGACCGGCCGAGGGGACCGTGGGCCGAGATTCACCGGGAGTTGAGTTCTATCACCTCACAGCATATCACGAACATTCATATTATGGCGAACCTGGAGCCGTTCCGGTACGGGGCGACACGTTTTATACAAAAGTGCGTGAAGGCTGCTCAGACGATTCATCACGCGAACGGATTGCATCTGTATCCGCTGGCCTACTGGGCCTGGCCGGACAGTCCGGATAAGGTTGCGATCAGGCAATATGAGCGGGATTGGATATGGTTCGAAGCCTGGGCACGCTATGCCTGGAATCCGGATCGAGACGTTCAAGGGGAAGATAAATACTGGATTTCACGGCTGACGGAGGTGTACGGCTCCGAGGAGGCGGCAACTCACATTTTGGAAGCGTACAATCATTCGGGACTGTGTGCCCCGATGATTCTAAGGCGTTTCGGTATCACGAACGGCAACCGCCAGACCATGTCGTTAGGCATGACGCTGGATCAATTGGTTCATCCCGAGAAGTATCGGCTCTGGCCCCGCCTGGTGGATTCGGATAGTCCCGAGGGGGAGAGGTTGAGAGAATATGTCGAGAAAGAATGGAAGGGACAAGAGCATATCGGAGAAACGCCGAAAGAGGTGATCGACCAGGTCGTCAGATATTCACGGACAGCCGTAGAGGAAGTGAATCGTGCCCGCAATCACGTTCGCAAGAACCGGGAGGAATTTGAAAGACTCAGGAACGATATGCTCTGTATCCAGGCCATGTCGGAGTGTTACGCCGCGAAAGCTCAGGCGGCCATATTAGTTTTGCGCTATGAATTCAGCAAAGACGCATCGGATATGAAGAAGGCTTTAGCCTTTCTGGAGGAAAGCCTCAAGCACTACCGGACTCTTGTTGATTTAACGACGGAAACCTATCATTTTGCCAACAGTCTGCAAATGGGAATACGTAAAATTCCATTTACCGGCTCCGACGGCCAATTCAAGCATTGGACCGAATGCTTAGAAGCGTACGAGAAGGAGTTAAGAGACTTTCAGCAAAAAGTAGAGAACGTGATTTCTGCGAAAAGTCATTGATTATCGCGAAAACATTAATAAAAATACGCAAGCCCAATAACCTGAGTTCCGCCGAATTCATCAAAGGCAAAAAAAACTTGTACGCGATGAAATAATCCCCGCTGCTCAAAATGATATCGAACCAACCGACATTTGTACCTCATTCAGAACCGGGATTTTTCAGCGCATGTAAGCGCGAACGGCTCTCCATCATATGTCTCACAGCAATTCTCACTCAGAGCGAACAGAGAGTATCCAAGATCCTTTTCAATCAGGGATTGAAAATCAATATAAGCCTTATACCCATCGGGCGGTGGAGCCCGGCATTACACGCTTCCACAAGATTACCAAGATATTCCCCTGTTACAGGATCGTACCGCTTGACCTCGTTTGTAAAATAGCTGGTGACGCGCATTTCGCTATCTACCTGCAAATCCGCAGGACCATCTAATCCACCGCTTCCAGCATTCACGACGGTTCGGATGAACGATCCATTTTGACCGTTATAGCATTTAATCTCATCACTTCCATAACTTGCGACGTAGAGGTTACCATCGGCCGCAAATGTCAAACCCAGAGGATCACTCAAACCGCCGCTGCCCGGAGCGACGAAGTTGCCCATGGGTTGTCCACTGGGAGAAAAGCGTTTGATTGCATCTGCATGAAAACTACTGACATAAAGATCTCCGTTCCAACACAACCACATCGGTCCGGCCAATCCTCCGGATATAAAGTCTCCCATATACTCACCTGTTTGCCCGTTATAGCGCTTTATTTTATGGTTCCATAAACTGGCGACATAAAGATTTTTATCCGGTCCGAACCTCAATCCCGCCGCACCATCTAATCCGCCTGTACCCGGTGGGAAAAAATCATCGACATAATTGCCATTATATCGATTAAAACGTTTAACAACGTCAGTATCGAAATAGCTCACGTACATTAAACCATCCGTTCCAAAAGTCAAATCCCATGGTCGGCCTGAAAGCATGGGAGGCACATAATCTCTAATATGGAATCCTGTCCGTCCATCGTATTGTCTCACTGCATCCTGCTTGCTGGCAACCCACATATGAAGCGGCCGAACAGGATAGGGATCATTACGAGGCACGCCGGAGAAGGCATAAACTTTCCCTTCTGTATCCGCTATATAGATACAATCTCCGGCGATCGCAGGTGAGGAATAAGTCCCGGTATCAAGATCGAAACTCCATTCTTCCGTTCCATCCAGGAGTGAAAAAGCTGCTATTCTGGTTATTCCGGAATCTGAAACAATATGGAACACAAAGTCTCCCCATATTGCTGGCTTAGGTGTCTTTTGGTTGATAGATCCTTTATGACGGAATGAGATGCGCCACTGAATGTGACCGCTTGAAGGACTTAGGGCCTGCAACGCATCGGGCTGGCTTACAACCAAAACGTTGTTCGCCCCTCGCCTTGTCGTCAAGGCTAAACCCGTGATTTCATACGGCGATTCAAGCTCCGTTTCCCATTCATATTGCGACTCGTCGGCACCATAAGGAATCTCAATGGAACTTATAATTCCATTTTTCGTACTAATGTACACTTTTTCACCGATCCGGCTGCAATCCTGATCGTACGCTGTTCGATCCAAATCAGGAATACCACTCGTTAGAGCTCCATCGTTCGTCCAGTAGTCCGCTAACAAGTTCTCACGAGTGTAACCCGTGTGCGGATCGATAGCCTGAAAACACCGTCCTCCCTCCCATGTACCGAGGTAAAGAGCATCTTGCCCGATGACCGGTGGGGCTGTTGAAACGTTCGATGAAGCAGTTTCCCAGAGAATCTGCCCGGTAACTGCGTCCACGGCTCTCAATTCACTACTGACCATCTTCTGATACATATAGAAGACCTTATCTTCTGCATAGTTGGGTGAAGAAACGAAGGGTCCACCCTGTTCTTCAACATTCCATATCTCAGCCCCAGAGGCAGGATCCAACGAATAAAGCCATCCCCCCGAACACGTAACGAAAAGCATTTCGACAGTCCCTCCTGTACTATCGGGGAGACTGATGGCTGCGACACAGCTCCAGATGGCCCCCGCCGCCTCGAAGATCCAGCGAATCTCACCAGTTGCGGGATTCAAGGCCCACAGCTTGTTCGCATTTGAGCCGATATAAAGGTTGTCTTGTGAAAGCTGGACCACTGGCGATGCGTACATTGGGCCTTCCAGTTCTGTCTTCCATTTGAGCGAAAGCGGAAAAGCTGGAGGTGCTTCGTTGACGCTCGCCCGATGCGATGGATCTCCCCTTTCCACGGGCCACGACTGGCCGAGAGAGAGGGCTGGATCAACATGTGCAAAAAGGGCACCCATAATCAGAATGAGTAGAATGCGTTTACCGTCCATAATCTGTACCTCCTAATAAAGTGGTTGATTTAATTTCCGCTGCGCATTGCGCATCGTCAATGATGCTATCTCTGGAAAGCTCGGCGCTCCACGTCGCGATCACTTGTTAAATCAAAGATATAAACCCGCTGTTAGTAACCGAATCGTGAACGAGAATGGATCAAAAATCAAGAATAAAATGAATTAAAAAGGAAAAAATTTGGTTCATTGGGAATTTATCCCAGAACCGGATTGCACAGGCCGGCCGGGATTGCTTGTGTGGCCTTCGGATTCGTAGGCCCCGACGTCGAAAGGCGGCTTTCTTGGAGTGCCGTTAAAGTCCAGCTTGGGCGTATATTCCGATTCTGCATGACCGATGAGAATTGAGCCGTGCCGGGGCCAGTAGTTGTTTTGGCTTGGATCGGTAAAAACCGCAGAAATAGCCCCACCGTTACGAAATAGCAAACCGTCCATCACTACACCGACTAAATTGCCCTCGATGTAGTTGGCTCCGGCGACACTGTTTTCAATCCCGGAACCATCGATCGCTGTCGTTCCGGGGCAATAGACGGCGTTATTGGCAAAGATCATATCACTTGCCCTGTCCCAGCGGATCAGCACGCCTTTGGGATGGTTGACGATGGTATTATTAACGATTCGAACGTTTCGCACATGGGGTACGGCGGCATGCGGGGCGGCGGTGATGCCCGTCATTTCACAGTTGAAGAGTATGTTATTTCGAATAATCGCGTCGGAGACGACCTGGATGCCCTCCCCCGCGTTCCAGATAGCATTGCCCTCGACGATGTTGATCCCTTTACCTCCGCCATAGACGAAAATGCCCGGATATTTCTTATGGATATTCGTATCGTGAATAACGTTGCCTCTAACGATATTTCCATACGAGCCGAATTTGATTTCGATCCCGTCATTGCCTCCGACGCTGGTACTGCGAAGGTGATGGACGTAATTGCCTTCGACGAGGGTGTTGGTCGTGATATACGAGCCGCTATGCGAGCCGATGTACATGCCCTCCCCTTCCGTCGAGCCGCGTTTGCTGAGCCCCGTGTGGTGAAGGTGATTTCTTCGGATTATAAAGGCATCGCAATGGCCGCTGTTCATTGTCAGGGCATTGTTGCCGGTCTGGCTGATCTCGCATTCTTCAAATGTAATGTGATGTCCCCGAATAAACCGCACGCCCGAGCTGCCGCCTTTGAAGTGTAGGCCGCGAACGGTTAAGTACGAGCAATCGATAAACTCGATGTTGTTATATTTGTCGATGTTGTCCGCCGGACGTGTCAGAATCGGTCTTTCGCCTTCTGCGGCTCGAATGATAATCGGTTTTTCCTTTGTGCCGTTGACGGTGACGGCCCGCCGGGCGTTCTGCGAATAGACGCCGCCGTGCAGAATCAGTTCATCACCCGGCTTGAGCGCATTGGCGACGGTCTCGAATTCCTCTTGGGAATCAACGGTTCGCGGATAGATTTCACGTGTCGCTGCCGCCCCGCTGCTGCTATAACTCAGGAGACACAATAGAAACACGACGACAAAGAGCGTTCGCCCTTGAGAGTTTACATTATGAATATTCATGGCTTTCATTCGGTAGAAACCTTCATTTTAATGACGAGAGAACGTGAGAAATCGGGTAAACGGAGTGCATTATTGTCGATAGTTCCCTGTGTCCATTGGTTCGTCCAGGGATCATAGAACCTGACGGAGGCTCGATGACAATCCTTTTCAACGTCAGACAATGATATGGTTACATCTCTGATGACTCCCGGCGGCGTGTCTTCGGCTAATTCAGTCTGCCAGGTGTTCTGCTTGTCTCTGCACCAGGCGAGCAGTGTGTGTTTACCTTTAAGGGCGTAGATGCGCAGCCGCGGATGGTCGATCGTCATCGGCTCGAACGCCTCGGCGGGCGGATCGATTCCCTTAATAGTCTCGGCGAACCGGTCGAACTGAAACCACAGATTATTCGGCGCCACGTAGTGGTCCCAGTGCCAATTCTGGCCCGTCCCGGCGGCGCCCACGAAAAACGGGGCAAAAACAACATCGTGAAGGATAATGCCCGCCGTGTCTTTTTTATACAATTTGAACGGACCGGTATGGCTCGGCTCGACGGCGCCGCTTTCGGCCAACAGGATCGGCTTGTCCGGCTTGAAGTTTTGTATTTCGCATATCGCATCGGCTGCCATGATGTCCGCCGGTCCCTTGCAGACATCCAACGAGGCGCCGAGATCCAGATACCGGTGCACGTTGGCGAAATCATTATCCGTCATGAGATTGACCCGCTGGTATCTTGGGCGTTTGCTGTTGTGATCGAAGCTGCCCAGACTCTGTGTGACGAGGTTCTTCGGAAAGAGCCTCTTTAATTCCGCGAGCATCTCCTCCGTCCATTCCATATATCCCTTGCCCCTGACCGTATCCATTTCGTTCCAGAGCTCCCAGGCGAAAATCACCGGATCGTCACCGTAGCGATCAGCATACCATTTGAGCTTCTTCTTGAACTGCTCCCGACTCGCCCTTCCCTGGAAGAAATCGTCCATATCCTTGGCCGGCCCGCCGTGGGAGACATGATGGAGGGGCTTAGCCGCCCATTTCTGTCTATCCCTGAAAAAGTGGCGAAAGTGTTCGATGGTCATCTTGACGCGAACATTGTGCCGCCGGGCCATATCAAGGACGGCGTCGATACATTTGGCTTTTTCCCCATCATACTGGCCGCTCCGCTCGTGCTCTACATCGAAAAAGTTATGGCTGAGCCACAGTCGGATATAATTCCCTCGATTCTCAGCGAGATTGTTGATCCATTGCTCCATCCGGTCGAGAGCTTCCTGTTCGTCCGCACCCCAGGGAGCAATCATGTTTAATCCGATGGGTACAAAAGGCCGGCCGTTTGTCAGCTCGAAATAGCGGCTGTCGCGCGGACTGACTCTTACAAAATACCGACCGTCCTGTGAGGTATTCTCTGCATATGACGCGCCACAAATCAATATCACAATTCCAAACAATGAATGTAAATCATTTCTTTTCATGTCCTTATCTTTCTTATAGCCACCCTCATCCTATTTCGTTACGGATTGTTTGTCTTATCCCATACATCTAAGATACCGGTCGCTAACGGAATGTGCAATCGATAAAAAAACCGCATTTCTTACATTGAAGTTTCAAGACCGATAGCATTCAAACGAACACCCATGAGATCTAAATCCTTTTTATTTAAAGGATTATGAGTTTTTTGTTAATTTTTGAGATTTTCTGTAACGAACATCGGGTTACGTCGTCTATGACTACAGACGGGCCGCGTTTTATGACGGAAGAACAGACATGGATTAATCTGGTAAGTCAGGCGCGACGGGGCCACCAGGACGCGATGGGTCTGCTGGCCCGGAAGGCCGAGCGGAGGGTGCGCGCTTACGTGTACCGTGTGACTTTGAATCCCGACGTAACAGAGGATTTGTCTCAGGAGGTTTTATTGCAGATGGTTCAGTCGTTACATGATCTGCATGAGGAGAAGCATTTTTGGCCCTGGCTCTACCGCGTCGCGCAGAACAAAATCAAGCAGCATTTCAAAACCAGGCGCAAAAGGATGTCCTTATCCGATACCATTTTTTATCAGGATTTCGTTGCGCATCTCAAAAAAGACCGTCAGGGCGACGGATTGCACGAGGCCGTTCAAAAGGAATTGTCGAAAAAGGTCATGGTGGCGATGAAGCAGATAAGACAGCAATATCGAGCGGTGCTGTCCCTTCGCTGCTTCGAGCAGTTATCCTATGCGGATATCGCCATGGCGATGGACTGCAGCGAGGTGGGCGCCCGCGTTTTGTTTTTCCGGGCCAAGCAGGCCCTTCGAAAAAAGTTAGGCCATCAAGGTCTGAAAAAAGGTGCGTTATTGGCGGGTGTCGGTTTGTTCGGCTCTCTTTCGGCTCCGGTCGAGGCCGCTACAACGACGATCGTGAAAAAAGACGTGTTACTGGAATGTCTCGATGTGTTCGGCAGACTGACGGCCCCGGTTGAGGTAGCTTCATCGACGATAACGGTTCCCGCCGCGACGACGCAAGTCGGCCTGACCACTACGATTCTCGGCACCGTTAGCTCGCGATTGGGTATTGTAGTAATGACGGCCATCGTCGGCGGATTGGCGGGACTCGGCGTCTTGTCGTTTCTGTCGGAGCCGCCGTTGCCTTCATCCCCACCGCCCTTCCCAACGAACGACCTCAACAGCTTCCATTTTACCATCCAGTTGCATGATCCCGACACGAGCATCTCTACGTCCAGCCTGAACAGCAAGGGGGCCTACGAGCACTGGTTCTACCTGCCGGAGGGTATGGACGGCCCGATGTTAATGCGGATGCAGCGATGGAACCCGCAGATGGAAAACAAACTCTGCGCCTGGCTCCAGGATGACGAGGCCAACTATTACTACGACAGCGGGTATAATTTGATCCATATTAATAATTGTCGCGTCTGCTGGAGCAATCTGCGGGTCCGGCGTCTGCCGACGGATAGCCAGGAATTCATCGACTTTCTCTCCTTCGTCGAAGGCGAGCCGCGAGGGTTTAGCGAATACTCCCGCGATCCGAACAACGGATATCTTTCGAGCCTTGTGGATTATCGATTCGTCAATGCGCCGGAATTCGAGACAGATTATCTTTACAACACCGTCGGCGCCAAACACTTCCAATACGACTGGCCGGCGACGACACCCGTCATCGACGAACGCGACACGATGCACAAGAGAGGCTGGACATATTTTCGCGTCAACGGCGAAGTGGGCGAGGAGGTGGTGACCGGCCGGGGATGCATCCCATTTTTCTACAGGGCCGCCAAAGACCATCCGGCCTGGATGGTTCTTAAAGTTGGAGACGACCTCGAAATTATTGACTCTCAACGGGGCGCCTGCATACGTCGAGCCGATGGAACGGTCCGTGCCTATCCGCCAGGCACCTTTTGCAAAGGTCTGGCCCGGCCGTGGATGGGTCTGCACGCCGCCGATATCGTTCGACGGGACGCCGCCCAGCAGCGCATCTGGTTCGACTCCGAACGGATGGACAATAAGAATTATGTGCGGATTACCCTTTCTTTTGAGGAACAGGATAACGTTACGGAACTTCTGTATGCCGTCGATATGGAAAACGATGTGATCCGGGATATCCAATTCAACGTAGGAGCCGAAGCACAAGGTTGTTTGAAATTCTCATATCTCCAAGACATAGACAACCTGGACAACGAATTTACTGAGCCAGCCACATCGACCGATCCTAAGGCTTTTTCACATCCCTACCCGGGGATACTGTGGCTGGCTCATTTAGTCCGGGGAACCCTGGGCCAATAAGCGTCACTCGTTTTCGTTGAATGCTTGCTAAAAGCATAAACGACAAGACGTTACGAAAAGAATGTTGACAAAAGTACGAAAAACAGTGTAATATTATCCAAGAGATTCGGCACCTTGATATAAAGAGCGAATAAGAAACGGGCCGCCGGTCCGGCCGAATAACAAACGGTATATTGAGAGGTCAGCGAAATGGGGAAAAAGACTCACCTCTTGCTTTTCGTCGCAGTCGTTTTGGTTATCGGAGGCGGAACCGTTTTGGGCTCGTTGAATGAGGATGTTTCGTCAGAGAATGAGCGCATTGTCCACTTTCCGGGTAAGCGACCTGTCGGGACAATCATAGCAGAAGGAGAAAACGCTTCGGGCCGTCATGTGCGACAATCTTACATGGCAAGTGGCGATGTACGGTTGCCCATGAACAGGAAATTCACATTCCACGCGAAGCTACAACGGCCCCTGCCGGCGTCGGTTTTAACTTCATCTCTGGCGGGTCTCGATGTAGTGGAACTGGATCTGTTTCGCGCCGATATTAACGATCATGACCTCATTTATGTGGCGGAACTACAGTCTGTCGAGCGGCTCAATTTAAGTCACAATCCCATCACCGATAAGGGACTCGAATACCTGGCCACAATGCCAAATGTCTGGATTTTGCGCATTGATAATACAGAGATCACCGATCAAGGAGTGAAACATCTGGAGCGGTTTCCAGCACTCAAGGTTCTAAAGCTCGCCAACACACAGATTACGGATCGGAGTGTTGAAATACTGACCGGTCTGGATCAGTTAATGCGTCTCAATTTGGGCGGCTGTTCAATTACTGATGAGAGTCTTAGAACCATTGCGAAGATGGAACATCTCACGTTGCTTGAGATCATGAATACACCGATTACGAATGAAGGCATGGTGTTTCTGAGACATGCCCCTTCACTGGAAGATTTATGTCTGCACGGCACAAAGATTGACGATGGTGCAACCGTTCACCTGGGCCAAATGCAAGGACTCAGACATTTGCGAATCGGTGGGACACAAATCACCGATGTCGGTCTGGCCAACCTGGCGAAACTCACACAATTGGAAAGTTTAAGCTTGGGACCACATGTTACAGATATAGGCTTGACTCATCTGGTTAATATGAGCCAGTTGCGGACACTCCGGTTGCGTCATGTTGTTACAGATGCCGGCCTGATCCACTTGTCAAACCTCGTTAATCTGAAAATTCTTGATATGTTCGATGCCCTCGTCACGGATGAGGGGCTGATACACATAGTGAATCTTTCAGCTCTTCAGCAATTGGGACTCAACAAGTCTTTGATCACCGATAATGCTGTGCCGTATCTTTCAACTCTAACCTCACTAAGGAGACTGGATATCCGTGACACACTGATCACTCTTTCCGGGCTGAAAAAGTTAAGGGAAGCGTTACCCGGGTGTCGTATTAACAGTAACTTAACCGGCAAGCTCAACTGACGTGGAGGCCGTAGAATGGAAAAAAGGATACTCTTTGGATGTATTGCTGTGATGAGTCTGCTCGTTCTGGTTTCAATAGCCGGGGCGCAGGATGAGCAATGGCTGCAATACCACAGCGAGCGGGAGGCGGATCGGATCGTCGGCGATATGACGTCGGCCCGTCCGAACTCGGTTTCCGGTACGCCCGTCCAGTTGCCACAGACCAAGGCGGATAATCCTTATTTCGCAAAATGGTCCACACCGATGGTGGATAGCGGTTTTCTTTGGATGGCTGTGGATCGGAGCAGTGAAAACGGCCCGTGGGATCAGTTGTATATCGACTCGAACGCGGATGGGAAGCTGGACGACGAAACCGCCACAACGGCGTATCGCACCGAACGATCCAGCTCTTATTTTGGCCCAGTGAAAGTTGTCTTTGAGATTGAGGATGGGCCGGTCAGTTATCATCTGAATTTCAGAGTCTATACGTCCAACAACCAGGTTCGGCAAGTGTACGCATATTCGGGCGGCTGGTATGAAGGCGAGATCACCGTCGAAGGCCAAAAGATGTATTGCATGCTCATCGACTATAACGCCAATGGAACGTTCAATGACGCATCCCGTGAACCCAGCGGCTGCGACCGCGTTCGGATCGGTAGAAAAGGTACGCGGGATACCGGTTATGTCGGTAAATATGTAGAAGTCGAAAGCGCGCTTTATCGAGCGGAAATTGCGCGGGATGGCGCATTCATCAAACTGACGAAGGCCGAAGAGGTGAAATTCGGAGATGTCCGTGTGCCGGAAACGATCAAGGATTTTTCCGCCGGTGGGGAGAACGGCTTATTCACCCGCAAGCCGGACAAGGGCCTGGCATCGCTCCCGGTGGGATCATATCGCATCAATTCCTGGTCTATCGAACGCACGGATGACAAGGGCGTCAAATGGCAATTAGCCGGTCGTTATTTCAATCAAGGGGCGGATTTCGAGGTAACGGAAGGGGCTGAAACGTCCTTAGAGATCGGCGAACCGGTGAAGGCGAGTCTGAACGTGAGACAACGCGGCGACAATTTCGAGTTCACGAAATTGCTGCGCAGCAGATTAGGCGGATATATCGACTTAATCCGGTCCGGGCGGAGCGCGCGGGATTTGTGGAAAATGGAGGGCAAAAACGAAGAGGGAACCTTTGCCAAGCTCTATCCGCTGCCGGACCAGTGAGGTCCCGACTGCTCGCTCTCGCGTCGAGAGCTTCAAAAAATCAATGGCCCGTTAACCTTCACCCTTCAACCCCTGGGTCCGTTTAAATACGAAACGAGGCCATATTTACTGGCCCTGGGAGGCATCAAAGTACCTGAATCGAAACGCAAATTATTGGCCTGGTGGAAGCTGGACGAAACCGACGGCAACGAAGCCGAAGATGCGTCGGGCAACAATCATTTCGGCATGCTCGTCGGGGAACCCCAGTGGCTGCCCGACGGCGGTAAGGTGGGCGGCGCATTGAAATTCGACGGCGTCGATGATTACGTACAGACCAGTTATACGGACGATCTACCCATATGGACGATTTCGGTCTGGGTGAAGAGTCCCGCCTCCCCGACGTCGGAAGGCCCCAGTGCGGTGGTTAATCGGGAGAATACTTATCAGATCAACTGGGACCACCAAAGTGAAGTTTTCCGCGGTGCGGCAGGTGTACAAGTTGGCGGAGAGTGGTATGCCGCAGGCTTTGGAGATTTGCAGCCCAATACGTGGTATCACCTTCTGGTGAATTATGACGGAGAGAGCCTCAAGGCGTACAAAGACGGCGCCCTGGTCACCGACACATCCGGTCTTTTTGGGAACCCGTATGCCGAACAGGCCACGCTGACGCTGGGCAGGCATGCTTATGACAGGGAACCCGAGAACCACTTTGCCGGTCTGATTGATGATGTCCGAATCTACAACTACTCTCTGGCCGAGACCGAAGTGGCTGCGTTGTATTCCCGCGAAACGTCACCATCGGCACCGAAAACCGAAGTTCTCACCGCGAGCGATCCTGAGCCTGGGGCAAGCAAGAATTGGATACCGGTTTCGATCATCGTTGTGTTAGCACTCGGCGCCGCCGGATGGGTGACTTTCAGGAAAAAAGCCGCGAGTTAAATCAAGGCAAACGTGCAATCATAAGGTGTTATAAAGGAGAGGGAGAGATATTATGCGCAAACTTTGGATATCGATATTCTACATCGGCCTCGGATTTTACTATCTTACAAACGTGCCACTAATACACGGACAGAAAGAAAACGCAGCCCAAGATCGTTCTACCGGTGAATGGATCATGGAATTCTATGTCGTCCACCGGGGGAGCGGAGAGCCGTTGCCGGACGTAGTTCTGACGGTAAGGGCTTCGACGGAGAATTTCAAGAGGCAGGAAACGTGGGAAGAAAAAACGGATTCACGAGGATTGTGTCGGATCAAACTGCCCGATTTTCAGATCGAGACGCTCCGGCTCTATCCAAAAAAGGAAGGATTCGTTCCCTTGTTCATTATGTGGAGAGGGATACCCACACTGCCCGAGGTTTTTACCGTTGCGATGGAGCCGAGTACCACCATCGGGGGCGTCGTTCGAGACGAACGGGGCGATCCGATCGAAGGCGTCGAAGTGGGTGTGCATTATCAAACGCCGGAGCCCGATGCAGCGGAAAACGTCCATGTGAAAGTGATGATTCATAATGCCATCGAGACGGATATCGTGACGGACGCGTCGGGTCGATGGACGTTCGACAAGATGCCCGCCGAGATCGATGAAAATGAGTTGCGCATTTTCCTGAAACATCCGCGATACATGAGCGATCAACCACGTCCCGGCTACATCCCACGACCCATTACGCGCCAACCCTCGATTGACAGCCTGCGGGACTTCAGCGCCGTCATGGTCATGACAAAAGGACTTGAAGTGACCGGCAAAGTTACCAACAAACGGGGCAAGCCCATCGCCGGGGCGAAGATATACGATTCACGCGACTACTGGCGGCGCTCGACCGAACCGGCGGCGGAGACAAACGCTCAGGGGCAATTTCGAACGAACGCTAGTCCCGGGAGAGTCACCTGGACCGCGCAGGCACCGGGCTATGCCCCGGACCTGAGAGTCATCCAAATCAAAGCGGGTATGAAACGGATTGAGTTTCACCTGGAACCGGGTAAGGTGATTGAAGGGAAGGTTACCGATCAAGCGGGCAAGCCTATCGGGGGAGCGGTTTTGTGGGCAGAGACCTGGAGAACAGAGAGGAGAAGGTTACATCTGGAGGCCAAAACGGATGCCAGGGGCAATTTCAAGATTACGGATGCCCCTACCGATGAGGTTACTTTCGACATAGGTAAAGAAGGGTATATGCTTCTTGAGAACTATCCGATGGAGCCCGGCGGCCGGAGGTATGATATAACGCTCCGCCCTACTTTAAAAGTGCGCGGTGCGGTGGTCGATGCGCAGACGGAGCGGCCCATAAACCAGTTCAAGATAATGAAAGGGATTGATCCTGAAAACGGCCGGGGACTTTCATGGCAGGAATTCGACGTGCGGGCATTCACAGGCGGTCGATACGAAACCGAAATCCGACAGGAGACATTTACCTATCGTATTCGTGTGGATGCGGAGGGGTACCGGCCCGGCCTCTCGCACCGCATCCGTCCGGATGAGATTTCGGAAAGCCAAATCGTTTGCGATTTCAAGTTAGTCAAAGCTTCGCTCATTAAGGGCGTCGTTCTCTCGCCCGAGGGCACGCCCTTGCCTGACGCCGAGGTGATTATTGCGACGGACTGGCTGCGAATTTTGAACGGCAAGATCGACCCGCGCTCTGCGGGGAAACATCGTGTTCTTCGTACGGATACAAACGGCGAATTTCATCTTGAGCCGCCCTTAGGGGCCTACGCGATGATTGTGCTTAGCCCGCAGGGATATGCCAGGATCACGCCGGATGAATTCACATCTTCACGAAGGATCACCCTTTCCCCATGGGGATGCATCGAGGGGATGCTGCGCATCGGCGCCAAGCCCGGCGTGAATCAGCTCATTGCTTTCTGGCCCGAATCGAATCGGCTGCGGGAGCAACCCAATATCGATTTTGGGTACGAAGTGCGAACAAACGAAGATGGACGTTTTGATTTTCCTCGTGTCATTCCGGGTAAAGGAACCGTCGCCCGGGCAATGCCTGTTGACGACATCGCTCGACGTTTAAGCTATCATATCGATCTTGACGTCAAATCGGGTGAGACAACCCGTATCCAAATCGGGGGGACCGGGAGGCCGGTCATCGGCCGAATCGTCATACCCGAAATAATTAGGAACCTATTCGATTGGCAATATACCTACGGCATTCTGCGAATTTCTTCCCCCATCAATCCGCCGTATAAAATTATAGGCTTGGAATTTGACAAGGACGGTTCGTTCCGTACCGAGGACGTTCCCACCGGAGAATACTGCTTGTCCATGCAAGTTTACGGGCCTCCTCCAAATACTCGAAGAGTTCGGGGCGAGATGATCGGCGTATTGAGTCGAGTTTTTACTGTCCCGGAGATGCCGGGCGGCCGGAGCGACGAACCTTTGGACCTCGGTGCGCTGGAACTTCAGGTCATTGGGAAATCAGAACTCACGCCCTCCCTGGTCGGTAAGCCTCTGCCCGATTTGTCTGGCATAAATATCGCTCCGTCGATGGAACAAGCAGACGGTAAAATGATCCTGACCTGCTTTTTCGATATGAATCAACGGCCATCCCGTCGGTGTATCAACCGACTTGCCGAACAGACTGAAAAGCTCATGAAAAAAAGGCTGATCATTATCGCCGTGCAGGCATCAAAGGTGGATCAAGACGCGCTTGATGAATGGGTGAAGAAGAATAATATTGACTTCCCAATAGCTATGATCCAGGGCGATGAGGAGAAAACTCGCTTCAACTGGGGCGTCAACTCACTGCCCTGGCTGATTCTTACGGACAAAAATCATATCGTTGTGGCAGAAGGATTGGTTTTAGATGAACTGGACGACACGGTAGCTCAAATGGGTGCCAAAAACTAAGATTTGCAGGAAAAACATAGCAAAACACAACGAAAATCTGTAACATTTGGCTGGGATTCGCGTCTTGTCTTACATGCGGAAACAAAGGCTTTCGTTTCAACTAAAAATGAACGGTACTTGGAGGTCTGGTAAAATGGGAAAGAAGATCCATCTTCTGCTCGCCATAGGGATCGGCCTTTTCGTCTTAACACCAATAAATAGAGCACAAGACGAGCAATGGCTCCAGTATCATTCGCAGCGCGAAGCACATCGGATGATGCCCGAAATGGGATATACAACCCAGAATGCGACGACAGACAAGCCACAAGATGTTAATCTGCCACAATTTAAGACACAAGCGCCGTTTTTCGTCCGGTGGTCCACGCCGATGGTTGAATCCGGCGGCCTGTGGATCGCCCTGGACCGGACGAGCGAACAGGGAAAGCGGGACTTGTTGTATATCGACTCCAACGGAAACGGCCATCTCGACGATGAAGAGGTGGTGAAAGCCTATCAGACCGACCGGAATTATACCTATTTTGGGCCCGTGAAGGTGGTTTTCGAGGTCGAAGACGGGCCGGTGACGTACCATTTGAACTTCCGATTTTTCGACTATAACGAGCGAAACAGGCGGCTGTATATCTATTCGGGCGGCTGGTATGAGGGCGAGGTTACGATCGCGGGCCAGAAGAAGTATTGCGTGCTGATCGACCACAACGCCAATGGAACGTTTAACGACAAGTCTGTGAACAGTCGCGATTGCGACCGGATCCGGGTCGGCACAAAAGGAGCACGCGATATGGTTTGGGTCGGCGATTATCTCGAAATCGACGATGTCTTCTACAATATTGAGATTTCCCCCGATGGGGCCTTCATCGTACTCGCCAAAGCGGAGGATTTGAAATTCGGCACGATTCGCGTGCCCGAAACAATTACGGAATTGACCGTGGGCGGCGAAAATGGGATGTTCATGCTGGAGCCGGACGATGGAGTGGGCAAGCTTCTGGTCGGAACGTATCGCATCGACCACTGGGAAATCGACCGCAAAGATGATAAAGGTCGAAATTGGACATTGCGGGGTAGCTCTTTCGGTGATCGTGGGGATTTTGAGATAACGGAGGGCGACGAGACGTCCCTGGAGATTGGTGAGCCGGTGAACGCGAATTTGAGTGCGCGTTTGAACGGTGAGAATTATGAATTCTCTAAAAGTCTTCGGGGCTCGCTGGGCGAATATGTAAGACTCTCTTCAAGCGGGCGAGATATCAACAATCTCTGGAAAATGAAGGCCACGAACAAAGAGGGAACGTATGAAAAACTCTATCCGATCCCGGACCAATGAGGCCCTGAATGTCAGCTCTCGCGTCGAGAGCTTAAAAAAATCAAAGGAACGCTCGCTTTTAGCCTGGAACCTCTGGGTCCGTTCAAGTTCGTGAGCAAGCCGCTTATACTGGCGCTGACGCCCGTGGAAATCTCTCAAGCAGAGCGTCAACTGGTGGCGTGGTGGAAGTTCGACGAGACCGAAGGCGAAACGATGAACGATGCATCCGGCAACGATGTAAACGGTACGCTTGTCGGTGCGCCGCAATGGCAGCCGGAGGGCGGCAAAGTCGGCGGGGCGCTGGTGTTCGACGGCGTCGATGATTATGTCGATTGTGGATATCAGGAAAGCATGAATCTTACCCAAGCCGTTTCGGTATCGGCATGGATTAAGCTGGCCGGCCCCGCCGAAGATCAGAAGATTGTCAGCAACCAGGATAACCTCTCCGGCGGCTTTAAAGTCTCCATCTTTAATAATAAGATCGAGTTGGAAGTCCGGGATTCCGGGAACATGCCCGCCCAGAACAGGTCTGTGGAAGGCGGAACCGTCCTGGAACCCGATGTTTGGTATCACGTTGTCGGAACGTATTGCCTGGGCGGTTCGATTAAAACCTATGTGAACGGAAAGCCGGACAGGGAAGTAGCCACTCAAAACATGCTCGGTGCTTCGGGCGGCGCATTAGTGATAGGCCGGGAGCCTTTTCAAAACTTGTACTGGTTCAAAGGGCTTATGGACGATCTGCAAATCTACAACTATCCTCTGTCCGAGACGGAAGTGGCGGGATTATTTTCCGGCCAGCTTCCATCGCTCGTAGCACAAGTCGAAACCCCAACGCTCAGCCCGGAAGAACAAACGGAAGGGAACAACTGGATACCGGTTACGGTGATTTTGGCCGCTGTGATCGCGGCCGCCGCTTTAATTGCACGAAAAAGGAAAACGACAGCTTAGACAACGCTGTCAAGAAGTCAAAAAACGACATATAGTATTGAAGAAAGGTTATTATGCACCAACATTGGATTGGGATTCTATGCATCAGTGTCGCAGCGATTGTCCATATGAGTGCCGCCGAAATCCGGAGCGCCGAAAGCAAAACAGGACAAATCACCTGTACCGGTAAGGTCCTTGACGAACAAGGCGGCGCCATTGCCGATATTAACATCAAGCTCTATGCAGTGGAAGTCGAACTCGGCAGTCTTTCGTACAATTTGAAGTGCACTCAAGAGAGCACAAGCGACGCCGAGGGTCGTTTTACACTCCAAAGCGCGGCCGGTGACAGCGTTTACTCGGAGCAGGCCATTATCCTGGCGGACAAAGAAGGATTGGCGCTCGGGTGGGCCAACTGGCGTTTACGTGAGAATGCGAGCGTCGAGATCGCACTCGGTCCGCCGAAGGTTCTGGCCGGGACCGTGGTTGATGAAAACGGCAATCCTGTCGGCGGCGCAGAGGTCGGTATTTCATTTATGTGGATTCAAACCGATGGGCAACCGCAATATATCGTCGGCAATATGTCACTGGAATTGCTGACGACTCAGACCGATACCGAGGGAAAATTCTCATTTGATCGCATTCCCGACAAGGCCTCCGCCGAGTTTATCGTCAAGAAGCCGGGCCGGGCCACGATCAGCACGTTCGATCCTCAGAATTTCCGGGGAGGGGCTTTGCAATTCTCCAGCGGGCAAACCGATATTAAAATCACCCAGCCCGTCGGAGCGAAGGTCGAAGGGATCGTCGTCGAGAAGGCAAGCGGCAAACCAATTGGCGGCATTCGTTTGATGGCCATGCGAGGCCAGAACCAACCGAATTTCGGACTGGAGCCGGTTGTCTCTAAAGAAGATGGAACGTTCAGTATCGATGGTCTTGCGCCGGGGGAGCATTTGTTGCAGATCGCCTCGCTTCCCTATCAAGAGTCGGATTGGATATCTGAGCCGGTGGACGTTGTCACGGAAGCGGGCAAAACGAAAAGCGGCGTGAAGGTGGAAGTAATAAAAGGCGGCGTTCTGGAGGTGTTGCTTACCGATTCCATCAGTAAGCAGCCCATCGACCAGGCGACGGTTTCCGTTCAACCGTCCGGCGGCGGCACCGGGGCCGCGGGCCAGACGGATAAAACCGGGATTGCCCGTATTCGTTTATTACCTGGAGAATATCGAATCGTTTACATCAATAAGCAAGGGTATTCGCGAGTGAGGACGGAGGAGGAATTAATCACAGTCGAGGACGACAAGACGGTTCACGTCGAGCATCAGCTTTCCGGCATGCCGAAGATAACCGGTATCGTGCGCGATGATCAGGGCCGGCCTGTTGAAGGTGTCACGATGAAAGTCTGTCCGATGGGGCGACAGGAGACAGTTTCGGATGCAGAAGGGAAATTCGAGGTTAATTGGGACCCGGGGAGTTGGCACAACAGAGAATTGCCAATGATGATTTTTCTTGCTCGACACAAGGAACGCAATATGGCCGCGGCGTTGGAAATAGACGAGAACACGCGCACCGTTGACGTTACCCTCAAACCCGGCGTTACGATCACTGGTAAAGTCGTAGACCCCAACGGTAAAGGTATCCCCAACGCATCCCTGCTGGTCATGATTCGGGGGCAACGATGGGGTTCGTCCATCGAACACAACCTGATGGCCGACACCGAAGGACGTTATGAAATCAAGGCCCTGGCGCCGGAAAGTAAATATAGTGTTGAAGCCAGCGCCAAGGGTTTCGGTCGATGCCAAATCGAAGCGGAGACCGACCAGGCCGTGGATCATCGACTCAACGTGGAGACCATAATTCTGTCGATGGCGAACCTCTCAGTGACCGGTGTGGTTGTGGATAGTGACGATAAGCCCGTTTCCGGCGCGGATGTGTCCTGTTATGGCGATAATCAGCCCCGCAGCCGCGCCCGAACCGACGCGAGGGGGCAATTCACGCTGGAGAACGTCTGCGAAGGGAAAATCCGCATCAGCGCCAACAAAAGCGATTCCTCCTCACGCATGTATGGTTCAATTGAGACCGAAGGCGGAGCGACAGACGTCCGAATTGCAATCGGTCAAAGGGGCTCCTCGACACGTTATCAACCGAAGCGGCCGCCTTCGCTTATCGGAAAGCCCCTACCGGATATCAAAGCCCTGGGTATTCCGGGGGATATCGAGGGTAAAAGGGTGCTCGTCTGCTTCTGGGACATGCAACAGCGCCCCTCCCGGCATTGCTTGCTGCAAATAGCTAAGATGGCGGAAACACTTAAAGCCACAGGCATTGCGATTGCCGCCGTACAGGCAACCCCAATGGACCAAAACGAGCTGAGCCAGTGGGTGAAAAAGAATAAGATTCCTTTCCCGGTTGGGATGATCCGGAGCGACGAAGAGAAAACGCGTTTTGCCTGGGGGGTTCGATCGTTACCCTGGCTGATCCTGACGGACCAAAATCATGTGGTCGTTTCCCATGGCTTTGGTTATCGAGATTTGGACGGTCAGCTTAAACAAGACAGCCCTTAATCTAAAGGAGAGCTATGATGCGAAAGAATTGGACAACATTTCTATGTGTCAGTCTGACGGTTGTCGTTCTCTTTCATTTACCCCCTGCTCGTAGCGCCGGGAACCCGGAAACAAAGCAAGTCACCTGCACCGGCAAAGTGATAGACGAACAGGGCCGGCCCATCGCGGGAGTGAACGTCAGCTTGCATGAGATGGTGTACGACGAAGATACCTATGCTTACAATCCGAAGCAGCTCGGAGACATACAGACCGGGGCCGACGGCGCTTTTTCCTTTACCGAGACCATTGAGAACAACCAATACCGATACGGCCACATTATCGCCGATAAGAAGGGATTGGCCTTAGGCTTTGACAACTGGAGCATGCGCGACGGGGACAAGGAGTTTGAGATCAAACTGGGCGAGCCGAAGGAACTGGCTGGAACCGTGGTTGACGAAAATGACAGGCCTGTTTCGGATGCCCAGGTACTCATTTCGATGCTGGTTCTCGGCGAAGGAAGGGAACGAAAAAATTTAACCGGCTTGGCCGGCCCGGAACTGCTCACTACGAAAACAAATTCAGCGGGAAATTTTACATTTACACGTATCCCGGCCGGAGCAACGGCGGAATTTATTATCGAGAAACCGGGCCGGGCAACGACCAGCACCTACAAACGTACCGGAGAGTCTTACCAAAAGCTGAATTTTACAGAAGGACAGAAAGACATCAAGCTGGTGTTGCCGGCCGAGGCGAAAATCGAAGGACGGGTCGTCGAAAAAAGCACCGGCAAACCGGTCGACAGCGTCCAAATAAGATATACGAACGGAGTGGAGGTTGGGTATTTCAGGCCGAAGGCGCTAACTTCAAAGGAAGATGGAACGTTTCGTATCGATGCGCTTGCGGCAATCCAATGTACCCTGGAGCTCGTTCAGCCTCGAGAGACGCTTCCGCATTGGGTGGCGGATCCGGTGGAAGTCGTCACCGAGGCCGGCAAAACGAAAAGCGACGTCAAGATGGAACTCAGCAAAGGCGGCGTGCTGGAAGTGAAGGTCATCGACGCAGTCAGCAAGAAACCCGTAGACAATACGAGTGTCGGCGTTAACCATCAGGCCAGCAATCGGTATTTGCACAGTCGTTCCAATGAAGATGGCATAGCGCAGATGCGGCTGATGCCCGGAGATTACCAGCTATCCTCCCTGTATAAACAGGGCTATTCACGGCAAAGGCTTCAGGAGACTTTTGCGATTGAAGAAGGCAAAACCGAACGTCTCGAGATCGAATTGCTCGGAATGCCTGAGATCACCGGTGTCGCACGGGACGATAAAGGTGAACCGATTGAAGGGGTTGAGTTTGAAATATGCCCGGCGGGCGGACGAGAAGAATCCGTTTCGGATGCGGAGGGGAAATTTAAAGTGATTTATGATTTGGGTCGATGGCCGGGCAGTCGAAGGCCGGTAATGTTTCTCGTCGGCCGACATCAAGAACGAAATCTGGCCGCTGCCATCCAAATCGACGAGGATACGAGAGAGTGCGACATGAAACTCGAGCCTGCCGTGACACTCTTCGGGAAGATTGTGGATCCGAACGGTGTCGGTCTTGCCGATGTGGAAGTCAGAACGATGTTGCACGCGCCGGGATGGGGATCGACCATCGGTCGTAAGCCGGCGGTGACAGACAAAGAGGGTACATATGAAATCAAGGCGATACCGCCCGGGCGTCCGTATAATGTGTACGCGCGGGCAGAAGGGTACGGTGAGAATCGGGGCGAGGAAACTAACGCGGAGGTTGCAGAGGATCATCGGCTTGATATGGGAGAATTGACATTAGCGGTAGCTAATCTGTCGGTTTCAGGTGTGGTCGTGGATGATCAGGACAAGCCGGTAGCGGGAGCGAGACTTTCGTGCTATGGCGACGGTCAGCCGCACCGCAGCGGGATGACGGATGCAGAGGGCAAATTCACCCTTGAGAATGTTTGTGCGGGAAAGATACGTATCAGTGCTAATAAATCGGGCGCGACACGTCTTTCCGGCTCGATTGAGACCGATGGCGGAGCGACGGACTTCACCATCAGGATCGGTCAAAGATCAGTTTCGACGCGTTACGAACCGAGACGTCCTCCGTCGCTCGTGGGCAGGTCCCTGCCGGATATGAAGGATTTGAATCTTAGTCCATCGCCGGGCGAGATGGATGGCAAAATCGTGCTTGTTTGCTTTTGGGATATGGAACAGCGACCGTCCCGACGTTGTGTTACCTTATTGGCCAAACAAGCCGAGCAGTTGAAGAAGAAAGAGGTCATTGTTATCGCCGTGCAAGCTTCAAAAATGGACCCAAACTCACTCGCCACATGGGTAAAGAAGTACAAGATTCCATTCCCGGTCGGTATGATTCAAGGCGATGTCGAGAAGGCCAAATTCCGTTGGGGGATTCGTTCGCAACCCTGGCTCATTCTTACAGATCGCACGCATATGATCCGATCCACCGGTTTCAGACCTGGTGAACTTGATGAGAAAATCGCGGAGATAACCGATGGGAAACGGTAAGAGCTTCTATATGGCGATCGTGCTCGCCTGTATGTTTTGCGCGTTATGTTCGCCGAGAGTCTACAGCGAGCCAACGGCTGCGGAGTTGGTGCAAGCCGCCCGAGCCAGCGAAAATTGGCTCCATGACATCGACAGCTTACATATACGCATTAAGAGTACATCGACGAAGACGCAGGAAGGCCTGGCGGCAAGACGCGCCGAGCTCAGGCAACAGCATCCAAACGGACCGCTCGAAGCCGACCGATTCCCCGAACTCAAACCCACGACAATAGCACTTCTTGAATATGCGATCGACGAATCCCGGGTGCGATTGCTTAACGACCGGCACGGCAGCCAGCGCGATTTGAAAATATGGGATGGCAAACAACTCATGTTCCATGAAGCCGCTTTTTACGAAGGAAAGCAACAATATACGTTAGACCGCACCCCTCACGGCTACTTCCAGGATATGCTCGCCTCGAATACGAGTTGGCCGCGGGCACAGCCGCATGCGTTCTGGTGGGACGAAAAGGATATTGACGAGTATCTGAGTTTCTACGGTCGGGCTGAAGATGCCACAAGGACCGGACGTTGTGACTATCGCGGCGTAGATTGCCATGTGCTGGACGTGAAGCCCAAGGGAATACCGGGACTGGTGATCGTTCAAACGTATCCCGGCTGTAAAACCTGCCAGCGCCGCCAGTACGGGCTTATCGGCGAAGCCCGTGGATTGGCCGGTCAATCCTATCGGTGGTATGTTGGCGTTAAGGACCGTAGATTGTACGGTTTGAAATGGTTATCCAACAACAAACCCCGCGTGGAATACTGGGTGTCGGATTATAAGGAGATCAAGCCCGGCTGCTGGCTACCCATGACGCAGGGTTGCGATGCTTTCGTAACGGACACTTCCGGCCGACCCTATGTGGACGTCCACACCGATCTGAAGGTCGTTGACGTCCGCGTCAACGAATCGCTTTCAGATGAACTCTTCGAGATGAAGCTTGAAGAAGGTGTCAAGGCCGTTGACAGCCGGCGAGGTCGAACGCGAACATATGAATACAAACCGGAGCCGCCGGATCTGGTCGGAAAGATACTGCCCGAATTTGCCGAGATTGGCGTCAATGTCATGCCGGATCAGGTCAAGGACCGACGAGTGCTGGTTTGCTTTTGGGATATGCAACAGCGACCGTCGAGGCATTATATCATGAGCCTGGCAGAGAAAGCCGGGATTCTCGATGATAAAGGCGTCGCCGTTCTTTGTGTCCACGCTTCCAGCCTGAACGCCAGAACCATCGAAGAATGGATGAAAAATTCCAACATTCCTTTCCCGGCCAAGACAATGGCCACAAACCCGGAGAAAGCACGTTACGCATGGGGCGTCAGGTCGCTTCCCTGGCTGATATTGACCGATCGAGAGCATAACGTCGAGGCCAACGGTTTCTCTTTAACCGAGCTCGACGAAAGAATCTGAATACTCCTAAAGGAGAATAAGAATCATGCGGGGGAAGTGCGTACCGATCAAGGAGAATAAAATGGACAGAAATCAATGGTATTCCAAAACAGGTCTTGTCACCTTGGCTATTCTGATGATGGCCGTTCCGGGAGTGAAAGCCCAAGGCAAAATAGCTGGGGAAGAATGCGTGCTGAACCTTCGGGTGATTGATAAAGTCACACAAAAGCCCATCCCGGATGCTGAGCTGGGTATCCGCATCATGCGGGATCGGCGAGAAGACAAGACGGACAATGAAGGCCGTTGCAGGATCGCACTCGGGACGGAAAAGCCTGAATACATTCGTGTGGAGGTCAAAAAAGAGGGTTTTGTGCCGATCCGGCTTAACTGGCGAAAGGGTCCGGGCCGGCCCGAAATTCCCGATCAATATACACTGGCGTTAGAACATGGGACGAATATCGGGGGAATCATTCAAAACGAGCAGGGTCATCCGATCGAAGGCGCGAGCGTGTATTTACTCGTGCCCGGCGGCGATGAAGTCGAGCGGGTCGCCATCTGGGATCATATTGAGAAAACGAACGCGGAGGGGGGGTGGCGGTGTGACATCATGCCCTCCAAGCTGCATGACCTCTGGATTCGACTCGCTCATCCGGATTATATCAGCGATGAGATGTATGGCAAAACGCCCAAGCCGCCGATAGATAAACTCAGAAATATGACCGGTGTTATGGTGATGAGACAGGGCTTCACCCTGCCCGGGCGCGTATTCGACGCGAACGACAAGCCCATCGAAGGGGCTTCGGTGGCCCAGGGATCGGACCGCCACGGTTCGCATTATCCCAGCATGAAAACAGACAGCGAGGGCCGGTTTGAATTTGCCAATGTCCGGCCGGGTCCGATGGTCCTCACCGTTCAGGCCAACGGGTACGCACCCGATTTAAAGGATTTAACTCTGGCTAAGGGCATGGAGCCGCTTGAATTCCGCCTTGAGACGGGCTGCACGATCCGGGGACGCATTGTCGATAAAAACGGTCATCCTGTAGCCGGGGCCTTTGTGGCGGCGGATAACTGGCGCGGGCATCGCTCGCTGGAATGGCGCGTGGATACGGATGCGGAAGGCCGATTCGAGTGGAACGAAGCGCCGACCGACGAGGTGCTTTTTGACATGGGCAAGCAGGGTTATATGAGTGTTCGCAACTATGGCATGTCGCCTTCGGAGCAGGACATTGAGATCACGATGCCCGATCTATTGAAAATCCATGGGAGCGTCGTTGACGCCGAGACGGGCGAACCGATCCCTGAGTTCGAGATTGTTTCCGGGATTGACTGGGGAGAGGGACGAAGAATTTCCTGGCAACGCCGCGAGGTCAAAGCCTATTCTCAAGGGCATTATGAAATACAATTCACATACCCCTATCCCGCCCACCTGATTCGCATTGAAGCGGACGGCTATAAACCGGGAATCTCCCGTGCCATAGGAAACGACGAAGGCGACGTAACGATTGACTTCGCACTTGAGAGCGGAACGGGGCCGTCGGGTATCGTTCGTCTTCCCGACGGCCAACCCGCAGCGGGCGCTGAAGTGATCCTCTGTACGCCGTCCCAGGGAGCTTACATTCGCAACGGCCGGAACGAACAGAGACGCGACAGCCAGTACGTCGAAACGAAAGAGGACGGTAAATTCGCCTTTCCCGTACAGTCGGACGTTCACGCCCTCATCGTGCTGCACGATAAGGGCTATTTGGAGATCACTGAATCAGATCTGGCTGAATCAACCAAACTGATATTGCAGCCCTGGTCAACCGTGACGGGGAAAGTATTGGTTGGAAACAAACCCGTCGCAAACGAAACGGTGCGATTGGGATTTGATAGACCTCCCGACAGCAGCCAACCCAGGATTTATCACGATTATCGCACTCAAACAGACGGCAGCGGGACTTTTGTTTTCGACCGTGTGCCTCCGGGGCAGGCCAGGGTCAGCCGAATGATACGAATCAATGACAGAAGAAGCCGGTATAGTCATAGCACGCCTGTCGAGATAAAAGCGGGACAGACAGTGAACATCACTATCGGCGGCATGGGGCGGCCCGTGACGGGGAAAGTCCTGATTCCCGATTACTTAAAGGAGACATTCGACTGGCAGCACACCGATTACGGGCTTAGGGTCAATTCCTCCGAAGGCCCCTATCGGCAGCTTGGCTTCAAAATTAACGCCGACGGAACGTTTCGTATTGATGATATCCCCGCCGGTGATTACTACCTGTACGTCAACGCATATGGACCTCCCGCGCAACCTCGGGCTTTCAGAGGCGAGCAGATCGGTCTATTGAGTCAGCACTTTACGATCCCTGAAATGCCGAACGGTCGAAGCGATGAGCCGCTCGATCTCGGCGAACTGGAGTTGGGCGTCATCGGCAAATCCGACTACGCTCCATCGCTTGCGGGCAAACCTCTGCCGCAACTGGATGGCATCAAAATTGATTTTGCTCCGGCCCAGACCAAAGGAAAAATGATTCTGATTTGCTTTTTCGATACGAATCAGCGCCCCTCCCGGCATTGTATCACCCAGTTGGCTCAACAAATCGAGTCGCTTGAAGACAAAGACATCACCATCATCGCGATTCAAGCCACAAAGGTAGGCGAGAGCCAACTCAATGAATGGGTGAAACAGAGCAACATTTCCTTCCCCGTAGGACTGATCGCAGGCGACGAGGAAAAAGTACGGTTCAACTGGGGCGTCAAATCAATGCCGTGGTTGATTTTGACAGACAAGGGACACGTTATGCGTGCAGAAGGATTTGATCTTGACGATTTGGAAGCGAAAGTCAGGGAGATTGGAAATGTGGAAAAATAAACGAATCATTAGCGCGGTCGTTGTTGTTATTATATCTATAGGCTTTGCGAACGCAATCGCCGCCAAAGCGGCGCCGGCGCCTATCGAATACGAAGGCCCGTTTACGTTATTCGACACCCTGCCCGTTGGGATAACGGCTGGCACGGCGGAATACCCGGAGCTGGTCCGGATTGAATGGATTCGTTTCGATGCGAGATACGGTAATTCCTGGGGCGTGATAGCGCGTGTAGGTTGGTTGCCTGTCAAAGACGCAACCTGGCGGCTTACGATTGAATTGCTCGATGATAAGGGAAACGTGTTGCAAAATTCCAGGGACGAGCCGTCAGTGTTCACGGGAAAAGCGAGCGAACCGGATCAAACGAACATGCAATTCGCAGATTTGGATCTGGATCCAATGACGTATCAGGGACGCCGACATGCGGCACGGTTTCGAATGCGCCTGGAACCTTCACAAGAGTTGAACGCCTCTGGGGATTCCCCGCATACGCTCGAAATAATGCTTGTCGATCGGGAAACCCAGAAACCCATTACCGATGCGACTGTCATCGCCAGTACCATTGCGGCAAGTGACCCATGGCGGCGAGCTAAAAGTCTATACTACACGGATCCCCAGGGACGTTGCAATGTAATGCTCACAAAAAGCAAGATCCGTTCGATCAACATCCGCGCACAGAAACAAGGCTATTGCACGATGAAAAAATCCTGGCCCAACCACGGCTCCTGGGGCCTGGGAGAAGCGTCGCTGATCCATTTACCGAAACGTCATGTCCTGGAGATGGTTCCCGCCTCGGCTTTGGGAGGAATCGTTCAGGATGCAGAAGGCAAGGCCATCAAAGGAGCAGAGGTCGATATTAATAGCTACTTGGAAGAACCCAGTGGAAGGATAAACGTCATGCGTACCGTTCGAACGGATGAAAAGGGGCGTTGGCGTATCGATGGTGTTACCGGAGAGGAGGACGGCCTTACCTTACGGATTCGACATCCTGAATATGGCGGTAACAATGGGACAAATCACCATATTAGAGGTGAGACGCTGGCGAACGCCCGGGCGTTCAAACACGTGGAGATATTGGAAAAGGGTGCAGCGCTAACAGGTCACGTTTTCGACGACCGGGAACAACCTATCGCCGGGGCAATGGTTATGCTGGCCGTGCGATTTTACGCCCCCATTTATGTAATGACAGATACATTCGGCACTTTCCGACTAATGTGCTCAAGCGATCCGTCCGTTTATCGTGAGACAACCACGTCTATCATTGTTGAAGCACCCGATTATGTACCCGTTCAGAAAATCATAAACATTGAGTCGAAGCCAGAGTCCCTGGAATTCCATCTCCAGCACGGTCGGAATATTCACTGTCGTGTGATGGACACTCAAGGACAACCTGTGGAAGGAGCGTGGACCGTCATCGAACCGCTGCCGAGAAGCCATGACTATTCGGTTTGGCTGCAGAATACCGATGCCCAGGGCGTTTTTAACATGCAGAACGTTCCGCAGAACGACATAAAGCTGACGGTTGGAAAACAAGGCTATATTACCGTAAGAGACCACATCGTCGAAGCATCTGTAGAGGAAGTTGTCATTACGATGAAACACGCTATGCGCGTGCATGGTACGGTCACGGATGCCAAGACCGGTCAGGCTATACCCAATTTCGAAATAGCTGTAATGTATTCATCAGGGGGGAGAACGCATACCAATGATGTAGCAGCCTTCGCCGAAGGCACATATGAGGTCAGTTTTGACGAAGCTTCGCCGGATACGCGGCAACTCAAAGTTTCCGCCGTGGGATACGAGACGGCTACTTCAGATCAGATCAAGAGTGACGAAGGCGATCGTGAGATCAATTTTAAGTTAATCCGAAGCGCATCATTCGATGAGAAGACTGCCGGTCGTCCGCGAGAACAAATCCGACCAAGTGGTCCGCGCAGGATCAAAGGGACGGTTCGCGACCAAGATGGAAAACCGGTGCCCGACGCTATCGTAACGACCTGCCCGTGGATGGGTGCGGAAATCTTAACGAACGCCAAAGGAATGTTCACTCTCACATTAAGACGATACGAAATGAGAGAGGAAATCACTTATCTGCTCGTCAGGCAAAAAGAACGCAATCTCGCGACTGCGATGGAACTTGATCTATTAGGGGACCAAGTCGATGTAAATCTGCCTCCGGGAGTGATCCTGTCCGGTACGGTCGTTGACGCCGAAAGTAAAGTGATTTCCAGCGCGGAACTTTCTCTGACTTTTTGGACGTCGAATATGGGCTACAGCATGCGTGAGGAGGCGAAAGTGGACAAAGCGGGGCATTATGAAATCAGGGCTGTACCTGGCGGACGTCGATATTCTGTGAATGCGAGCGCCGAAGGATATGGCGAGACGTACGTCCAGGTTAATACGAGTGGGTCATCGAACGAACGCCTGGAAGTAGAAACTCTGGTTCTGTCACTGGCGAATCTTTCGGCTTCCGGCATCGTGGTGGGTGATTTCGACCAGCCGGTTTCCGGCATCCGAATCTACGCCTATGGAAACGGTCAGCCGTCGCGGGAAACGTTTACGGATACAGAGGGTCGATTTACGATTGAAAATGTCTGTCCCGGCCGATTGAATATCCAGGCCAACAGCCAAGGTCGAGTGGCTCGGCGGCTTCACGGTCGAACGCAAACTGAAGGCGGCGCAACGGATATCAAAATCGTGGTATATGAAATGGATCAACGCGGCCGGCGTGTGCCGACGCAGCCGCCTTCCCTGGTTGGCAAGTCTCTGCCTGATCTTAGGAACATAGGGCTCAAGTTCTCGCCGGACGATATCAAAGGCAAGAGAGTCCTCGTCTGTTTCTGGGATATGAATCAGCGACCGTCCCGGCATTGTATGACGCAGTTAGCCAAACAAATCGACACGCTCAAGGCTCACAACATCGTTCTTGCGGCCATCCAAGCTTCAAAAACGGATCCCAAGGTCCTCGACCAATGGGTGAAAAAGAACAATATTTCCTATTCAGCCATAATCGAAGGGGACGCCAAGAAAACCAGGTTCACCTGGGGTGTCAAGTCGCTGCCCTGGTTGATCCTGACAGACACCAAACACATCGTGCAAGCCTGTGGATTCTCAGTAAGTGAACTTGGAGAGAAGATCAAAGTAGCGTATTAAAAACGCTGGGCGCACGTTCAGGCCAGAAGCTCCGGTATGACCATCCAGTTGATTTGCCAATGGCTTTCGGCCGGTTGCTCGAAGGCGACGATGCCGCCATTCTGAAAGGCAACCGTGCCGGCGGACTCGTCACCAGTCAGAAGTAATGAACCCAGTTTGCTCAGAAAAGGCAAATGGCCGACGATCATGACATCATGCCCGCCTGAGACAAGTTCATCCTTCAATGCCGCGACGTTGTCGTTCGGCGCCAGGCCGTCACGGGCCGTCATTTGGGTTCTTACCTTCACGACTTTCGACAAAACTTCAGCGGTTTGAGCGGCGCGGGTCTTGCCGCTGTGCCACAAGAAATCCACCTTAAGATTCAGGGCTTCAATGAACGCAACCACTTTCTGAATATCCCGGCGTCCCTCGTCAGTCAGCGACCGCTGTGGATCCACGTCTTTTGAAGCCGCTTTTGCATGTTGGATAAGAAACAATTTCATTTTTTCTTTCCTTTGCCCAAATCCACTCCGGATTATTCTATTACAACGTCATACATTTTACTACATGTTTTCCAATTTTGTGATAAATAACCTCGCACAGTACTTGACAATGTCTTTTAGAATGATTAATGTGACCGCCTTAAATTTATTATTCAGATGTCGTATGAGCATCAAAAACAAAAAATGAAAAACATATACATATTATTGTTGTGATATTTATAACAAGCGTTTTGCAAAATTGAAGTTAGGCATATATTATTTCAGAAAATCGATTTCATGATTTTCTGACAATAATCGGCGGTCAGATCATAACATGTTACCCCGTACGACATTACACAGCGATTTTTTAGAAAGAAAAAATCAAGAAATAAGATTTTTTCTTTCCAAAAGTATGCCTAACTTCAATTTTTCAAAAGTTCAATTATAATCAATATAGAATAGGATGATCTCAATGACTGAATTTTCGAATACTTTCGAGGGGTGCTACAATCCGTTTGAAGCATTGGCCGGACTATTAGAAAAAGAGAAGGCCCGCGTTTCAAAAGCGATTGGATCGAGAGGGAAATTTGTACCCGTCGATCTGGGGAAAAAACGTCCTCTGAAAATCGGTTTTGCCACGGGCGACGGAATTGGTCCGATCGTTGCCAAAGCCGCCAGAACAATTTTAGAAAACCTGCTCTCCGATGAAATCGCCAAAGGTGATATTATCGTGGTTGAGATTCCGGATCTGACCATTGACAAAAGAATTGCACTCGATGTCGTGGCCCCTCCAACATCCATTGAAGTCATTGACCAATGTGATGTCATTCTTAAGATGCCGCTTGAGACGCCGGACAGCTCTAAATATCCCAATGTGCCAAGCGCCAATGTGTGGATGAGGCAATATATGGATCTTTTTGCATGTGTGCGCCACATTAAGAATGATGAAGTGGGAATAGATTTTACGGTTTTCCGCTGCAACTTTGGAACACCCTACCAGGATGCCAAGTCGGCAGGAGTGATGGAACTCCATGGTCAAGATGAATACGCATTGTGTTTTTGGCCGCAAGCCCGTATCGACATTGAGAGATTGACACATTTGGCCTGCCTACATGCAAAGAAAACCAATAATGATTTCGTTGTTCTCAATTTCAAGGACAATGTCATCCGACCTGATGCGGCCGGTCTCAATTGGGCCAAGGCGTATATTGACGAGCATTTCCCTGAGATTGATTATCTCGGTGTAAAACCAGACGACTTTTCATATACATTGACTCAACCCGAGAAGATCAAAGCGATGAAGGGCGAAAAGACAGGCGGAACGTTTAAACTCACCTCAATGGTTTGTAACAATATTGTCGGCGATATGGCGGGTGATGAAGCCGGTATGTATGTAGGCGGAATCGGCGGTGTCGGCTCGGCGAATGTGAGCTTCAGCCAGGGCATGTTTGAAGCCGGCGGGGGTACAGGAATTCGCATGATCAAAGAGAACAGAGGTCACTTCGCCTCTCCAGTAGCCGTCGTAAAAGCAACCGGTGAATTGCAGGCTTTCATCGGCTATACGAATCATCAGAAAAGTATCTTGAAAGCTCTCGACGCACTCACAGCAGCTCATTTAGTGCCCAACGGCGGCAGAAATGGAGTGACCTGTGAGCAGGCGACTGAGTTTCTATTAAAAGAACTTTCCAATTAAGCTGATATCCTGATATCGAATTCGACAGCCCTGATGCTCAGCGGCTTCCAGATGCCCCGGCACCACGGTAAAAGGGCCGATGCTATTATCGAAAAAAATGAGCGATTCATCGTCTTCCGTTCACAGTTTATTATGAAGAAACAATGAACTACGAACAAAGTCACCGGAGACTCATTTCAGGTCAAAGCGCCGGTTTGGGGGCGAAAGTATTACGTCTCCTGCTGGGCGTTGCCGCGATAGGCTACTCATCTGTTGTCCGGCTGCGGAACGTTCTCTATTCAAAAGGCTGGTTGAAAGCGCATCGTGTCGATGCCGCAGTGATATGCATCGGGAACATCACGACCGGCGGAACGGGGAAGACGCCGCTTGTAATCTGGGTGTACAAACAGATCATCTCATATCTCCCATCTCAGATTTCAGATTCTCCGTGTGCGATACTGACTCGGGGCTATAAGGCGGTGAAAGATTCAGATTCCAAGACGCAAGAATACAGCGATGAGATTGCGATTTTAATGGAACGTTGTCCTCAGGCCAAAGTGGTCGTTCATCCGGATCGTGTCGCGGGCGCCACCCGAGCGATCAACGAGATCGGTGCGAAAGTGTTGATTATGGACGACGGTTTTCAACATCGCAGGCTGGCCCGGGACCTTGACATCGTGACGATTGATGCAACTCGGCCTTTCGGTTACGGTAAAATGCTGCCGGCCGGGCTGCTCCGGGAGCCTACAACCTCACTCAAGCGTGCCGATGCCGTTGTACTAACCCGTTGCGATCAGGCCCTGGACTCCGAATTGAATGGGCTCGAAAGAAAACTGCGGGTTATTCATCCGGACATCATCATTGCACGCTCCGCTCATGCCCCCGTTCGTGCAGAATCAACAGATCAAAACAACATCAGTATCGAACAATTAAGAAACAAGAAAGTTTTTGCCTTTTGTGGGATTGGCAACCCGGAAGCGTTCTTAAATACGATCCGGGACTTGGGAGGCGAGCTTGTCGGCTCGAAAGCCTTTAACGATCACTATCACTACACGGAAGATTGCCTGTCCGATATTCAGGGGCAGGCCGAACATCTTGGCGCGGACCTGATCCTGACAACTCAGAAAGACTGGACGAAAATATCCCAACTCATACCTGCCGATAAAAGTCTCTCTCTTGCGTATCTGGCCGTTGAAATCAAGTTCCTGGCCGGGAAGGACCAATTAACAGCCTTGATCGAAGATACATTGCAGGGTAAAATCACAACAAGCCCCAAATGAGGGGCATATGGTTGGCTGCTTTTTTTGCACGGATGCCGTGATGTATGAGAATTTGTTAAAAACGGTGATGAATCTTGGCTCGCCCGAGGTGATGGTCGTCGGGGATTTTATTCTCGACGTTTATATTTACGGCGACGCGACGAAAATCAGCCCGGAAGCGCCGGTGCCGGTCCTTAAAGTTGCCCAAACGGAGTACCGTTGCGGCGGAGCAGGCTCCGTCGCGGTGAATCTCACGACATTTGGAGCGAAGGTCCATTGTCTGGGATTGATTGGAGACGACCGGAACGGCGAAATCCTCAGGGAAAAACTCGTTGCGGCCGAGGTCGATATCACGGGTTTGCTTGAAGTTTCCGACCGACCCACCATCAGCAAGCAACGATTGGTCGGTCTGGCCCAACATCTGCATCGCCAACAACTCATGCGGGTGGACCATGAATCCGAAAAGCCGATCTCCGACGAAGTGAACAAAGCCATTCTCAGGGCTTACGAAGAAAAGCTGCCGCAGATAGACATTGTGTGTTTACAGGACGATAACAAGGGCCTTCCCGGCGACGCCCTTTGCCGGCAGATGATCCGACTGGCCGATCGCGCGGGTAAAACGATTTTAGCTGATCCCTCGCTAACAAGCGACCGATCAAAATATATCGGAGCGACTGTCCTAACGCCAAACCGCCAGGAATCTTCAGCCATGGTCGGTTTTGGTGTGACGAGTGTAGAAACGGCGGACAAGGCGGCGGATCGTCTCTTGCGGGAACTGAAGCTTCAAACAGTGGTCATAACACTTGATAAAGAAGGAGCGTATCTCAAGACCGAGAACGCAGGCCAGCTTGTTCCCACGCGTCCGCGAAATGTGTACGATGTCACTGGCGCCGGAGATATGGTCCTGGCCATGCTGACGATGGCATTGGCTGCCGGTTGTGAATATGAGACGTCCGTAAAGTTATCCAACATCGCCGGCGGGATCGAGGTTGGAAAATTCGGCGCCGCCACCGTGACGATTGAGGAAATCGCCGACGAGATTGCCAACCTGAACCGAGATGCCACCGGTAAAGTCCGTTCGCTGGATTCTCTGCTTTGCGAGGTCGAACGGCATCGCCGACAAAAAAGAACCATTCTCTTTACGAACGGTTGTTTCGACGTCTTGCATCGCGGGCATCTCGAATATCTCAGGTTTTGCCGGCGACATGGCGACGTCGTCGTGCTGGGTATGAACAGCGACCGTTCGGTTAAGACAATTAAAGGCCCCACGCGGCCGATCAACAACCAGAACGACCGGTCGGCTCTTTTAGCGGCGATGGAAATGATCGATTACGTCACGATATTCGAGGAGCCGGACCCGATGAACCTGATCAAAAAAGTCAGGCCGGATGTTCTGGTTAAAGGTGAAGACTGGGCCACGAAAGGCGTCGTAGGCCGCGAATTTGTCGAATCGTACGGCGGGAAAGTCATACTCGCTCCACTCGTCGAGGGCAGAAGCTCGACCCTCACCATTGAAAAGATGAAATCGGAAGCTAATTCTGCATGAACGATCAGATAAAAACGTACATTGTCGAGGCTATCGAGACCCACAAGCGGATGACGGCCCAGTTCGAATCAAACGGTCTTAAGACGATTGCTGCTATCGCGGAAATGATTACGGTAACATTGCAACAAGACGGCACGATTTATTTATGCGGTAACGGCGGCTCGGCGGCGGATGCCCAGCACATTGCCGGAGAATTCGTAGGTCGATTTTGTCGGGAGCGCAAGGCGTTGCCCGCGGTCGCTTTCTCAACCGATACATCCGTCCTGACGTGTATTGCCAACGATTATGCTTATGACAGGGTTTTTGCCCGGCAGGCCGAGGCGCTGATGAGAAAGGGCGATATCTTATGGGCGTTTTCGACCAGCGGCACATCAGCGAATGTCGTCGCGGCCGCACAGGTTGCAAGAGACAAAGGCGGTCGTGTCATCGCTTTTACAGGGCGGGCCGACAGCGAGTTGGAGCGGATTTCAGACATTTGTTTTTGTGCCGAGGACGAATCGACGGCACGGAGCCAAGAGATTCATCAGCTCGCCTACCATATTATTTGTGATCTTGTGGAGCGAAACTTAATAAACGAATAAAAGAGAAACGGATTTCAAGAACATGTCAAACAAAGCGATATTCTTAGATCGTGATAATACCCTGATTTACGATCCCGGCTACATCAATCACCCGGACCAGGTGAAATTGCTGGACGGCGTCGCGGAGCCCCTTCACGAGCTTAAGGCCCTCGAGTATAAGCTTGTGGTCGTGACG
>Ga0272442_10001355_pt1 | contig 37506 bp, 31 predicted proteins | sample SSMForm2O_FD_200262 | JGI IMG/M metagenome (GOLD analysis project Ga0272442, IMG submission 200262) | Marine sediment archaeal communities from Little Sippewissett salt marsh, Falmouth, MA, United States - SSM-Form-2O | ecosystem: Environmental > Aquatic > Marine > Wetlands > Sediment ... | reverse complement strand
GCGTTGACCACGGACACGCCGACGCCATGCAGGCCGCCCGACACCTTGTAGCCGCTTCCACCGAACTTGCCTCCGGCGTGCAGCACGGTGAGGACGACCTCGACGGCCGGGCGGTGCTCGACCGGGTGCATGTCCACCGGGATGCCCCGGCCATCGTCGGCGACCCGGACGGACCCGTCGGCCAGCAGGTCGACCTCGATGGTGCTGCAGTAGCCGGCGAGTGCCTCGTCGACGGCGTTGTCGACCACCTCGTACACGAGGTGGTGCAGCCCGCGTTCACCCGTCGACCCGATGTACATGCCGGGCCGCTTGCGCACCGCCTCCAGACCTTCGAGGACGGTGATGTCACTGGCGTCGTAGCCCTTCGCAGGGGTGTCCTCGACCGAGGCGTGCGTCACGGGCGAGAGACCTCCTGGGAACGGTGACAGCGGGCTGTCATTCTACGCCATGAGCAGCGAAATCAGCCGTAGGTGTCCCGAGGGCCGCGCCCCTTCACCCGACGCGGGCCTCGCACCCAGGACGGGGCGTGGGGACCCTTCACCTCGACTGACGTCACCACCCCCGGACCGATCTCGGTGGCGAGTCGCTCGAGCAGTGCGGGGGACAGGATGCGCATCTGTGTCGCCCACGACGTGGAGTCACACCTGACCACCACGACACCGTCGTGGAACGACGTGACCTCGGTGTGTGCAGCCACCGCCTCGCCGACGATCTCGGCCCACCGTCCGGTCACCGCGTGCACGGCGAGTGGGTCCGCCCACCCGCCGGCGGCAACGATCCCGTCCAGCACGCTGCCGGCCTCCACCGGGTCGCGCGGCCCGGGCCTCGCGCCGCTCCACTCGCCTGGCTCGGCGCTGCGCTGACGCCGACGACGCGGCTCGCGCAGCGCCATCTCCTCCTCGACGCCGGTGCGGGCACGCACGAACGCGCAGGCCAGGTCTGCTCCGTCGGGTGCCCAGTCAGTGCTCACGTCGCACCGATCCCGCCTCGACAGTGAAGCGTGCGCCGCCGAGACCGTCCGGGACGTCGGCGGCGACCGCCGCCGTCACCAGCACCTGGTCGGCCTCGCGCAACCGCTCGGCAAGATGGGCACGACGGCGGCTGTCGAGCTCGGCGAACACGTCGTCGAGCATGAGCACTGGTGGCGTGGACGACTCCCCGACCAACAGGTCGTACGAGGCCAGCCGCAGAGCGAGGGCCAGCGACCACGACTCCCCCTGGCTGGCGTACCCGCGCGCAGGCAGGTCGCCGAGCCGGAGCAGGACGTCGTCACGGTGCGGGCCGACGAGGCACTGCCCGCGCTCCAGCTCGGCAGTCCGGGACTCCCCGAGCGCCTCGGCCAGCAGCCGCTCCCAGGCGGCGACGTCGCCGCCGGCCGCAGTGCAGCCGCTCTCGGGCACTCCATGCGCCGTCACGCTAGCAACGTACGACGCCGTCACGGGTGCGCTGCTCGGCGCGAGCGCCTGGTAGGCGCCGGAGAGCGGGGCACGCAGCGACTGAACGAGGTCCCACCGCGCGGCGACCAGCTCCGCACCGGTCCTCGCTGCGTGCCCGTCCCACACGTCCAGGGTGGCGAGGTCGATCGTGCCGCGTCCTGCGTGACGTCGCATGGTCGAGGCCGACTTCAGCAATGCGGACCTCTGCTTGAGAACGCGGTCGTAGTCGGCCTTCACTCCCGCCAGGCGCGGTCGCAGCTGCACGAGAAGGGTGTCGAGGAACCGCCGTCGTTCGGCGGGGTCGCCCTTCACGATGGCCAGGTCCTCCGGCGCGAAGAGCACCACGCGGAGAAGTCCCAGGATCTCCCGGGGCGACCGCACCGGGGACCGGTTCACCCGTGCCTTGTTGGCCGCACCCGGCGTGATCGCCACGTCGAGGGACAGCGAGCGGTCCCCGTCGTTCAGACGAGCCGCCACGCTGGCCCGCGACGCCCCGGCACGCACCAGCGGAGCATCCGTGGCAACGCGATGGCTGGACAGCGTGGCCAGGTAGTGAACGGCTTCCACCACGTTCGTCTTGCCCTGACCGTTCGCCCCGACCAGCGTGCTCACCCCGGGGTCGAAGGTCATGACAGCGTCGCTGTAGGAGCGGAAGTCGCGCAGCGACAGCGACCCGACGTGCATGAGCAGGATCAGCGCTCGTTCAGTGATCGCTCGGCCGACCGACGGCATGCCCGCCGAACTGGCCGCGCAGGGCAGCCACCGCCTTCATCGCCGGCGAGTCTGTCTGACGTGAGCCGAACCGGGCGAAGAGCGCCGCCGAGATCACCGGCGCCGGCACGGCGTTGGCCACGGCCTCCTCGACGCTCCACCGGCCTTCGCCTGAGTCCTGCACGGCTCCGGTGACCTGCTCCAGGCCTGGGTCCTCCTCCAACGCACGAACCAGCAGGTCCAGCAACCAGCTCCGGACGACCGTGCCGGAGGACCATGCCCGGAAGACCCCGGCGACGTCCTCGACGACGCCGGATGCCTCGAGCAGCTCGTAGCCCTCCGCATACGCCTGCATCAGGCCGTACTCGATGCCGTTGTGCACCATCTTGGCGTAGTGGCCCGCGCCGACACCGCCGGCGTGGACGAAGCCCCGATCGCGCGGGCCCGCTGGCCGCAGCACGTCGAACACGGGCATCATCCGGGCGACATCCACCTCGTCGCCACCGACCATGAGCCCGTAGCCGTTCTCCGCGCCCCAGACGCCTCCGGAGACACCGCAGTCCAGGTAGCGCACCCCGGCCTCGCCGAGACGTCGCGCGTGTCCGGCGTCATCGGTCCACCGGCTGTTCCCGCCGTCGACGACCAGGTCGTCGGGGGCGAGAAGCTCGGCCAGCTCGTCGATGGTGAACCGTGTCGCCGCGCCCGCCGGCACCATCACCCAGACGTGTCGAGGCCGCTCGAGCGCAGCCACCAGGTCGGCCAGCCCCGCGACGTCGCTGAGGCCGGGGTCGCGGTCGTAACCGGTGACGGTGTGCCCGCCGGCCACCAACCTGTCGCGCATGTTGGCGCCCATGCGGCCGAGCCCGACCATGCCCAGGTGCATGTCGCGACCCCGATCAGCCGGCGAGACGAACGGGCATGAGCAGGTAGCGGTAGTCCGCGTTCGCCGGCTCGTCGACCGACGTGCTGCCCGCAAGCACGACCGGCTTGGACGGGTGGGTGAAGCTCAGCACCGCCACCGGTGCGTCCAAGGCACCCAGCCCGTCCAGCAGGTAGTGAGGGTTGAACCCGATCGTCAGCCCGTCCCCGCGCAGCTGGGACGGAAGGGACTCCACAGCAGCGGCATCCTCGCCACTGGCCGCCTCGAGCCGCACCTCGTCGGTGTCGAACGTGAGCCGCACCGGTGAGTGACGGTCGGTGACCAAGGCGACACGCTTCACCGCTTCGACCAGGGCGGCCGTGTCCACCCGGGCGACGGTCGCGGACTCGCTGGGAAAGAGCGTCTTGTACTTGGGGAACTCGCCGTCGAGCAGAACGGTGGTACTGCGCCGGTCCGACGTCGACAACCCCACCAGTCCGCTCTCACCGAGGCCGATCTCGACGTCGTCCGAGCCGAACGTCTTGGCAGTGTCTGCCAGTGCCCGCGCCGGAACCAGTGCCACGACCGAGACGTCCGGCGACCTGGGGTCCCATTGCAGGTGCCGAACCGCCAGTCGGTACCTGTCGGTCGCCGCGAGGGTCAGCGACTGGCCGTCGATCTCGACACGCACACCCGTCAGCACCGGCAGCATGTCGTCCTTGCCGGACGCGACGGCGACCTGGGCGACGGCCTCGGCGAGGTCGGCGCCGGCGATGCGGCCGACCGTCGGCGGTATCTCGGGCAGTGCCGGGTAGTCCTCGACTGGCAGCGACTGCAGCGTGAACCGGGACGACCCGCAGGTCAGTGACACCCGGCCTGCCTCGGCCACGACGTCGATCGCACGCGCCGGCAGGGAGCGGGTGATGTCGGCGAGGAGTCGTCCTGACACCAGGGCCACACCGGGGGCAGCGACGTCGGCGGGGAACGAGACCTCGCCGAAGATCGTGTGGTCGTACCCCGCCACTCGCACGGTGCCGGTCTCCACGTCAGCCTCGAGCCGTAGCGCAGCGAGCACCGGGATCGTGGGTCGGCTCGGTAGCGCTCGAGCTGCCCAGGACACGGCATCGCTCAGCACGTCACGCTCGATGCGGAACTTCACTTGTCACTCCTTCGCGCACACCCGTGACGCGCCGCCGCCAGCGGTCGCGCCGCCAGCGATACTTCCACACAGGTCGGTCGACGCCACCACAACCATCGACCTGCACGGACGCTATCTGTCATCGTCGTCGTAGGCGTCGTGGATTCTGTGGACAACCCACTGTTGCTGCAGGTGGGAGGCCGTTGACCGTCGGGGACAACCTGGGGACACCGGCGCCTGGGGCCGGGGACGACATTCCTGGCGCTGGGGACGGACGGGGTCCTCCCACGACCGGTGGCGGGTCGTCCACAAGTTGTCCACAGCGCCGGACACGCGGTGCCGACGTTCGTCAACAGGATCAGGGAGCTCACGCAGGTCTGGCGTTCTGCCGGATGACGTTGGTCAGCTCGGTCACCTGGTTGAACACCGACCGACGCTCGGCCATCAGCTTGCGGATCTTGCGGTCGGCGTGCATCACCGTGGTGTGGTCGCGGCCGCCGAACTCCTGCCCGATCTTGGGAAGGGACAGGTCGGTGAGCTCGCGGCACAGGTACATGGCGATCTGCCGAGCGGTGACGAGGGTGCGGCTGCGGCTCGCCCCGAGCAGGTCGTCGATGCCGAGGGAGAAGTAGCCCGCGGTGGCCGCGATGATCGATGACGCGCCGATGTCAGGCGCTGCGCTGGTGTGGACGAGGTCCTTGAGGACGACCTCTGCCAGGGCGAGGTCGACCGGTTGCCGGTTCAGGCTGGCGAACGCCGTGACCCGTACGAGGGCGCCCTCGAGCTCGCGGATGTTGGTGTGGATGCGACTGGCGATGAAGGCGAGCACGTCCGCGGGCACGGCAAGCCGGTCGGCGGCGGCCTTCTTCGACAGGATCGCGATGCGCGTCTCGAGGTCGGGCGGCTGGACGTCGGTGATGAGCCCCCACGTGAACCTGTTGCGCAGCCTGTCCTCGAGCTCGGCGAACTCCTTGGGTGGCCGGTCGGAGGTGATGACGATCTGCTTGTTGGCGTTGTGCAGCGCGTTGAAGGTGTGGAAGAACTCCTCCTGCGTCTGGATCTTGCCCTCGAGGAACTGGATGTCGTCGATGAGCAGCACGTCGACGTCGCGGTAGCGGCGGTGGAACGCCGACGCACGGTCGTCGCGGATTGAGTTGATGAAGTCGTTGGTGAACTCCTCGCTCGAGACGTAGCGCACCCGGGTTCCCGGGTAGACCTCTGCGGCGTAGTGGCCGATGGCGTGCAGCAGGTGGGTCTTCCCCAGACCCGAGTCCCCGTAGATCAGCAGCGGGTTGTACGCCTTTCCGGGTGCTTCGGCGACGGCGACGGCGGCCGCGTGCGCGAATCGGTTACTGGCGCCGATCACGAAGCGCTCGAACGTGTACTTCGGGTTCAGAGCGATCGCGTTCGCTGCTGCGCCGCCCGCAACGTGGGTGCCGGTGGCGGCCTGCCCGTTCAGGGGCCGCGGAGTCTCCTGGTGCGACGGTGACGGTGGCGAGACAGGGGACCCTGATGGCGATGTGGCACCAAGGGTGCTCTGCTGGTGCTCGACGTCGGCGGGCGGTGGTCCGGGTGGGTCTGTCGTGGCCGCCGGGGTCCCTTCGGCTGGGGTGACGACCTCGATCACCACGCCCATCGGGCGGGAGAGACGCACCGACATCGCCCGCATCAGCTCTCCGACGGCCCGACGCTCCAGCTGGTTCTTGGCGTACTCGGACGGAGCGACGGCGACCACGGTGTGCCCGACAACGGTGACCGGTCGTGCCTGGGCCAGGAACGCCGACGCTGCCGGCCCGACAGCCGGTGTGACGTCACGAACGGCCTCGTCCCAGACGTGGGCCAGCTCGGTCGCGCTCAGCGGACGGTCGTGGTCGTCAGACGTGCCGGGGGTTGACCCACCACCTGTGTCTGCGGGCGCGGGGCCATCGGGAGAGAGTTGGCTGCTGCTCGGGTTCGCATGGTCGTCCTCGACTCCGGGCTGCTGCGCCACTCGTCCCCCGTCCACAGAGTTATCCACAGACTGGGGACGTGCTTGACCAGGGGTGGGTGCCCCTTGGTGGTTGCCGTCGGTGTCTGCGGTGCGTGTCGTGTCCGTCTCAGTGCCGGCACCCACCTCGTCCGGGGACGACGTGGAGGTGACCTGCGACAGGCGCGGAACGCTACCCCGTCGATCCGTGGCTGGCAACGGGTTGTCCACAGACGTGACAGGTGAGGGTGAGACGACACTGTGAGGTGCCGGAGGGCACTGTGACCGCACCGTCACGGCACTGTGTCGGCTTGTGGATGGCACTGGGCCGGCGCGGGCGACGCCACGCCCACCCGAGGTTGCGTCGCCGCTGGTTTGACCGCCTGATCAGCACTGATCTACCCTGGCCGACGTACTGGGAGACCGTGGAGCGACGACGGGTCGTCACGCGGTAGCAGCGCCTGACCGACAGGCGTCCGACCTCATCGTCTGTTCTGGAGCCACGCCGTGAAGCGCACCTTTCAGCCCAACAACCGTAAGCGGGCCAAGACCCACGGATTTCGGGTTCGGATGCGCACGCGCGCGGGCCGCTCGATCGTGAAGAGCCGTCGTTCCAAGGGGCGCTCCCGGCTGACAGCCTGACGACGTGCTCGCGGCCCACAACCGGATGCGCCGAAGCGATGACTTTCGGCGTGCCATGCGTCAGGGTCGTCGGGTCGGTTCACCCACGCTGGTCATGCACCGCTGGTCGGCCGAGGACTCGGGTTCGTCGCCGCTTGTCGGTCTCGTCGTGAGTCGAGGCGTCGGGTCATCGGTCACCCGGCACACCGTCAGCCGTCGTCTGCGCCATCTGGCGCGGGACCGACTTGCCATGCTTCGACCGGGCGAGCTGGTCGTGCTGCGGGCGACCCCGCAGGCTGCCGGCGTGTCGTCGTCCCGGCTGGCACGCGACCTGGACTCGTGCCTGCAGCGGACCGACCCCAGTGGCGAGCACGGGGGGAGACGGCGGTGAGTGCCGTGCTGCGTGCCCTGATCCGGTTCTACCAGGTCTGGATCAGCCCGATGCTGGGTCAGCGGTGCCGGTACTACCCGTCCTGCTCGCGGTACGCGCTGGTGGCGGTGGAGCAGCACGGGGCGTTCAAGGGATCCTGGCTGGCTGCTCGACGGATCGGCCGCTGTCACCCCTGGTCTGACGGCGGCGTGGATCTCGTACCGGCCGCAGCCGACTACCGTTGGTGGGGTCGCTGCCCCGGGCACGATCCTGATGCGTCCCCACCGTCTGCGCGAGCGCGCGAGACGTCCCCAGGTGAAGGAGTCTGACCCCTCGTGGACACCATCCTTGCCCCGCTCTACTGGGTCGTCTCATGGATCATGATCGGCTGGCACGAGTTCTTCAGCCTCTTCCTGGACAGCGACGCCGGCGGCACGTGGGCTCTGTCGATCGTCGGCCTCGTCGTCGTCATGCGCATCATCTTGATCCCCCTGTTCGTGCGCCAGATCAAGTCCATGCGCAACATGCAGCTCATCCAGCCTCAGATGCGCGAGCTCCAGGCCAAGTACGGCCACGACAAGGAGAAGCTCAGCCAGGAGATGATGAAGCTGTACAAGGAGACGGGCAGCAACCCGTTCTCCTCGTGCCTTCCCGTCCTCGCCCAGGCTCCGTTCTTCTTCGCCCTGTTCCGTGTGCTCAACGGCATCGCCGAGGACATCCCCCGCGGGGCCTTCGCCGACTACCCCGCGCTCTTCGACTCCCTGGCGAACTCGACCGTCTTCGGGGCGCCGCTGGCAGCGAGCTTCGCGACGGCCTACGACTACCCCAACCCCACCACCACTCGGATCATCGCCGCGATCATGGTCGTGCTGATGACCGCGACGACGTTCTTCACCCAGCGGCAGCTGATGCGGCAGAACATGCCGAAGACAGCCCTGGAGGGACCGTTCGCGCAGCAGCAGAAGATTCTCCTCTACGTCCTGCCGCTGATGTTCCTCTTCTCCGGCTACTACTTCCCCCTCGGCGTCGTCCTCTACTGGTTGGTGAGCAACCTCTGGACGATGGGCCAGCAGTTCTACGTGATCCGCCGGATGCCCGCCCCCGGGACGCCGGCCGAGGAAGCGCTGCGCCGACGCAAGGAGGAGAAGGCCGCGCGCAAGGGCAAGCCCCTGCCGGCCGCGGAGTCCCCGCCCGTCGTCGTGGCCGAGCCGAGCCCGTTGCAGCAGACCCCGAAGCGGCAGCAACCGAAGAAGAAGAGCCGCAGCCAACGCAAGAAGAGCGGCAGCAAGAAGTAGCGCCGCGAGAGGACATGCCGTGACCGACACCGTGACCGACCCCGGGGCCGACCCGGGGACCGACCCCGCCCCCGACGCCGATGCCGTCGAGGAGAGCCCAGTCAGCGACCTCGAACGCGAGGCCGACATCGCCGCCGACTACGTCGAGGGACTCCTCGACCTCCTCGACATCGACGGCGACATCGACATGGACGTCGAGGGCACCCGAGCCACCGTCTCCGTCGTCCCTGACCCCGAGGATCCGGGTGCGCTCGACGCGCTCGTCGGCGGCGATGGTGAGGTGCTCGACGCACTGCAAGACCTGACCCGCCTTGCCGTCACAGCCCAGACGGGAGAGCGGTGTCGCCTCATGCTCGACGTCGCAGGTTTTCGGGCGAATCGGCGAGCGGAGCTGGTGGAGCTCGCCCGCTCGACAGTCGAGCAGGTGCGCCAGACCGGTGAGTCGGTCTCGCTGTCGCCGATGACTCCCTTCGAGCGCAAGGCCGTGCACGACGCCGTGGCCGAAGCCGGCCTGACCAGTGCGTCCGACGGCGAGGAGCCGAACCGTTACGTGGTCGTCCAGTCGCCGTGACCACTGGCCCGCCAGGGCCGCGGTCGCGTCTGCCGCGGTGTTTCACGTGAAACCACCGGGCCGACGTTTCACGTGAAACATGGCCAGGGGCCGGCCCCCGACGCCCCTCCCGAGGCTCGAACGACCTTCGGCGACCGGGTCGAGCTCGCGCAGACCTACGCCGATCTCCTGGCTTGCGAGGCGGTCACCCGCGGCCTCATCGGACCCCGTGAAGTCGACCGACTCTGGGCACGGCATCTGCTCAACTCGGCGGCGGTGGCCTCCCAGGTACCGCAGGGATCCGCGTGCGTCGACGTGGGGTCAGGCGCAGGACTGCCCGGCATCCCCCTGGCCCTCGCTCGCCCGGACGTCACCGTTCGCCTCCTGGAGCCGCTGCTGCGGCGGGTCACGTTTCTCGAGCACGCCGTGGACGTTCTCGCCCTGAACCGACTCAGCGTCACCCGAGCGAGGGCCGAGGAGCTGCCCGCCGCGTCGGTCGAGGTGGTGGTCGCACGCGCCGTGGCACCCCTGCACCAGCTGGTCCGCTGGACCGTGCCGCTGCTGACCCCCGGTGGACGTCTCGTGGCGATGAAGGGTGAGCGGGCTGAGCAGGAGCTGACCGCGGCCGAGCCGCTGCTGCGCCAGATGGGCGCTCGCCAGTGGGAGATGGTGGACCTCACCCTGCCGAGCGGCGCGGTCGCGACGCGCGCGGTGGTCGTGGTTGCCGGGAAGCCCCGCCACCGCCAGTGACAATGGTCGTTCACGACCTGGAGGGTGTGGTGAACGAGCATTCCACGGTGAAGGGATGGTCGCGGCTGGCTGCGGCCTCGGGGACCAGCACGGCAGCAGACCGGCTGTCGGCGAAGGTCGACGTCGTCGACCCGAGCGACGAGGCGCTTCCGATCGGGAGGCTGGCGGCGGCCGTCGTGCGCTCCGATCGACTGCTGCGCGAGCCCCTTCGCCGCCCGGATCGCACCCGGGTCATCGCGGTGGCCAACCAGAAGGGCGGGGTGGGCAAGACGACGACGGCGGTGAACGTGGCCGCTGCGTTGGCCCTGCATGGTTCGTCGGTGCTCGTGATCGACATCGACCCGCAGGCCAACGCGTCCACGGCCCTCGGGCTGGACGCCCACGCCGGTGATGCGACTGCCTACGACGTGCTGTGCGGGGACGCCCGCCTCAGCGACGCGATCCAGACGTGCGTGGAGGTGGACGGGCTCTACGGGGTTCCGGCATCGATCGACCTCGCGGGCGCCGACCTGGAGCTGGTCGATCGCGCGAGGCGGGAGCTGCTCCTGCGTGATGCGCTGGCCGCCTACCTGACCGAGCACAGCGTCGACTACGTGATCATCGACTGTCCGCCGACCCTGGGCCTGCTGACGGTCAACGCTCTGGCGGCGAGCCTCGAGGTCCTCATCCCCATCCAGTGCGAGTACTACGCGCTCGAGGGGTTGTCCCAGCTGCTGCGCAGCATCGATCTCGTCCGCCAGGGTCTCAACCCGGCGCTGGTGGTCTCGAACGTGCTGCTGACCATGTACGACGCGCGGACGCGGCTGTCCGGCGAGGTCGCCGCCGAGGTTCGCGAGCACTTCGGCTCGCGCGTGCTGCCGACCGTGGTGCCGCGGTCCGTTCGCCTCTCCGAGGCCCCGGGCTTCGGTCAGACCGCGCTGACCTATGCCCCCGGTTCGCCCGGAGCACTGTCCTACCTCGAGGCTGCGCGCGACATCGCGCGGGCGAACGAGTCGCAGAAGGAGTCAGCATGACCTCTGGTGACCTGACGGTGGACCGGCGCCGCGGGCTGGGTCGGGGCCTGGGAGCCCTGATTCCCTCGACCCCCGGCGAGCGACGTGAAGGACCCCACGACCTGTACTTCGCACCGGCGGACGCCGCGTCGGCTCCGGTGCCGGAGGCCGGGCTGGTCGACGTTGCGGGCCTGTCGCTTCGTGAGGTTCCCGTGGAGGCGATCCGGCCCAACCCGCGCCAGCCGCGCCAGGTGTTCGACCCGGACGAGCTCAGCGAGCTGGCGTTCAGCCTGCGAGAGGTCGGCATGCTGCAGCCTGTCGTCGTCCGTCCCGTCGAGGCGCAGGACGACGGGGACGGTCGGTCTTCGCAGGCGTCCTTCGAGCTGGTAGTCGGCGAGCGGCGCTGGCGGGCGGCGGCAGAGGCTGGGCTGACCACCATCCCGGCGCTGGTGCGGCACACCGCTGACGAGCAGATGCTGCGGGACGCACTGCTGGAGAACCTGCACCGCTCCCAGCTGAACCCGCTGGAGGAGGCGGCGGCGTACGCCCAGCTGCTCGAGGAGTTCGGCTGCACCCAGGACGAGCTGTCCGACCGGTTGGGTCGGTCGCGCCCTGCGGTCTCCAACACCCTGCGCCTGCTGAGGCTGCCGGCAATGGTGCAGCGACGGGTGGCCGCCGGGATCCTCAGCGCGGGGCACGCCCGCGCCCTGCTCTCTCTGGACGACCCGGTCGAGATGGAGACTCTCGCGCAGCGGATCGTGGCCGAAGGCCTGTCGGTGCGGTCGGTAGAGGAGATCGTCTCCGGACGGCGGACGACGCCAGGCCCGCGTCGTCCGAGCCATCCCGCTGTCGTCCCCGATCACGTCGCCGACACCGCGTCGCGCATGGCCGACCGGCTCGACACGCGAGTGTCTGTCGCGATGGGGCGTCGGAAGGGACGGTTGACGATCGAGTTCGCGTCGACCGACGACTTCGACCGGATCATCGCTCTGCTGGACCCGGCGGCACATCACCGGCCCGAGGCGAGGCAGGCCGGCTAGCGCGCTCGCGCGAGCCTGATCAGGTCGAGCAGGAGCGAGCCCAGCTCGAGCCCGTCACCGGTGACGGCCAACGGAAAAAGTGACGTCTCGGTCATTCCGGGCGCGACGTTGACCTCGAGCCAGGTGATTGACCCGTCCTGCCCCACGATCATGTCCGACCGTGACAGGTCTCGAAGGCCCAGAGCGGTGTGCGCGGTGACGGCGGCGCGACCCAGGGCGTCTCGCACGTCATCAGGAAGACGAGCGGGGACGAAGAACTCGGTGGCACCGGCGGTGTAGCGGGCCTGGTAGTCGTAGAAGCCACCGTCGGGCACGATCTCCACCGGCGGCAACGCCCGCGGCCCGCCACCGGTGTCCACGACGGCCACAGCGACCTCGGTGCCGGGAACGTAGCGCTGGACCATCGCGTCCTGCCCGTAGGCGAAGCAGCCGACCATGGCCGAGGGCAGCTGCGCTGCCTCCGTCACGATCGACACGCCCAGAGCCGAACCGCCACGTGCAGGCTGGATGGCCACGGGGAGGCCTACGGATGCGACCAGCGCGTCGAGAAGAGTCTGTGCGCCCAGGTCCCGGAACGTCGCGTGGGGGAGAACGACCGACTCGGGCACGGTCAGCCCCGCGTTCTCGGCGACACCGTTGGCGATGGGCTTGTCGAACGCCGTGCGGCTGGCGCGCGCCTGCGCGCCGACGAACGGGATTCCCAGCATGTCGAGAACCGTGCGCATCGACCCGTCCTCGCCCTGCTCGCCGTGCAGCAGCGGCAGCACCACATCGGGAGGGTCGCGCCGGGCATCGGTGACGAACGAGGCGTCCGCGTCGCGCACCTCGACGGTGACGCCGTTGGCCCGAAGCTCCTCGGCAGCTCTCGCGCCGGAGCGCAGCGAGATGTCTCGCTCGTGGGAGAGCCCGCCTGCCAGCACCACCACACGTCCGAGGTCGGTCACGTCGCTCCTCATGTCAGGTCCGGCGCCGGAAGCCCCAGCCCGGTGCGGCCAGGGATGGACCCCGGGCCGAAGGTCCTCACCAGGTCGAGCTCGGCCTCGACGACGCCGGCCAGGCGCCTGACGCCCTCGGAGATGCGCTCGGGCGTCGGGTAGCAGTACGACAGCCGCATCGACCGGGTGCCGAAGCCGTCGGCGTAGAACGCCGTCCCGGGAACGTAGGCCACCCGGTCGGTGACCGCCCGCGGCAGCATGGCCTGGGAGTCCAAGCCCTCTGGCAGCGTCAGCCACACGTAGAAGCCGCCCTCCGGATGCGTCCAGTGGGTGTCCCTCGGGAACTGCTCGTCCAGCGCGGCGAGCATGGCGTCGCGTCGCTCCCGGTAGAGCTCCCGGAACACCTTCACCTGTCCCATCCAGTCAGCGGTCTCCAGATAGCGCGAGACGACCATCTGGTTGAACGACGGGGGGCAGAGCACGGACGCCTCGGCGGCCAGCACGAGCTTCTCGCGGACAGCGTGCGGGGCCAATGCCCAGCCGACGCGTAGCCCGGGAGCGAACGTCTTCGAGAAAGAGCCGAGGTAGATGACACCGTCCTCGGCGTCGGCGCGCAGGGCCCGGGGCGGCTCACCGGAGAACCCGAGCAGGCCGTACGGGTCGTCCTCGATGACCAGGAGTCCGGCGTGCTGGGCGATGTCGAGGATCTCCCGTCGACGTGCGGCAGGCTGGGTGACGCCCGCCGGGTTCTGGAAGCTCGGGATCGTGTAGAGGAACTTGGGCCGGATGCCGGCTCGGGCCAGCGTCGCCAACGCGTCACGCAGGGCGTCAGGCACCAGGCCGTGGTCGTCCATCGCGACGTGGTGGATGCTGGCCTCGTAGGAGCGGAACGTGCTCAACGCACCGACGTAGGACGGCGCCTCGACGAGGATCGCGTCGCCCGGGTCGATGAAGATGCGGGTCACGAGGTCCAGCGCCTGCTGGGACCCGACCGTCACGACGACGTCGTCGGGGTGGCCGGTGATGCCCACGGTGCTCATCACGTCCGTGATCTGCGCACGCAGCCTCGGGTCGCCCTGACCGGACCCGTACTGCAGCGCGACCTGGCCGTCCACCCGGACGAGGTCTGCGATCTGCTCGGAGATGACGTCGAGCGGGAGACTGGCGATGGTCGGCATGCCACCAGCCAGCGACACCACCTCCGGGCGGGAGGCGACCGCGAACAGCGCCCGGATCTGCGAGGCGGTCATGCCCAGCGTGCGCTCGGAGTAGGCGTCGACGTAGGAGTCCAGTCTCGACCCGTGCCGCAGCGAGCGGCCGGCATCGGTGTCCCGTGGCGGGACGGACTCGCCGGGCGTCGGACTCCTCACCTGTTCAGCCTACGATGTGAGTGTGCTCACCTGGGTTGGCTGGGGTCTCGTCGCAGTTGCTGTAGGTGCGGGGCTGGGCCTGACCGGCGGGCTGCTGCGGCGTCGCACCGTGCCCGAGGTCACCACGTACCTGCCGCCTCGGTCGTCGCAGAACGAGGCTGCCGTCGGACCACACCGCCGGTTGCTGAGCGCGTCCGGCGCGCGGTGAGCAGGATCAGTATGCGACGGGGATGTCGGTGACCCTCATCGTGCCCGTCTCGGGATCCGCCTCGGCCGGGAGGTAGAGGCGCTGGAGCGCGACGACCACGGCCTCGGCCACCAGGTCCCGGAAGGCGGGGTCGCCGAGACGCAGGGCGTCGTTCGTGTTGGTCAGGTAGCCCATCTCGACTCGGACGGCGGTCATCCGGGTGCGCCGCAGGAGCTCCCACGTGCGCGGATGGGTGCGGCAGTCGGTCAGGTCGGTACGAGCGACGATCTCGCGTTGGATGAGCGATGCGAGGTGCTTGCCCATCGCGCTGGCGCGGGTCTCGTCTCGTCCGTAGTAGAACGTGGCCACGCCGTGAGGCAGGGGCGTCGGGGCGCGGTCGACGTGCAACGAGATCACGACGTCGGCGTCGGTGGCGTTGGCCAGCTCGGCCCGCTGCAGGTCGGAGAGGGTGCCGGTCAAGGTGGGGGCGTGCGTCTGCCACACCTGCACCCCGGTGGCGGCCAGCCGACCCTCGATACGGGCCGCGGTGTCGGCGGTGATCCTGGCCTCGGTCAGTCCGTGGGCGACCACCCCCACGTCATCGCCGCCATGACCCGGGTCGATGACGACCCGCTTGCCGGACAGCCGCGGACCCGCCTGACGCAGGTGCTCGGCCGCCCGCAGGGCATCAGGCTGCCCGCCCGTCACCATGGGGGCGAGCCGGTCGAGGCTCTTCAGCGTGGCAGGGCCGCAGGTGCCGTCGGCGGGCAGGCCGATGTTGCGCTGGTAGTCGCGTACCGCAGAAACGGTGTGAGCACCGAACTCGCCGTCGAGGCGACCGACGTCGAAACCGAGCTCGGCGAGCCGGCTCTGCAGCGCCAGCACGTCGTCGCCGGTCATCGGCCGCCCTGGCTGGGGGTAGAGCAGGCGGTCACCCAGACGCCACCGCGCCTCGTCGAGCACGCGGTAGGTCGTCGCGTCGACGACGCCGTCCGACGTCAGTCCGCGCACCTGCTGGAAGTGACGCACGGCACGTTCGAGGTCGCTGTCGTACACCTCGGTGCCGGCCGCCGCCTCGACGAGCCCCACGAGGTTCAGGCGGCGCCGAAGCTCCAGCACCGCCGGATGGCGGTCGCCGGGACGGATGGGAGGTGGGTCGGACGGCATCGGGTCTCATCTAGCGGCGGAAGGGGACGACCGGAAGCGTAGTGGGGGCGCTCCCCTCCGCCGCCCACCGGCAGCGCTCTGCGCGCCGCCTGAGTGCGGCTACAGGTAGTCGCGCAGGTCGTTGATGATGGCCGACTTCGGCTTGGCGCCGATGATCTGCTTGACCACCTGGCCGCCGGAGTAGACGTTGAGGGTGGGGATCGACGTGATGCGGTAGCTGGCTGCGACCTGGGGGTTCTCGTCGACGTTCAGCTTGACGAAGGCGACCTTGTCGCCGTGCTCGTTCGACAGCTCCTCCAGGATGGGGGAGACCATGCGGCACGGTCCGCACCACTCGGCCCAGAAGTCGACGACGACCGGCTTGTCCGACATCAGGACGTCGGAGTCGAACGTCTGGTCGGTGACGACAGAAACACTCACGGGGGGATCCTCTCTGGCAGGGCAGGGCAGGGCAGGGCAGGGCAGGGCAGGGCAGGGCTGGGCTAGACGGCGACGGGTTCTTCGGCAGGCGTGGCATCGCTGAGGGTGGCCAGGTACCGCTCGGCGTCCAAGGCAGCGGCACAGCCCGTGCCCGCCGCGGTGACGGCCTGGCGATAGGTGTGGTCGACGAGGTCGCCGCAGGCGAAGACCCCGGCGAGGTTCGTCCGGGTCGAGGGGGCGTCGACCTTGACGTATCCCTCGGCGTCGAGATCGACCTGCTCGTTGACGAGCTCGGATCGAGGGTCGTGGCCGATCGCCACGAACACCCCCGTGACCGGCAGGTCGCGCTGCTCGCCCGTACGGCTGTCTGCCAGGGTCACCGACGTGACCGAGTCGTCCCCGTTGATCGCGACGACCTGGGAGTTCCACTGGACGGTGATCTTGGGGTCGTTGAGCGCCCGCTCCTGCATCACCTTGGAGGCCCGCAGCTCGTCCCGACGATGGATGATGTGGACGCGGCTGGCGAACCGGGTCAAGAACGTGGCCTCCTCCATCGCGGAGTCACCACCACCGACGACGGCGATCTCCTGGTCACGGAAGAAGAAGCCGTCGCACGTGGCACACCACGACACGCCGTGGCCCGACAGCCGCTTCTCGTCGGGCAGCCCGAGCTCGCGGTAGCCGGATCCCATGGCGAGGATGACGGTGCGGGCCTGGTACGTGCGCCCGCTGCCGTCCACGACGGTCTTGACCGGGCTGTCGATGGACACCGAGACGGCGTCGTCGGTCACGAGCTCGGCACCGAACCGCTCGGCCTGCCGGCGCATCTGGTCCATGAGGGCCGGGCCCATGATGCCGTCGGCGAATCCGGGGTAGTTCTCCACGTCGGTGGTGTTGATCAGCGCTCCACCCGCGGTGACGCTGCCCTCCAGCACGACGGGGGCCAGGCGAGCCCGGGCCGCGTAGACGGCCGCCGTGTAGCCCGCCGGGCCGGAGCCGATGATGATGACGTCTCGCAGTGTGTTGTCGGTCACGCTCTCTCACTCTCACCAGGGTCGGAGGTTCGCACGGGAGCTGTGGGCCTCACCGCCTCACCCGGCTCGTGAACCGATCCTAGGCCGTGGGCATTCCCGCCACAGGGGCCTCGCCGAGCCCGTTCGCGGGACGCGGTGCGCCTACCGAAGCGCGCTTCGACCGAGGGCATCGTCGGCCCCGGCCGCGCAGGACGGCAGCCACCAGAGCGTTCGCCCGCGGCTGCCGTCGACGGTGACCAGCACTCCTCCCCTGGGGTCGGTCGTGACCCCCTCCACGGCGACCACGACGTCCCCAGGATCGGCGAGCACGCCGACCCCGCAGGTGTCAGAGCCCTCAGCCCGACCGGTGTCGCTGCCCTGAGCCTGGTCGACCAGCGCCGGCGGGATCGGGGGCGGTGCCGGCTCGTCATCGGAGTCGGCTGTGCCGGACCGTGCGGCGTCGGCAGGGGCCTGCGCTGCCTCGGAGGCCTCAGAGGACTCGACGAGAGCGTCCCCGTCGCGCGAACCACCGGCGACGGGGTCGCTGGTCTGCTGCACCCCCACGACCGTCCCGACCAGCACCAGCACGGCCGCGGCGGCCGCGAACCCTGCCCACGCCGACGTCCGGCGGCTCGTCCGGTGCTCGGTGGCCGGGGCGACCTGGTGCGCCACGCCGCTGCGCACCTCGCTCTGCAGCGCGGCGACGAGTCGACGCTCCACGGTCTCGGGCATGGTCGTCGCCTGGGGTGTCGCGGCGGCCAGCACGTCGGCCACGGCCTGCTGGCTGCGTCGTAGACGGGAACGGACGTCCCGGCACATCGCACACTCCTCGACGTGAAGGAGTGCCGACGGCTCGTCCAGCCACAGCTGCTCGTCCGTCGGGTGCGCGGACCCGCTCACTGCTCCTCCTTCGACGGCGAGAGCCCACCAGTCGCCTGTGACCCTTGGACGTCGCTGCCGCCCCTGCGGTTCCCTGGCCCAGCCGTCGTCCGCGACCGCGGTGTCGCGGCCTCGCCCGGATCGAGCACCTGCAGCAGGTCGGCCAGGCGCTGCCGGGCTCGGAAGCACCTGCTCTTCACCGTGCCCGGGGCGACCCCGAGCACCTGCGCTGCCTCGACCACCGACATCCCCACCATGTCGACGAGCACGACGGCCTCGCGCTGGTCGTCGCCCAGCGCGCGCAGCGCGGCGTGCACGTCGCTGCGGCTCACCGCCGCATCGATGGGGTCGTGAGGGTCGGCGGCCTCAGGCTGGTCGCTGGATGGAGACGGCAAGCGGGTGGCCGAGCGGCGCGCGTCCAGCGCCGTGGTCACCACGATGCGGTGCAGCCAGGTGCCGACCGCGGCCTCGCCACGGTAGGTGTCGGCCCGCCGGAAGGCCTTGATCAAGGCGTCCTGGACGACGTCGGCCGCCGTGTGTGGATCGCCGAGCGTCCTCACGGCCACTGCCCAGAGCCGATCCTGGTGGCGACGGACGAGCTCGGTGAACGCGGTGGACGAGCCAGCGACGTGGTCGGCGAGAAGCTCTGCGTCCGACCGATGCGTCATCCCCGGACCACGACGTCCCCGACACCACCTCGCCACCCCTCGTCCGTCGGCGGCAGCCGGGTGAACCACACGAGCACGAAACGCGTGGTTCGCGGGTCGCCCTCCACGGTGAGTGCGGACCCGGCGCGCTCGGCCCGGGTGAGCTGGATGTAGCCCTCGGGCGTGCTCGGCGGTGCCTGCGAGGTCTCGGGCGCCACGCGGATCTCCACGTCGGAGGTCTGGTTGAGTAGCACCAGGTCCACCTCGCTGACCTGTTGCGGGGAGCCGAGGTCCAGGAGCAGACCCACCCCCGCCTTCTGCAGCTCGAGGGGGTCGAAGTACGTCTGGGTGGGCCACGCCGTCTCTGGATCATCGTCGATCGCCAGGGCGGCGCGCTCGGGGTTCTCCGACCCGTTCCCCAACGGGTCGAAGTCGGACGCCGCGACCACGGGCACCTGCGCAGGGTCGGCCTGTGCCACGTCCTGCTCCGACTGCTCCGCCACCGCCGGAGTCGCCCCGGTCGGCTGCGGGCTGTCGGCGGGCTCCAGGTCCGGCACGCGGTTGGCGGCGATGAGCTCCAGGCCGAGCAGGAACGCCCCGACCCCGAGCACGACGACCGCTGCGATGGTGGCCATCCGCATCCAGGGCCGCCGACGCGGCGGCTCCGGCCCGGTGTCAGCCGGTGCGACGACCGCAGCGTCCGGCGGTGGCACGGCCGGGTCGAGCGCGGGACGGCGGGTGCGCTCGGCTGGTACCGCGACGTCCACGACGTCACCGGAGCGCGCCTGATGGGCGGTGGTCACGACGGGTCGACGCGGGTCGACATCCTGCCCACCGACGCGGCGCAGGGCGTCGGCCACCTCGCCGGGCGTGGCGTAGGGCGGATAGCGATGCGTGCGTCCGGACCCGAGGGAACGCACGGCGATCGCGTCCAGCAACGGCGACACCCCCGCGCGTACCTGACGGGGCGCGGGGAGATGGTCATCGACCATGGACACGACCGGTAGCGGGGAGGAGGTCTGGCCGGGGACCTTGCCGGTGAGGGCGGCGTAGAGCAGCCGTCCGACACCGATGGCGTCGTCGCGGGCCGGGCCGTCCGCGCTGGGCTGCACTCCGCGGAGCACGGCGGCCGTGCCGAGGCCGCGTACCCGCACCTCGCCGTCCGGGGTGATCCAGACGCTGCTCGGGTCGAGGCAGAGGTGGTGCTGGCCGTTGTCGTGCGCACGCTGGAGCGCCTCGGCGACGTTCTGGCAGATCGTCCTCGCCCCGTCGTCGTCGAGAGGACCTGAGCCGAGGAGGTCCGCGAGGGTCTGACCGGTCGTCCACTCCCGGACGAGGAAGCCTGTCGGCCGGTCGATGTGTGCGTCGAGCACCCGCACGAACCGGTGGTCGGTTACGGTGGCCGCGTCGCGCGCGGACGCCACGAGGGAGGGAGCTCGCGGGTCGTCGGGGTGGAACGTCGTGAGCAGCACGTACCTGCCCAGCACCTCGTCACGGGCCCGCCAGCCGACCACGCCCCAGTTCTCGTCGGTCTGCTCGTAGACCAGGTACCGGCCGTCGATGCGATCACCAGGGTGAACTCGCACGACGTGCCCCCTCGTCGAGGCGTGGACCGCTACCAGCCCCATCGTAGGTGCGCGGACGACGTGCGCCGGCTACCGCCGCCCGAGACGCGCCGCCAGCAGCTCGCGGGCCTGATGCAGCCCGTCGCGCACCGGAGCGACCCGCAGGACCCAGGCGAGGCCGACGTAGCTGAGCGTGGCGACGACCGTTCCCACCACGGCGACGAGCAGCGCACCCGCTGACGAGGTGAGGGCGATCTCGGGGAAGATCAGGGTGAGCGACAGCGCCGCCAGTGACCCGGGCAGTGCCGCCACCACGACCAGCAGGACGAAGAGCGCGAGGCGGCCCGGGTGCACGGGCCCGAAGCGACGCCGGGTCAGCCCCAGCGCAGTGAGCGCGCCCACGATGACGGCGAGCGACCACGCGCCGGCCAGGCCGGTGGAGGCGTACACCGGGTCGAGGCGGGGGACGATCGAGAGCGACAGAGCGACCTGGACGCCGGACACCACCAGCTGGACGAGGAAGGGCGTTCGCGTGTCCTCCGCGGCGTAGAACGCGCGCTGCAGCAGGTAGGTGGAGGTGAACCCCACCAGCCCGGGGAGGAATGCCGCGAGCGTCACGGCCACGAGGTCGATGTCCTCGGTGGCTGCGCCGTACCCGAACAGCAGCCGGGCGATGGGGCCGGCCAGGGCGAGAAGCAGCCCAGCGAACGGGATGATGATCGCCAGGGCTGTCCGCACGCCCGCCAGCACCTGGCTGCGCACCTCGTCGGCCCTGTGCGCGGCGGCCGCGCGGCTCAGGTTGGGCAGCAGCGCAGTGGCCAGACTCACCGTGATGATCGAGTGGGGCACCATGATGATGAGGAATGCGCTGTTGTAGACGGCGATGCCGGCACCGCGGTCGACCGGGCCGGGCCCGCTGGCCACCGCGGTCGCTGCCGTGGCCAGTCGCACGACCACGACGTGGGTGAGCTGCATGAGCCCGATCAGGGCCACCGTCCAGCCCCCCAGGCGGAACGCCTTGCCCAGGCCTACCCCGCGAAGGTCGAAGCGCAGCTTGAGCCTCAGGCCGCTGCGCCAGAGCACCGGCAGAAGGACGAGGGCCTGCGCAGCGATGCCGATGGTCGAGCCGAGGCCGAACCATGCTGCCTCGGCCGTGGAGTACTCGCCGGCGTCGGGGTCCTTGGCGCCCATGGTGGCGAAGAACAGCCCGAAGACTGCGATGGCGATGAGGTTGTTCAAGATGGGAGCGAACATCATCGGCCCGAAGCGACCACGCGCGTTGAGCATCTGACCGAGCAGGGTGTACAGGCCGTAGAAGAAGACCTGGATCAACGTGAACCGGGCGAGCAGCACCATCGTCTCGCGCTGTGGCGCCAGGTCCAGGCTCCGGAACTCCGCCCCGGTGTACAGCGAGATGACCAGGGGCGCGGCCAGCACGAGCAGCGCTGTCGCCACGGTGAGCACGATCATTACGGCGCTGGACAGGCGCTGTGCGTAGGCGACACCGCCGTCGGCGTCGGTCTTCATCGCGCGCACGAGCTGGGGGACGAGGACGGCGTTCAGCACGCCGCCGGCGACGATCGTGTACATCGCCGCGGGGATCGCGTCGGCGACCGCGAACATGTCCGCGGTGAGGGCCAGCCCGAGCGTGGCAGCGATCACGGCCGCCCGCAGGAAGCCCGTGGCGCGGGAGAGCACGGTGCCGACCGCCATCACGGCGGCCGCACGCCCGACGCGGTCGCTCACACGTTGACCTCGTCCGTCTCGCTGGTGGTGGCGCGGCCCGGACGGGTTGCGGCGTTGCCGTCCGCCCGCTCGCGTGGGGCGCCGACCCCTCGTCGGCTGCGCAGTCGCGCCCGTACCAGTGCCACGACGAAGAGCCCACCGCCGGCGATGATGACGGTCCAGCCGAGGGCGCCCGCGTTCGTGACGTCGACGGTGGACGCGGCGGGACGGGCGATCGCGTTCCCGTCGATGGTCACCAGGGACGCTGCGAGCTGGACGCGGCCGTTCGCGGTCGCCAAGGCGGTCGCGGTGATCGTGCGTTTCTCGCCGGCGGTGAGCAGGACGGGCTCGACGTCCTCCACACGCAGCCGACTGCTGTTCTGGCTCGAGAAGTCGACTCCCACCAGCACGTCGGCCGCCGAGTCGTTGACGAGCGTGATCGGGAACCTGCCCGAGCGGCTCGAGAGGGTGATGGACGGGGACAGCAGCAACGACAGGTCGTCCTCGACGCCCGTGACGGTGCGGGTCGTGGCCTCGACGTAGGCGGCGCCTTGCTCAGGGGCCTGCTGCCATGCCTCGGACAGCGTGCGGGAGGCGGTGGCCCCGGCGTCGTCCGGGTCCAGCACCGGCTCGGGGAACAGCGGCTGCAGTCGTTGCGCATCGTCGAGAAGGCCGACCAGTCCACTGACCACCGGCTCCGCCAACGGTGCTGGACTGCCGCCGTCGAGCAGGGTCACCGGGGTGTCGGAGACGTCGAGACCTGACAGCGGTGTGGGCGCGACCCACGGTGCGCCGCTCCACGCGGAGACGAGCGCCGAGGCTGCCTGCGCGTCGACGTCCCACCGCAGCGGTGGGGAGATGGCGTGGCCGGGGTTGCCGGGGTTGCCGTCGTCGCTGGCAGCGTCTGCACCGTCGGCCAGCACGGCCGTGGCCGAGAGCATCCACTGCCGTGCTCCGAGCGCAGCGCCGACGCCAGGCAGGCTCTCGGGGACGGCGTGTGCGGCCACGCCCTGCACCTCTGTGCCATCCGGCAGCGACAGACGCGCGACGGCGCCCGTGTCGGTGCGCTGCACCACCGCGGCGTCGAGCGTGACGGTGCCCACTCCTGCGCGGGCGTACGCCGCCAGCATGGAGTCGGTGACCGGCCGGTCCACCAGGAGTGCCAGCCTGCTCACCGGTTCACCGAGAAGGTCGGCGAGGGCGTCGCCCGGACCTGCAGGCGACAGCGCGTCGTCCACGATGGCGGCGTCGACTCCGGCGGCCTGAGCCCCGCCGACGTCAGGATCCGCGCCGGGTGTCTGACGGACGTCGACGGCGGCCGACAGCGTGCGAGACAGGTCGCCGACGAAGCGAGCGGCGTCCGCCCCCGCAGAGCCGCTGCTCCCGTCGGCGGTCTCGTAGCCGCCGACCATGGCTGCGGCGGTCGCGACGAGGTCGGGGTCGACGACCCAGGTGACCTCGTCGCCGCCAGCAGCGAGGAGGGTGGTCAGTCGTCCGTCCGCGGCGATCTGATCGGCGAGGGAATCGTCCAGCAGGCGTCCGTCGGGAAGCAGTGTCGGGTTGGCCGCCATCGGCCACACGAGCGCGACAGGCACCGGGGCCGCGTCGTCGATGTCGACCGGAAGGGTCGTTCGCGCGGACGCGACGAACACGCGCAGGCCGTCGGGGAGGGTGGCGAGAACATCCACGCCGAGGACGTAGACGCCGGAGCGAAGGAACAGCGATGCCAACGGCACGGTGAGGGAGAACGTCGTCGAGTCGCCGGGTTGCAGCGTGGTCTGCGGGTCGGCGAACCGGTAGTCGACCTGGCCGTATCGGAACAGCGGGTTCTCGGCCACCAACGACAGGTCGTCGAGCGACTGCACCGGGTCGGTGCTCCACCGCACTGCGGGGAGCGGGTCCACCAGCGGTGCCTCACTGACGTTGGTCAGCCGCCCGCGGATGGTGAGGGTGTCCTCGGCCGATGGGTAAGCGGGTGAGACATCGGTGAGGACCACGGTGGCCACCTCGACATCCCCGGGCACCTGTGCCGCCGCAGGCGTGCGGGGCAGCGCGAGCGCGGCTGCCGTCGTGACGAGGGTGAGCAGCAGGACTGCCACCCGCACCGGCAGGCGTGCGCCGCTCACCCCGCCGCCCCCCGCAGAACCTCGGGCACCGTGGCAACGAGGTCGCGCTCGTCGCGGTGGTGCAGTCGTCGGGCGAGCTCGTCGATCGGCACCCAGGCGACGTCCTCGATCTCGACGTCCTCGCGGCTCAGCTCGCCGTGAGGATCGACCAGCACGTGGTGGTGCACCCACTTGTGGATTCGGGTGCCCCGGTGGACGAACCAGTAGTCGGTGATGCCGAGCGGTGCCAGCACCCGAGCAGTCACACCGGTCTCCTCGCGAACCTCGCGCACAGCCGCGTCCTCGACGGTCTCGCCGGGCTCGACATGTCCCTTGGGCAGCGACCACACCAGCGACTTGTTGCGCAGTCGGTGGGCGATGAGTAGGCCGACGGTGGGGCGCACGGGATCGTCGACCACCAGGCCGCCGGCGCTGACCTCCCGCACGACGGGCAGTCTCCGTCGCGGCGAGGCCATGGTGGGGAAGGGTAGTGCGAGGCTGGTCCTACCCTGGTGACCGTGAGCTCCGTCGCCGCTGTCGAGCCCGTGTCGCTCGCTGCCGCCCAGGCGCGAGCCGCGCGTCGCCTCGTCGCTTTGGGCCCCGTGGCCGACGAGCTCGGCCGGCTGTTCGCCGACGACGGCCACGAGATCGCACTCGTCGGCGGGTGGGTGCGGGACGCTCTTCTGGGCCGGGGCAGCACCCAGGACGACCTGGACCTGGCCACGTCTGCCCGCCCCGACGAGACGCTCGCCCTGCTCGAGGGGTGGGCGGACGCCGTCTGGACTGTCGGCCAGGCCTTCGGCACGATCGCGGCACGCAAGGGCTCGCGGACCATCGAGATCACGACCTATCGCGCCGAGTCCTACGATCCCTCGTCCCGCAAACCCGATGTGGCCTACGGCACCAGCCTGGCTGCCGACCTGGGGCGACGGGACTTCACCGTGAACGCCATGGCTCTCACGCTGCCCACGCCGGCGTTCGTCGACCCGTTCTCCGGGCTGGAGGACCTCGTCGCAGGCGTGCTTCGCACGCCAGGAACGCCGACGGACTCCTTCTCCGACGATCCGCTGCGCATGATGAGAGCGGCCCGATTCGCCGCCCAGCTCGACGTCACCGTCGACGAGCCTGTTGTGGCGGCGATGACGAGCATGGCCGACCGGTTGGGCATCGTGTCGTCCGAACGGGTGCGCGACGAGCTCACCCGACTTCTGCTGGCTCCGCGGCCTCGGCTGGGCCTGGCGCTCATGGTGCGCACCGGGCTGGCCGACCAGGTGCTTCCCGAGCTGCCGGCCCTGCGCCTTGAGATCGACGAGCACCATCGGCACAAGGACGTCTACGAGCACTCGCTCACCGTCCTCGAGCAGGCGATCGAAGCCGAGCACCGGGTCGGGACCGAAGGCCCCGACCTGACACTTCGCCTCGCTGCCTTGCTTCACGACATCGGCAAGCCTCGCACCCGGGCGTTCCAGCCCGGCGGTGGCGTCTCGTTCCACCATCATGAGGTGGTCGGCGCTCGCATGGTGCGCAAGAGGCTGACGGCGTTGCGCTACCCCAAGGACGTCGTGGAGGACGTTGCCCGCCTCACCGAGCTTCACCTGCGGTTTCACGGATACGGCAGTGGGGAGTGGACGGACTCGGCGGTGCGCCGCTACGTGCGTGACGCAGGTCCGCTGCTGTCGCGGCTGCACGTTCTCACCCGCGCTGACTCCACCACCCGCAACCGCCGCAAGGCAGCGGTACTCCAGCGCTCCTACGACGACCTCGAGCGCAGGATCTCCGAGCTGGCCGAGCAGGAAGAGCTCGGCGCGCTACGTCCCGAGCTCGACGGCAACGAGATCATGAAGGTGCTCGGAATCCCGCCCGGTCCTGCGGTGGGACGCGCCTACCGGTACCTGCTGGAGCGACGGATCGAGGACGGACCTGTGGGGCCAGAGGCTGCCCGCGAGACACTGCTCACCTGGTGGGCCGATCAGCAGACGTCGCCGGCCTAGCGTTCGGCGGGTGCCGGCAGGCGCTGGCTCCGGTAGCGCGGCGAGGTGGTGGCCCGCGCGTACAGCGCTCCCGTCGCCGCGATGAGAGCGCCGACTGCGACGAAGCCCAGCGCAGCCACCCCGTCCGGGGGCAGCACCAGGGCAGCGACGATCGCTGACGACGCCAGCGCGACGTTGTAGAGCATGTCGTAGATCGAGAACGCGCGGCCGCGGTACTCGTCATCCGCCCACTGCTGCACGAGGCTGTCCACGCAGATCTTCACCCCCTGCGTCGTCAGCCCGAGGAACACCGCCGCCACCATCACCGACCAGACCTGCAGCACGGCGCCCGGCAGGAGGATCGTCACCGCGCCGAGCGCGAGCAGGGCCACCATCCACCGCTCCTTGCGCATCCGGCGGGTGGCCACCGGGGTGAGCAGCACGGCGATTCCGATGCCCAGCGCGATGGCCAGCCCGGACGCCGCCACGGCGGCCAGCGCCTCGTCCACCTCGTCCGGGTCGAAGAAGTAGTTGCGGAACAGCACGACGCTCTGTGCGACGACGAAGCCGAAGGCGAAACGGTGGGCGGTCATGACCAGCAGCGCCCACCCCGCCGGCAGCCGCTCCCGTAGGTGCCCGATCGCGCCGACCAAGCCCGCGACGACCAGCGCGACGGCCGACGAGACCGCGGGGAGGCCATCGGTGGAGTCAGGGCCCAGCTGGGCGCGCGGTAGCCGCAGCATCAGCAGAGCCGCACCGGCGAAGCACGCGGCCGCGACGCCCATGATCGCCGCGTCGCCGCTGCCGGCTCCTCCTGCTGCGTCGCGCACGGCGACCGCCGCCAGCCCTCCCGCGGCAAAGGTCAGAGTGCCGAGCGTCGGGGTGACCGCGTTGGCCATGACGAGCTCGTCTAGGGGTACGACCCGGGGGATCGACGCTCCCACGCCCGCGATGAAGAACCTGTTGAGACCAACGGTCGCGAGCAGCACCACCGCGAACACAGGCAGGGGAACCCCCACTGCCACGAGCACGGCGAGCATGGTCGCGCTGACCGCTCGCAGCATGCTGGCGACGAGCAGCACCTGCCGGCGCGGCCAGCGGTCGAGGACGACCCCGGCGAACGGCCCGATCAGCGAGTACGGGAGGTACAGCGCGATGGAGGCGAGAGCGAAGTCAGACAGCGTGGCCGCTTCGCGAGGGTCGAACAGCACGTACGTGCCGGCCGAGGCCAGGAGAAACCCGTCACCGAGTCGGCTGGTGAGGTTCGTGGCCAGCAGCCGCCGGTAGTAGGAGTGCTGCCAGACGACCCGCAGGTCGCGGAGGAATCCGCGTGCTGCGCCCTCACGCGCGCGACCGTCGGACTCCACCCGGGCGAGGCTACGCGCCGCGGCTGCGTCATCCCGCCCACAGACTCAGGGGTGGCCCACTAGGTTGCCGGTCGGGGCGACGACGTGTCGCCGTCGGAGGAGGTAGTGCCATGGGACGCGTCTGGGCGCTGGCCGGTGCGATCGTCGCCGCCACCACGCTGGTCTTCTTGCTGCAGGGTTTCGTGGGAGCGGGGACGCTGCTCACGATGGGCCTGTGCGTGGGTGGGGGTGCCGTGGCCGCGTACCTGCCCGGGCGCGCCTATCTCTCGCGCGGACTCTGGCTCGCGGTGGGCGTGATCGTGGGTGCGCTGGGCTTCGTCCTGGGTGCGGCGGCATTCCCCGACACGAACGTCGGTCTGTGGCTCGGTGGCATCGTCCCTGTGCTGATCCTGGCCCTGCTGACGATGTTCACGAAACGCCAGTCGAACTTCCTCGCCGGCGTGATCGGGTCGGGCGCGATGGCCGGTGTGTATGCGAATGTCTTCAACCTCGATCCCCAGAGCATCAACGTCAGTGCTCCGATCGCCATCGGGCAGACGATGCCGCCGCTCGGCTTCGGCTACCTGGCCGGGATGCTGATCATCCTGTTCGTCCGAACCGACCGTGAGTGGGAGGCCGAGCAGGAGGCACGTTCAGGCGACGGCGACGCTCAGCCCGACGACACCGCCGGCGCGAAGCAGGAGGTGGCGTCGTGACCACTCGACTCACCACGCGTGCACGCGCCGCCGTCGCTGCCACCGCTGCCACCGCTGTCGCCCTGACCCCCCTCGTTGCACTGGCCACCGAGACGCCGGAGGCCACCCCGGAGGCCATCTCGGCCGAGACGACCGAGGAAGCGGCCGACACCGAGCCTGCTCAGGCAGTGCCCCCGCCGCAGAACAACGAGTTCAGCCTCGGGCAGAGCTTGCAGATCCGCGTCGGCCCTGACGCCAAGCCCAACTCGAGCCTGATCGACTTCCGCTGGTCGGTCAACCAGCTGACGGTTCAGGGCGAGGAGACCGGCGAGCAGCAGGTGCCGGTCCCGGACCGTGGTGACCTGATCCGCAGCCTGATCGACTTCAGCAACCCGCCCCAGGAGGACGGGATCGCGACGCTGACTGCCGACGTGCAGAACGGCTCCGGCCTGGCGAGGACGGTCTCGCTCTTCCCGCAGGATGAGGACCCTCCCGTGTCGCTGGAGGCGTCCTTCACCCTCGATGGTGAGCCGATCGACGCGTGGGACGTCGTCGGCAAGACCGGCGTGCTGACCGCGACGTACACCCTCACCAACCTGTCCACCAGCACGATGTCGGTAGAGGTCGAGAACCTGGCCGGGGAGACAGTGACCACGGAGGTCGAGGCTGACGTCCCCATGGTCGGCATCGGCAAGGTCCTCATTCCGCAGAGGTACTCGGGTCTGGCGCTGAAGGGCGGGACGTTCGGAGCCGACGGTCGTGGGAACAACCAGGTGCAGTTCATCGCGCTTCCATTCCGACCGTTGTCCGACGACGGCACGTCGACGTTCGGCTGGTCGGCCTACGTGGAGGACGCGACGATCCCGAGCATGCTTCTGCAGGTTGCCCCGGTGTACATCCCCGAGGACGACCCGGAGACGCCGCAGGACGAGTCCGCGGTCGGCGGTGGAGGCCTGGTTCCGCCGCCGCCCAACCTCGATCCGGCCGTCGCACAGATCCAGCAGGGCATCGCCGGGATCGTCAACGGCGTCGAGCTGTTGACGGCCGACTCGGGTGGGCCCGACCCTCTCAAGCAGCTCGAGGGCAGGCTGGACGCCTTCTTCACCGAGTTCGGCCAGAACATCCAGACGGTGGCCACCTCGATCGACCCGAACAACCCGGACAGCACGACGTCGCTGCTCGTCGGGGCCCAGCAGGAGATCCAGCGCATCGTCGACGAGGACCTGCTGACGAGGCTGGACGAGGCGGCATCACAGCTGACGCCGGAGCGGGCGCAGACCCTGGCGGACGCTGCCGACCCGGTCAAGGCGATCGCCGACAACGCTGACGCCATCCAGGAGGTGGCGGCCAACGCCGAGGCGATCCAGAGGTTGGCCGACAATGCCCAGGCCATCCAGGACGCCGTCGACCGGTGGTCGGACAAGGACGGGTTCGTGGACGATTGCGTCGCCATCGCCGCCGAGCAGGGCATTCCTGGGCCCGTCGCCCGGCCCATCTGCTCCAGGCTGTACGACGAGGAGATCGCCCCGAACCTGGGGGCGCTGCAGGAGCTGGCGCGGGTGCTGAGCACCCCGGAGTTCCAGCTGGCGGCCCAGGTCATCAACACCCCTGAGTTCCAGCAGCTGGCCCAGCTCGCCGGTAGCGAGGAGTTCCAGCAGGCGGCCGACATCCTCGTGCAGATCGGGCCGCAGCTGGTTCCGCTGGCCAACGCCTTGGCCGTGGCGAACCGTCAGCTGCCGGGCATCGTCACCGCTCTGACGCCCATTCTGGACGCCTTGGTGCCCGCGTTGACGGGCTTGTCCGAGCAGCTGACCATCATCGGCGGCGGCCTCGCTGAGGTGAGCCCCGAGCTTCCGACGGTGGACCAGGTCGTCTCGAACATCACCGCGGCGATCCTGGAGTCGCCCGGGGGCCAGAGCTTGACGACGGGCTTCGCCGATGTGGGATCCGGGGTGGGGGACGCCAAGTCGCTCCTTGGTGGCTGGCTTGCCGAGACGATCGCGACGCTTCAGGTTGCCGCGGCGCAGGCGAGCAGCACCGTCGAGGACGTCGACGCGAGGGTCGTCACCCTCAAGGCCGAGGTGAAGGGGTTGGCGATGGCAGCCCACCAGTCCCCGCTCCCGTACGGGGGTGACCCGCAGGCTGCACCCGAGGGCACCGTGCTGGCCGGAGCGTACGAGTTCCGGGTGGACGCGGCCGACATCAACCAGCCCAACACCGGGCCGCGGATCCTCATCGGCTTGGTGGCGCTGGTCGGAGCGGGTGCGTTGTCGTACTTCGTCGGTCGGCGCAGGGACGATGTCCCGGGCGCGGCGGCGGAGGCCGGCGAACCCGCCATGGTCGGTGCCGTCGCGGGCTCGGCTGCAGCGGGAGCGGCGGCCGGGTCGGTCGAGGCCGACGCGCCGGGCGTCATGGCCTCCCCGACGGATGACGTCCCCACGTCTGACGCCCCGGCCGCTGATGCGCCGGATGCCGAGACGCCGGACGTCGACCCCCCGGACGTCGAGACGCCGGATGTCGAGCCCCCGGATGTCGAGACGCCGGATGTCGAGCCCCCGGACGTCGACGGTGACCGGCCGACCGCCTAGCGAGGTGCCTCGCGAGGCTTGTTGGTGGTTCGCGCGGCTGATAACCCCCGCGAACCACCAACGGGCCGTCTTAACGTGATCATTGGGTGGCGGCGGCGGGAGTCGTGCGGGGCTGCACGTCGAACGGCGCCCGCCCCGAGTGGGGTGCGGGCGCCGTTCGGTTGGCTGGTGGGTGCTGGGCTCAGCGCTCCACGGTGCCGGCGATGAAGTCGGCGACAGCCTGCTTCGCCTCACCGTCCGTGTACTGAACCGGCGGGCTCTTCATGAAGTAGGACGACGCCGACAGGATGGGCCCACCGATGCCGCGGTCCTTCGCGATCTTGGCGGCCCGCAGCGCGTCGATGATGACGCCGGCCGAGTTCGGGGAGTCCCAGACCTCGAGCTTGTACTCCATGCTCAGCGGCACGTCGCCGAACGCGCGGCCCTCGAGCCGAACGAACGCCCACTTGCGGTCGTCGAGCCACGCGACGTAGTCCGACGGCCCGATGTGCACGTTGCGCGCGCCGATGTCGTGGCTCAGCTGGCTGGTGACCGACTGGGTCTTGGAGATCTTCTTCGACTCCAGCCGCTCCCGCTCGAGCATGTTCATGAAGTCCATGTTGCCGCCGACGTTCAGCTGGTACGTGCGGTCGACGACCACGCCGCGGTCCTCGAACAGCTTGGCCAGCACCCGGTGCGTGATGGTCGCGCCGACCTGGGACTTGATGTCGTCCCCGACGATCGGCACGCCGGCCTCGGTGAACTTGGCGGCCCACTCCGGGGTTCCGGCGATGAACACGGGAAGCGCGTTGACGAAGGCGACGCCGGCATCGATCGCAGCCTGCGCGTAGGCCTTGGCCGCGTCCTCCGAGCCGACAGGCAGGTAGCAGACGAGCACGTCGGCGCCGGAGGCACGCAGCGCCTCGGTGATGTCGACCGGCTCCTCGTCGGACTCCACGATCATCTCGCAGTAGTACTTGCCGAGCCCGTCGAGCGTGGGGCCGCGCTGCACGGTGACGCCGGTGGGCGGCACGTCGCAGATCTCGATGGTGTTGTTCTCCGACGCTCCGATGGCGTCGGACAGGTCTTGCCCGACCTTCTTGGCGTCGACGTCGAAGGCAGCGACGAACTCGATGTCGCCGACGTGGTACGGGCCGAACTGCACGTGCATGAGGCCGGGGACGGTCGCCTCGGGGCTGGCATCGCGGTAGTAGTGGACGCCCTGGACGAGCGACGCGGCGCAGTTGCCGACACCAGCGATGGCCACCTTGACCGAGTTGGCTGTGGTCATGACGGCTCTTCCTCCTATTTCTCGGTGCCGGTCGAGCCGGCGGTCTCTGGTCGCGACGTGTCGGCCGCGTGACGTTCGTTGTCGATCAGCTCGTCGAGCCAGCGCACCTCGCGCTCGACGGACTCGAGCCCATGTCGCTGCAGCTCGAGGGTGTAGGTGTCGAGACGCTCGCGCGTCTTCTGAAGCGACGTCCGGAACGTGGCCAGCCGCTCTTCCAGGCGTGACCGTCGTCCCTCGAGGATGCGCAGGCGGGTGTCTGCGTCCGTCCGGGCGAAGAAGGCGAAGCGCACACCGAACGGCTCGTCCTCCCACGCGGTGGGGCCCGCCTGCGAGATGAGCTCGACGAAGTGCTCCTTGCCGTCGGCGGTCAACTCGTAGACGATCTTGGCCCGCCGCGACCTGCCGACCGCAGCGTCGGCGGCGCTCTCGGCGATCAGGCCACGGGCCACGAGATCCTTCAGACAGGGGTACAGCGACCCGTAGGACAGGGAACGCCCCCAGCCCAGCAGCGCGGTGAGCCGCTTGCGCAGCTCGTAGCCGTGCATGGGGGAGTCGTGGAGCAGGCCGAGAACGGCCAGCTCCAAGACGTCGGTCCGCTTGCTCACGTCTGCGTCGATCCTTCGTGGTTGTGGTCTGACGACGTATCGACCGGACCTGCCGGTGCGATGTATCAGGACGATACATCAATCGGATAGACTAGTCCACTGGCGTAGGACATTGCCCGGGTCGGCCGCTGCGGCCACCCCGCCGCAATCAGCCACGCCCACGCCCCACGCCCCGTGCCCACGCCGCACCCCACGACGCTGAGAGACACATATGCCAGCCACCACCGCAGGTCCCTCCACCCGGGGGAAACGCTCGCGATGGAAGACCGCGCTCGCCTGGATCGGCGGGGCCATCGCCCTGCTGGCGGTGGCCGGTCTCGCAGCCTTCGCCTGGCTGTGGTTCACCGTCGACGTCCCGGCTCCCAATGACTTCGCGACGAGCGAGACCACGATCGTCTACTACACCGACACCGACACCGAGATCGGCCGCTTCAGCAGCGAGAACCGGGTCTCGGTCCCCCTGGAGCAGGTGCCCGAGCACGTGCAGCAGGCTGTGCTGGCGGCCGAGGACCGCACCTTCTACGAGAACAGCGGGATCTCCATCCCCGGCATCGCCCGGGCTCTGTGGAACAACCTCACCAACGACACGACTCAGGGTGGTTCGACCATCACCCAGCAGTACGTCAAGAACTACTACCTGACCCAGGACCAGACGTACTGGCGCAAGATCGAGGAGATCATCCTCGCACTGAAGGTCGAGGCGCAGGTCTCCAAGGACCAGATCCTCGAGGACTACCTCAACACCGTCTACTTCGGCCGGGGCGCCTACGGCATCCAGACCAGTGGTCAGGCGTGGTTCCGCACGGACGTCGAGGACCTCAGCGTCAGCGAGGGAGCCACGCTGGCGGCACTGCTCCAGTCCCCGAGCGGGTACGACCCCCGCAACGGCCCGCAGGCCGAGACCGCACTGTCGGCACGGTTCGACTACGTCGTCGAGGGGATGGTCAGCGAGGGCTGGCTGACCGAGGGCGAGGCCGCCCAGGTGTCGCTGCCCGAGACCGCGCCACCGCCGGCCGGCAACGCACTCGGCGGGGAGAACGGGCACGTGCTGGCCGCCGTCCGCGCCGAGCTGCTCGCGCTGGGGTACACGGATACCGAGATCGACAGCGGCGGTCTGAGAGTGGTCTCGACCTTCGACGAGCAGGCGCAGCAGTCGGTCATCGACGCTGTGGAGCAGGAGTTCCCCGAGGGTGACACCGAGGGCGTCCACGTCGGTGTCGCCGCTGTGGAGCCCGGGACCGGGGCGGTTCGCGCGATCTACGGTGGACCCGACTACGTCGAGCGCTCGGTGAACAACGCCACCCAGGCGTACCTGCAGGGAGCATCGACGTTCAAGGCGTTCACCCTCGGGGCGGGCCTGGAGAACGGCGTCTCGCTGGACAGCCGGTTCGCGGGGAACTCCCCGTTCGAGATCCCCGGCGACACCAGCCCTACTCGATTCGTGAGGAACCAGGGCGACCGCAGCTACGGCGAGGCCATCGACCTCCGGTTCGCCACCGCGAACTCGGTGAACAGCGCGTTCGTCGACCTCACCTCGACTGTTGGGCCAGAGGCGGTGCAGGACGTCGCTCTGCGACTCGGCATCCCGGAGACGCTTCCCGACGGAGAGCCCTCGGGACTCGCGCCGAACGCTCGGATCACACTGGGCGTCGCCTCGGTCACGGTGCTCGACATGGCCGAGGCCTACGCCGCGATCGCTGCCCAGGGGGTGTACGCCGACTCCTTCACCGTCGCCGAGGTGCGTGACGTCGACGGCCGGCTCGACTACGAGAGCGAGGTGGACCCGCAGCGCGTGATGGACAGCGACATCACGGCCGACATCACCTCAGCACTTCGTGGCGTCGTCGACAACGGTTCCGGCACCGCCGCCCAGGCGCTGGGACGCCCGTCGGCCGGCAAGACCGGAACGGCCGGCGCCGACGGCATCACGGCCTACTCCTGGTACGTCGGGTACACCCCGCAGCTGGCGGCGGCCGTCGGCTACTTCCGCTACGACGGCAAGCCGACCGACAACCTGGACGGCGTCGGCGGGCTGTCGACGTTCTTCGGCGGGGCGTACCCCGCGCGCACGTGGACCGCGTTCATGCGCGGCGCGCTGGAGGGCGAGCCCGTCGAACCGTTCCCCGCCGAGGCCGGCGTGGGGACAGCGGTCAACCCGACACCCACCGCGAGGCCGACGCCCACCCGGACGCCGACTCCCACCCCGACGCCGACACCGACACCGTCACCGACTCCCACCCCGACGCCTACCCCGACGCCGACGCCGACTCCCACACCGACACCGACTCCGACGCCGACGCCGACCCCGACGCCCAGCCCCACCCCCCCAGAGGGAGGCGACGGATCTGCCCCGCCCCCTGACGGCGGGGGGACCGGTGACGACCCGAGCAACGACCAGCCCGACGACGTGGTCGTCGGGGATCCACCCGGCGGCAACGGCCCTCCCGGGCAAGGGCAGAACCAGAGCTCCACGTCCACCGAGAGCGGGTAAGCGACCCCGCCGACGAGCGGGACAGAAGCCGGCCAGAAGCCCGACAGAAGCTGGGCGTCTCCTACTCTGACGCGGTGCGTCTCGGCCGGGTCGACCAGTCGGCCCTGGCTGTCTGGACCGGGTGGCGGGTCGGCGTCTTCGTGCTGGGCGTCGCCACGGCCGGACTGCTCAACGCCGGGGAAGACGGCTTCGGGCTTCTGCAGCGGTGGTACCACTGGGATGTCGTCCACTTCGTCGGCATCGCCCGCAACGGGTACGCCGGCGAACCGACCGGCGTACCCAACGAGGCCTTTCTTCCCGGTCTGCCGCTGCTCATGCGTGCCGGTGCCGGGATCGGAGTCGACGAGGTGGTCGTCGGGCTCCTCGTGTCGCTGGTGGCGGGAGCCGTGGCGGCCGTGTCCTTGGCGCGGCTGGCCGAACGGCTCGTTCCCGGCACCGGGCGGATGACCGTGCTGGTGTGGCTGCTGGCACCGACAGCGGTGTTCCTGGCCGCCCCCTACACCGAGGCGCTGTTCCTGGCGCTGGCCCTGCCGGCGGTGCTCGCCGCGCAGGATCGGCGCTGGTGGCTGGCGGGCGTGCTCACGGCGACCGCTGCCACGGTGCGGGTGTCGGCGCTCTTCCTTCTCGCTGCGCTCGTCGTGCAGTGGTGGGTGGATGGGCGTCGACGTCTGCGCGACCTGGCCTGGCTCGCACTCCCGGCGGTGCCGATCGCCCTCATCGTGTGGGTGCAGCACGCGGCGACGGGCTCCTGGCTGGCGTGGTGGGATGCGCAGCGGTCGCCGGAGTGGTCGCGAGGAGCGCGGCCGCCGTGGGAGACGGTGCAGAACACCTGGGAGGCGGCGTTCACCGGCACCGTCGACGCGCAGTACGTGTGGCCATTCCGGCTCGAGCTCGTGGCGTTCGCGCTGGGTCTGGTCGCGACGGCGTGGTGCCTGCGTCGGCGGTGGTGGCCCGAGGCGACGTTCGTGGGGTTGAACGTCGCCGCGTTCTCGTTCTCCTTCTGGCTGCTGTCGGTTCCCCGGTCAGCGCTGCTCTGGTGGCCGCTGTGGGTGGGGGTTGCCGCGCTCGTGCGCGAGCGACCCTGGCTGCGCGCGGTGTGGGTGGGCACGTCGGGGGCTCTGGCGGTGGCGTTCGCCGTGTCGTTCTTCAGCGGCCGGTGGGCGGGCTGAGCACACCTCAGTGCAGGACGACCTCGTCCACGTGCGCGATCGTGTGGCGCACCCGCACCTCGACGTCGTCCCCTGGACGTGGCACCGGAGCCCCGGAGGGCAGCAGGATCATCGAGCACTGCATGTGCGGCGGTTCGGCGAACCAGGTGCCGCGCCCGTCGAGGATGAACGGCGAGCGCGCACGACCCAGCGCCTGGAGCCCACCCTCTGCGGCGGCGATGCCTCGCTGACGCATGGTCGACACCGCACTCGGTGCCGCCAAGGCGATGCCGTGTGCGGTACCTCCGCTGACCACCAGCAGCACGCCCCCGCGGCGCAGGGATCGCTGTCGATACCCGAAGGTCTGACCCGGCGACAGGTTGTGCACGTCGAGGACGGTGGAGCGCACGTCCAGGGCGCCGGGGGCGCCGAGCCACAACCCCGTGCCGACGCGAGAACGGATGCCGTCGCCCAGCCTCGCCAGCTGTGCCGCCGGCACGTGGCTGACCCACGCTGGTGCCTCACGGACGGATCGAGCGCGGTCGATCAGGCGCTGTGCCTCGCTCGTGGTGTCACCGACGAGCGGGAGGTGAACGGTCCATCCCTCGAGCTGCACGCCGTCCAGCAGCGGCCTGACCTCGTCGAGACGCTCAGCGGGGATGCCATGGCGACGCATCGAGGTCAGCACCTCGACCAGCACCCGCGGCCGGTGAGGCAGCGCGGCCATCTCGGCGAGGTCGTCCAGGCGGCTGACCGTGTGCAGAACCCTGCGGTCGTCCTTGGGCGCGCCGAGGAAGGGACGCCACGGTGAGAGCACCAGCACGGTTCCGCCGAACCCCGCAGCGCTGTCGATCTCGGGGTAGGTGCCGACGGCGAGGGTGTCCACACCGAGCGCAGTGGCCTCGTGCGCGAGCATCTCGATGCCGAAGCCGTAGCCGTTGCCCTTCGCGACCGGGACGAGTCCAGGCGTCGCCGCCAGTGTGGCCTGCAGGTGCCGCCGCCAACGGCCGGCATCCACATGCATCCGCAGCGTCATCAGCCCCGCCTGCGCAGGTACAGGCTGAAGGCCCGGTGGATCGCCCGGTTCAGCGGCAGTGTCCACTCTCCGGGGTACTCGACCGCCTGGCCGCCCGTACCGAGCTTGAACTGGATCAGTCCGACGTGGGGGTCATCGGGGTCGAGGGTCGCGGTGATCCCGCGCAGGTCGTAGACCTCGGCTCCGGCGTCCAGCGAGTCGGTGATCATCCTCCACTGGACGGCGTTGGAGCCTCGCACCTCGCGCTTCGCGCTGGAGGAGGCGCCGTACGAGTACCAGGAATGCGTGCCGACTCTGACCATGGTCGTCGCCGCGACCAGGTCGCCGTCGTGCCGGGCGAGGTAGAGCCGCAGCCGGTCGGGATCCTCGCTGGTCATCGCGTCCCACATGCCGGTGAAGTACGACAGGGGGCGGGGGGTGAACCTGTCACGGTGCGCCGTCTCGGTGTACAGGGCGTGGAAGGCCGGCAGGTCGGACCTCTCGCCGAGGGTCACGTCCACGCCGAGCTTCGCCGCCTTGCGGATGTTGCGCCGCCACAGCTGGTTGAAGCCGGCGAGCACGTCGTCCTCGCTGCGCCCGGCAAGCGGAAGCTGGAATACGTGACGGGGCTGTCCCA
>Ga0272442_10001352_pt1 | contig 37513 bp, 36 predicted proteins | sample SSMForm2O_FD_200262 | JGI IMG/M metagenome (GOLD analysis project Ga0272442, IMG submission 200262) | Marine sediment archaeal communities from Little Sippewissett salt marsh, Falmouth, MA, United States - SSM-Form-2O | ecosystem: Environmental > Aquatic > Marine > Wetlands > Sediment ... | reverse complement strand
TCTTGATCAAAACATGTGGTTCTTTGTTTTTTTGAGAAGAAAAGCAGGAAATTACCCAATCTATCTTAATTCTATTCCTAACGACACCGTAGCTTATTTCTTGAATGAGGGCTGCATCTCTTTTATTTGTCTTTTTCTTTTTAAGAATACGATGAATCAAAACATTAATATATCCCTGGTTAGAATCAATTTTAACCAAAATATTTAAGATGATCTCTCTTATTGGGTCAACCTTTAATCCTTGCATATGTTTTTATCATCTAACCCCTTCTATTTCTCAGTACAATGAGTCTTAACAGCTGCATAACCGCCACGGACGTAGCAGCAATATAGGTTAACGCAGCAGCATTTAAGACTTTTCTGACTGGAATAATATCTTTTTCGTCAACCATATTGCACGCACGTAACATTTTCAAAGCTTTTTTACTGGCATCAAATTCAACTGGCAATGTAATAATTTGGAACAAAACTACCAATGAAAATGCAATAATTCCAATTTCCATAAGACCCGGAAGACTGAATATAAAACCAATTAAAAATAGTGGTACTGCCATGCGGGATCCAATGTTGCTGATCGGAACAAGATAGCTTCTCAGGACTAATGGAAAATATTTTGTGGAATCCTGAATAACATGACCAAACTCATGGGCAGCAATAGCATGAGAAGCAACGGTTTGCCCATAAAACACTTCTCTGGAAAGTCTTAAAATCTTTCTCTTTGAATCATAATGGTCAGTCAGCTTCCCTGGGATCATTTCAATACTTACCGTTTTCAATCCATTGTTCCTCAACAAATGATCAATGACTTCTTTTCCAGATAATTGTATTGCTGCTGGTATTTTTGCATATTTTTCATATGAAGATTTCACCCTATATTGCGCATAAAGTGTCAGTAAGATTGCAGGAATCAATATTAACATTGTGTTGTCAAAAAAAAACATTAATTATTTTCTCCTTTATGTATTGTAAAATCTCAAGTTTTTAATTGTGTTAATTATCAGTTAAGTTACTTTCCGAATTTATCACTGGTTTTAATCTTGTAACCATTGACAAACTGCCACGCTGTCATTTCTTTTGCACCGGCAGGAATCAATTGAACTAGTTTTATTTTACCTTCATCTCCGGTTGTAACCGTTAATCCATCTTTTTCAATGTTTACTATCGTTCCAGGAGAAAATGCCTTAAATGAATTATCACCTTCATCTTCCATTAGTTTTCTTGATTGAGTTATTTTTATTTTTTTACCTTGATAGTACGTGTAAGCACCAGGATAGGGAATCGTGCCTCTAATAAGATTATAAACAATTGCAGCTTTATTGCTCCAATTAATTTCCCCATCATTCTTTTTCATTTTTCTGGTATAAGTTGCTATTTTACGATTCTGTGGTATTTGGAGTATCTCTCCATTTATAAAATCATGCAAGATTTTAAGAATGGTTTCCGCACTTAAAACGGCTAATTTATTGCTGAGTTCTCCAAAAGTTTCATCAGGCAAAATATTTATTTTAAATTGGCCAATAATATTTCCATCATCAATTTTACTATTCATGGAGATATAGGTTATTCCGGTTTCCTTTTCACCATTTATAAGAGCCCAATTGATCGGTGCAGCACCGCGGTAAGCAGGTAATAATGAACCGTGAATATTAATGCATCCTCTTCTAGGTATTTGCAATACTTTATCCGAGAGAATTTGACCGTAAGCAACCACTAAAATAATATCAGGATTCAATGAATCAAGAATATTTATAAATTCTTTATCATTAATATTTTCGGGTTGGTATATACTTATTCTTCGGTTCACTGCTATCTTTTTTACGGGAGAAGGTAAAATTTTCTTACCTCTTCCTCTGGGTCTATCTGGTTGCGTGACCACTTGAATTGTGTGACTTTTACAATCAATCAACTTTTCCAACGTTGGAATGCCAAAATCAGCAGTTCCAACAAATACGATGTTTGAAATAATTCTCACTCCTTTATGTCATTTTACAATCATTTTAACAAAATAATTGTTGGTCTCTTTGAGATGGTTTAAAGAAATCTATCAATACGATTTCATTTTCAAAATCAATCATTGATTAAAATTTGCTTTTGATTGATGTTAATAAATCAAATAAGCGTAGTTAATGGTCTACTTTTCGTTTTTTCTATATTCATCAATCAACATCTTCCTTTTAATCTTGCTAATTCTGTCAATAAACAAAATACCTTCCAAATGGTCAATTTCATGCTGTAATGCCTTGCCTATTAAACCATCCCTTGTCATCGTTACTTTTTCACCTTGTTGATTTATTCCTGATACTGTCACCTTTTCATAGCGAGGAACTTCACTAAAAATGCCAGGCACACTTAAACAACCTTCTTCCTCAAGTAATTTCCCTTTTTTTTCGACAATAACAGGATTGATCAATGCAATAAGGCCTTCCTCTTCACCATCAATAACAATAACCTTTTTTGATACACCTACCTGGGGAGCTGCTAAGCCAGCGCCCAAAGAAGCATACATTGTTTCAACCATATCCTTTATTAGTTTCTCTATTTCAGGAGTTATTTCATCCACCTTTAGGGTTTTTTCCCGCAAAACAGGATCTCCATATGTTTTAATCTCTAAAACTGCCATATTTCCTCCCTTATTTTAGAAATTATATTTTTTATAATTAAGGATGAGATAATGTTTCTCGTCCTGATTACATATTTTTAATCATTATATCATATTTTCTATTGATTCATATTGTTACCAATTTATCTTATTTTTATTTTGTCCTTCTAGATTATATCATTCTAATCTATTCGCGCCTTTAAATCATTTTAATGGGATCTACATCAATTAACAGTCGATTTTCCTTGCTAAGCTGTCCAGATATTTTTTTATCATAATTTTTTAAAAAATAACGATTAAATTTTTCAATGTTTTTTACTTTGATCATTACCTGTACTCTAAATAAATCTTTTGTTTTCCAGAATATCATGTTTTTATCACCTAAAAGTATAAACTTTGGAGTATTTTTTTGTTCAGCAAGCAACAGCAGATAATTAATTATAATTTTAATCTCTTGCTTAACCTTTTCCTTGTCCTCTCCTTTTATTTCCATCTTGATTAAATGAGTAAACGGGGGATACTCCAATTCTTTCCTCAGATAGAGTTCATTTCGATAAAATGTTCTCTCGTCATCTTCTTTTAAGGACAATAGTGAATGATGTTCCGGATTGAATGTTTGGATAATGATTTCTCCTGATTCATTGTCTCTTTTAAATGTCAAAATTATGTCCTTGATTAGTTGGAAGGTTTTTTCTCCGGAGCGAAAATCTGGTAAATTCAAGAGCGTATCGGCAGAAATAATTCCAAGCAAATCGACTTCTTTATAACAAATACCTCTGATAGCTATTTTTGTTCCGATCAAAATATCTATTTTCCCATAATTAAATTCTTTGATTATTTTAAGATAATCTTTTTTCTCTTTAACAGAATCTCGGTCTAAGCGAATGATTTTACTGAGTGGGAACATTTTTTTTATTTCATTCTCTAATCTTTGAGTTCCAATTCCTAATGGCCTCATCTCTTTGCTACCGCATTTCGGACAGAACCTGGATAATATCTTCTTTTTTCCACAATGATGGCAGATTAGTTCAGGTTCGCTTTGATAAGTGAAATGATATGAAAGGCTATTTTTACAATAATCACATTTAGGAATATATCCGCATTGATTACATAAGATAAAACTTGAAAATCCTCTTCTATTTAGAAAAAGAACGATCTGTTTCTTTTTTTTAATAGTTCTTGCTATCGCTTGCTGCAAGCTATAACTAATTATTTTCTTTTTTGATTTTTCTTGGGTCATATCTATAATTTGATTATTAGATAAAACTTTACTTTTTTGTTTCTCAAAAAACTCAATTGGCTTAATCATTTTTTTATTGATTTCATGATAGGTTTCAAGGGAAGGAGAATTACTACATAAAATAACAGGTATATTTTCAATTTGTGCTCTTTTTTTTGCAACTTTTACTGCATTGTACCTGGGAGCTCTTTCCTCCTTGTATAGCGCATCATGTTCTTGATCAACAATAATAAAGCCCAAATTTTCCAATGGTAAAAATACGGCAGACCTTTTTCCAATAATAATATCAAACTTCGATTGTTTTATATTTATCCATTGAAAATAATTACTCTTAGGATCTATTTCTTCATCGAATATCAATATTTTATCTGTAATTTTTTTACTTATGGCTTGGGCTATTTCGATTAATTCCATTTCCGAAGGAGTTAAAATAATGATTTGTTTTTTTAAAGACTGGGCTAAATGAATACATTTTAAATAGAATGTTATTTTTTGCGAAAAAAGTATAGAATTTACATAAAACACATTGAATGTTTTTTCATTTACTGAATCAACGATAGGTTTTAAGGTTAGATTATACTGTAGATTATTATAGGAGGATTTTACCGATTCCAACGTATTTTTAAAAATCTTTGATTTCGGAAGCATTTTTTTTTCCTTCCAGTGTTTCGTCCAAAGTTTTTTCGTTTTTGGAAGAACATAATTCAGCGTTTTACTCCAAGAACAAAGATAATAATTTGAAATCCATTTTGTTAAAGTCAATAGTTTGTCATTCAGAAAGGATTCTTCATCAATGATTTGCAGAATATTTTTACAATTTTTTATTTTTGATTTTGTTAAAAAACCAACAATACACCCTATTTTTTCTGCTCTTTTAAAGGGAACTAGGACTCTTGATCCATAAGAGATTTTACACTGAAGGTTTTCAGGAATAAAATAATGGAACACTTTATTCACATTAAATTCTAACACTAACACTTCCGCATATCTTTTTTCAACTTCTATTTTCGCCAGATTCATTCATTCCTTTTCATTTGATTTTTAATATTTCATCTAAAATATTTTTAGCCATCTCGCTTTTTTTCATTGTTGGTAAATCTTTTATTATTCCCGATTTATCAATAATTTTTCCACAATTCATCTCAGAAGCAAAACCAGTATTTTTTTCCATTATGTCATTTGCCACAATAAGATCCAAATTTTTTTTATTCATTTTTTCTTTTGCATTTTCTACAAGATTTTCTGCTTCCGCTGCAAACCCTACCAATATTTTATTTCCCTTTTTTTCGCCTAATTCAGCAAGTATATCTGAATTTTTTTCCAACTCAATATGAAACATTTCCTGATTGTCTTTTTTTATTTTACCAAAAATGCTCTTTTTTGGTCGAAAATCTGCAACCGCAGCGGCAGAGATAACAATATCAGCTTCCGGAAAATATTTAAATACTTCTTGTTTCATCTGTTCTGCCGTTTCTATAGATTTCATTATATGTGCTTTAATGGGCGGTTCTTGGCTTGGCCCGCTAATCAAAATGACTCTGGCACCTCTATCGATAGCATTTTTGGCTAGAGCAAATCCCATTTTACCAGTTGAATAATTGGATATAAATCGAACATTGTCAATAGGTTCTCTTGTGCAAGAAGCAGTAATGAGTATAGTTTTTCCGCAATAGTCATTGTATCTTTCCAGCCATGATGACATTTTCTTCATTATATTTTCAGTATTTGCTAGTCTACCCGGCCCAACATCTCCGCATGCTAAAAGTCCAATTTCCGATTCAATAAATTCAAAACCCATTTTTTTTAGCTTGTTACAGTTCTCCAAATAAATTGGATTTGTAATCATGTTTGTATTCATGGCAGGTGCAATCATTACTTTAATTCTAGAAGCTAAAATCGTAGCTGTCAACAAATCGTCAGCAATTCCATTTGCTATTTTTCCTATGATGTTAGCCGTCGCAGGAGCAATGATAATCATATCTGCCCATTTAGCTAATTCAATGTGCTGAACATCATAGGCCCCATCCAGGGAAAACATTTCCTTCATGACCGGTCTGCCAGAAAGGGTAGCAAATGTTAGAGGTTGTACAAACTTTGTAGCCGATTCAGTCATGATAATTCTCACTTCTGCCCCCTTTTTCCTAAGAATGCTTAATAATTCTGCACCTTTATAGGCAGATATACTACCAGTGATACCCAGAACAATATTTTTCCCATGAAACATTTTTTACCTCCAGCCATTTTAACTTTGATATTAATATTTTCGTCAATGTCTTGCTAGTAATCATGCCTTGCCTCGGATATTTATGATAGTAAATTAACTATCAATAGAAAAAGTGAAGATAGTTATACAAATCTTTTCACCGCCACTTGAATATACACATTGCAATAAATTTTATATTGTGTCCTCGTTTAGAATACTTTCATTGAATATTTCTTCAGTTTTAACGTTTTGTGATACATCTTCTTTTTTAATAAATACTTTTCCCTCTTCAATTTCCTCCAAAGCGATATCCATAAATTTTCCTTGTTTTGTCTTTACCAGAGGCTTCGCTCCACTTTTTAATTGTTTTGCCCGCTTTGCAATCATCATAGCCAACAAAAATCTATTATTAATCATTTTGCTATCATTCCTTTCATTTTAGTTTTTTTATAAACCTTACATCTCTCTGCAATGACAATTGATTTTAATTTCATTAAAGCAGTGTCAATATCGTCATTTATTATTAGATAATCATAATTATTAATATATTTTATTTCAGTTTTTGCATCCTTTAATCTTTTTGATAATTCATTATTTTTTTCAGTTTTTCTATTTTTCAATCTAAATTCCAAATCTTTCCATGATGGTGGAGCGATAAATATATAAATTCCATCAGGCATTTTTTCTTTGACTTGTGCGGCACCTTGCACATCAATTTCCAATAATGTATCATTTCCCATATTCAATCGATTATTCAGAAAATCATACGGCGTTCCTTTATAATCACCATGAACAACAGCCCACTCAGCAAATTTTTCTTCCCTTATCATCTTTTCAAATTCAGCTTCAGTTACGAAATGATAATCTATTCCCTCTTCCTCTCCCTTCCTGGGAGATCTGGTAGTCACTGAAACTGAATAAGTTAAATTTTTTAATATTTTAAATAATTTTTCCCTCAAAGTTCCCTTTCCAACACCAGATGGTCCCGAAACAATAAAAAGTAATCCTTTTTTTCTTTCTTTATTTTCAATTATTTTACTAGCTTCTGTTTCAGAAACAATAGATTTGGAATATTTTTCTTTTTTAACCATAATACTTATCAATTCCTTATATTGATTTATCTGAAAAATATGCGCCGGATTCTATCTGTCCTGAAAATCGATTAGTAATTGTCTCAGATTGAATAGAGGACAGTATCACGTGACCGCTATCAGTAATAATGATTGCCCTTGTTCTTCTGCCATGCGTAGCATCAATTAATTTTTTGTTATTCTTCGCTTCTTCCTTTATTCTTTTAAGCGGTGCTGAATCCGGTGTTAATATAGATATAACTCGATTAGAATTTACAAAATTACCAAAACCAATATTTACTAGACCATTTACCATAATACTTTCTCCCGTTATTCAATATTTCTCGCTTGTTCCCTAATCTTCTCTAATTCACTCTTTACCGAAATCACCAAAGATGATATTTCTGAGTGATTTACTTTTGATCCAATGGTATTTATTTCCCGATTAATTTCCTGCATAATAAAATCCATCTTTCTTCCAACAGGTTTATCCTCATCGGTATCCAGAAGCGAAGCAAGTTGACTGAGATGACTCTTTGCTCTAATAATTTCTTCGTTTATATCATTTTTTTCAGCAAATATTGCCGCTTCTAATTCAATTCTACCTTCATCAAGATTTAGATTATCAGTCAATCTTTTTAGTTTATCCAAAAATACATTTTGATAATCTGCAATTGATTTTTCTGATTTTTTTTCAATTCTTAATATATTTTTTTCAATGGTTGTAATTCTTTTTTTAACATCCCTTAAAAGATTTTTCCCTTCTTTGATCCTCATTCGTTGCAGGGATTTCAAGGCAGTCAATAAAGGTTTTTCCATTAATGACCATATTTCTTCAGTCTTTTCAGTCTTTTCTACATGAAAAATATCTTTCATCCTCAACATGGATTCTAAAGTAATTTTGTCTGTTATGTTAAATTTATTCTTCATTTTTTCCAGAGCATCATAATATGAATTTGCAAGTTCTTCATTTAGTTTTACTTTTTCATCTTCAGCACGCTTTAAAAATATCTTTACAAAGACATTGATTTTTCCCCGAAATATTTTTTCCTTGATCATCTTTTCTATTTTTTGTTCAATTTCCAAGGAAGTGAAATTATTTTTAATATAAATGTCACAAAATCGATTATTTAATGATTTTATTTCTATCGAACATTCCTGATTTTCATTTTTAATTTCTCCTGTGCCATAACCTGTCATACTTTTTATCAATCTCTTTTCCCCTTACTTAATAAGTTTACGTCATTTAAATAACTTTTTTTAATTCTATGGTAATAGCATTTGTATGTCAAATAATATACTTGGTAGTTTTTTGGTTTTTTTAAAGAAGATAAACATCTCAAATGATCTGATTTACCTAGCTATAAAGATATATATTTACTGCTCCATTTTAACACAACTGGCCATTATTAGTGAATTCTCTTTTTTTTAATTCCATATATTCACCAATTCCAAAATATTATATATAATTTAGAACATAATGGCAAAAATTAATTTAAGGATTGCTTGAATATGCTCTCACGATAGTCTATATTAATAATATGTAACTACCAAGAATCTGGAGATGAAAATAATGCTGGATGGCATTTCATTATTTGCAATTAAAAAACAATTATCAAATTGGCTGATAAATTCTAAAGTAATCAATCTATTTCAAATTGATAAATATAAAGTAATCATTGAAATCAAACCTCAAAAAAGGTTAATGCCTTCATATTTAAAGAATGATACAAATAACGTCTTTCTCCATCTTTCAATCAATCCATCCTCTCCTGAAATATATGTGACCGGCTCTGTTAAAACCGATTTGATTATTAACTCTGCTTTCATAGCAAATCTTCAAAATCATATAAAAGGGGGAAAAATCGTTGCGATAACGCAACCAAATTTTGACCGTATAATCTGTTTTACCATCAAGCCATTTATCAGATTTGGTGAAATAGAGAAAAAGATGCTTATTATCGAATTTATGGGGAAGCACGGCAACATTATTCTTGTTAATGAAAAAGGTACTATTGAACATGGCTTGAAATTGATTTCTTCAGAAATGAATCGATTTAGAGAGATTTCCCCCGGGATCGCCTACGTTGCTCCTCCTTCAAAAAACAAAATTAATCCTTTAAATGTAAACAAAACCCTTTTTTTTTCTCTTCTTGATATGCATAAAAAAGAAAATTTAAAGCTCTGGGAAGTATTACAAATCAGTTTTTATGGAATAAGCAGGCAAAGCGCCACTGAGATCGTCTTGCAAGCCAACCTGTCTCCTGAAAAAAGATTAGAGCATGCTACCGTTGAAGTCATGTCACAGTTATGGATTTCTTTCAATAAAATATTCCAGGATATTGCTAATGTTCACTTTATTCCAGTAGTATTTACCGATTCCCTTGAGGGAAAGATAAACCGATATTCTCTGATCGATTCCCTGCAGTTTCCATGCCACAAAAAAAAATATTTTGAGGATGTAAATTCTTGTCTTTCTTCTTATTTTACCAAAATAAATAAAGAAAAAGAGTTAGTTTCCTTGAAGAATGAATTATATAAAATCTTTCGTAATAATTTAGATAAAATTAAAGCAAAAATACGTGATTACCGAAAAAAAATTGAAGAAGTTGAAAATTGTGAAAGATATAAAATTAATGGTGAATTGCTAAAAGCAAATCTTTCTTTAGTTAAACGAGGAGATAAATGTATTACTCTTATTAATTATTTTTCTCCTACACAAGATTATATCACCATTCCCTTAGACGATAAACTTTCTGCCCTGCAAAATGCCCAAGGTTATTTTAAAAAATATAGGAAAGCAAAAGACAGTTATCAAAAGATTTTTCAATTCTTACAAGACAGTCAAATTACTTATAATGAATTAGATCAGTTATGGTCTCAATTCTTGTTGAAAGACAAAGCTTTTCCAGAATTAATTAAAATTAAAAATCAGCTTGCTCGTTGGGGATATATTAAAAAAATAAAAACAAAGAATACAAAAAAGAAAAAAGGATTTTTATCTCCAGTAAAATATCTTTCAAAGGATGGATGGCATATTTTTGTCGGGAAAAATAGTAAGCAAAATGATTTTCTTACCTTAAAATTAGCCTCCGGAAATGATATTTGGTTACATGTAAAAAACTTAAACGGATCGCATGTCATCATTAAAAACAAAGGCACAGGAATCACACCCCCTCTGGATACCCTTATTGAAGCAGCTAATTTAGCAGTCTATTATAGTAAGGCAAAAAATGAAAAAAAAGTTCAAGTAGACTATACAGCTAAAAAATATGTAAGAAAACCAAAAAATGCCAAACCGGGAATGGTTATTTATTCACAGGAAAAATCTCTATTCATTGGTTTGGATTTAAAAATCATCAATAATATTTTGAATCGCAAAATATCTTAACTATTTCTTCTCCGCTTTTAAAGATTCAAGCAATTCTTTCATATCTTTCGGCATGGGAGCATTAAATTCGAGCATTTTTTTTGTAAAAGGATGGATAAATCTTATATAGTGAGCATGTAAAGCTTGTCGAGCAAAGCTTATATCTTGTTTTCTATATCCATAATTCGAATCACCTACAATAGGAAATCCAATATAGGCTAAGTGGACTCTTATCTGATGTGTTCTGCCAGTAACGATTGTAACTTCCAATAAAGTATGTTTTGCATACCAACGAATTACTTTAAATTGACTAATTGCTTCCCTGCTATTTTGTTCTAAAACTGCCATTTTTTTTCTGTTTTTTAAGCTTCTGCCTATTGGTGCATTGATAATTCCATCAGCATCCCTTACTTTTCCATGAACGAGAGCCAAATATTTTTTTACCACTTGGCGGTCCTTAATTTGTTTGGAAAGATCCAGATGTGCTAAATTGTTTTTAGCAATGATCAGTAGACCGGTGGTATTTTTATCCAATCTGTGTACAATCCCTGGTCTTATTACCCCATTAATTCCAGAAAGCGATTCTTTGCAATGAAATAGTATTGCATTTACAAGTGTACCACTCCTTATCCGGCCGGCAGGGTGAACAATCATATCAGCAGCTTTATCAATAATGATCAGGTGATCATCTTCGTAGATTATATTTAAAGGAATGTTCTCAGCATTAATTTCCAGTTCTTTTTCTTCAATCAAGGCAATGTTGATCCTATCACCATTTTTCAAGAGATAACTTGGTTTAACTTTTGATTCATTTACCCTTGTTTGACCCAAAATAATCGAGTTTTTGACCTGAGACCTGGAGGGATAAATGCCTTGTTGTTTAAGATAATGGTCAATACGTATTTTTTCATCGCTTGCGTAAGAGATAGTCCTTTCATTTTTCATCATTTTACCTTTTCATACTTACATTTAATCAATTATTGTCTTGAAGTAGCTATTAACAATACTTTCTAAAAATATTTTTTCAACCAAGCATGGTAAATACAAATTAAATATCATTATTGTGTCATTAACCAGAGTTGTCTTTTCTTCAACCCTGACTATTTTTATTTAAGAAGCGCATGTAAATCGTGGCAAAAATGATGATGAAGATACAAGCAAATTGTGTGATGGTTAAAACATTGAATACCATAATGGAATTTGAATAAAATCTAAAAAATTCGATGATAAACCGATAGATCGAATACAGAATTAAAAAATTCAAAAAAAGATACCCATCATATTTTTTATATTTTTTTAACTTCAGTATTATAAAAAATAATACCACTCCGAATAAGGCTGAATAGATTTGAGTTGGTATCACCGGAAGACTACAACTGCTACCGGAGCTAATCAAGCCTTCTTTCAAATGTTGTAAATAGACAGGCGGTGTATCCAAGGAAGGAAAACGAACACCATATTTTTCTGATACCACGCCATAACAACAACCATTCAAAAAACACCCTATTCTTCCAAAGAATAATCCTAATGCTATAGATGGCGTAGCTATGTCGGCATATTTCCACACAGACAATTTATGTTTCTTGATATATAAACATGCTAATAAAAATGCAAATAAAAATGCGCCTAAAAAACTCAAGCCTCCTTGCCTAAAATATAATATTTGCACAGGATTTTTAAGATAATAATCAAGGAAAGTTGCTACATATATCAATCTTCCCCCAATTAATACACCTACGATAACATATAAGCTTAAGTCAATGATACTTTCAGGATCCTCACCTGTTTTTTTAGCCTCCTTCATTGCTAAAAATATGCCAATAACAAAAGCTAATGCTATCATTGCACCATAAGAATAGATAGAGAAAGAACCAATTTTAAATAATATTCTATACATTAAATTAACCCTCGTTTTTTTTCTCAGAAATAAACAAAAAATAAATCAATAAAATTGTTAATCCACAAACAATTGCAATATCCGCTATATTAAAAATTGGCCAGATTCTAAAATCTAAAAAATCTATAACTTTACCTTGTGTCCTTATCCGATCGATAATATTTCCGATCGCACCACCAAGAACAAGCAATAAGGGAATGTACATTTTTGTATTGTACTTAAAAATGACCTTTTTATAGATTAGAAAAGTCAAAACCAATGATATTGCCACAGCAATAATAAAAAATACGTTCTGATATTTAAAAATACCAAATGCAGTATGTGTATTTTGTATATAAGTAATGTGAAATATGCCTTTCAAGACGGGAATAGATTCGCCGATCTCCATGGTATGCTGGATAAAATATTTACTCACCTGATCCAGCAATACCACTAAAGCTGCCCCAGTTAAAAATAACATCTTTTCCTCTAACTTTCGAAGTGGCTGTGAATGACTCCAGCACACTTTTCACAAATCGTGGGATAATCTTTGTCCTTGCTTACATATTCGCTATAACACCAACATCTTTCGCATTTTCCACCCGGTGCCTTTTCTATAGCTATTTTTATTCCAGGAAATTCAATTCCAGCAAATGCATCAGAAGGACAATTCGTTGACCCTAGTAACAGTTCCACTTTAGACACAATAAATAAGGCATTTAATTGAGATTTAAAAAGTGACAGGTAATCAAAATTTTCTTTGTTATCGGAATGTATATTTACCTGAGCCTCCAATGAATTTCCAATAAAGCCTTCACCTCTTTTAATTTCCAAAGCTTTAAGTACATCTTTTCTTATTTTTAATATTGTTTCCCATTTTTTTTCCAGCTGCAAATCAACATATTCTTTGTTGATCTCAGGCCATGAGGAAAGGAATATACTTTCTTTATTGTCCTCAATTTCTCTCAAATGTTGCCAAATTTCCTCTGCAGTAAAACTTAAAACAGGTGCAATTAGTTTCACCAGATCAATCAGTATTTTATAGAGTACAGTTTGACAGGCACGTCTCTCAACAGAATTAGTAAAAGCAGTATAAAGTTTATCTTTTATGATATCCAAATAAAATGAACTTAATTCAACTGAACAGAAATTATGAATTTCATGATAAAGTGAGTGAAATTCAAATTCTTCATAATTCTTGCTCACCCTGGATTTTAAGTTTTCAAAATTATGCAAGATTAGTCGATCCAATTCGCCCATCTTATCATAAGAAATTTGATCTTTTTCCGGATTAAAGTCCTTTAAATTACCCAAAATAAATCGGGCAGTATTTCTTATTCTTCGATAAATCTCCACCAATTGGTCCAATATTTTCGAAGAGATTCTAACATCTGTTTTATAATCAGACGATGCAACCCAAAGTCTCAAAATATCTGCACCATATTTTTCAATGATTTCTTTGGGAGCAATAACATTCCCAATCGATTTCGACATTTTTTTACCTTTTCCATCAACAATAAATCCATGGGTTAAAACAGCTTTATAAGGCGCTTCTCTAAATGCTGCTATTGAAGTTAAAAGAGAGGTTTGGAACCAACCTCTATGTTGGTCTGTGCCTTCAAGATATAGATCTGCAGGCCAATGAAGCGTATCCCTCTGTTTCAATACAGCAGCATGGCTACAACCTGAGTCAAACCAGACATCCATAATATCTGTTTCTTTTTCAAATTCATTGTTGTCACAATAAGGACATTTGAAATGATCCGGCAATAAATCCTTAGCAGACATGTAGAACCAGGAATTAGATCCTTCTTTTAAGAAATGTTCTCTAACCGATTGAATAGTATTCTTATTGACGACAATTTTTTTACAGCTTTTACAGTAAAATACTGGAATCGGTACTCCCCACACTCGTTGGCGTGATATGCACCAATCCGTTCTATTTTCAACCATTCCGGATATTTTTTCTTCTCCCCATTCTGGAATCCAACGTACATTGCTAATTTTAGATAAAGCTAACTCTCTGAAGGCTTCAATAGATACAAACCACTGTTCTGTTGCCCGGAATACAACCGGTTTTTTACATCTCCAACAATGCGGATAAGAATGTGCAATCTTAGCAACATGCAACAATGAACCATTTTCAGTTAATTCCTTAATGACGGCTACATTTCCTTGTATATAAGACAATCCCTTGAATTTTTCAGTGTTATCATTAAATCTTCCTTTGCTGTCCAAGGTGGTAAAAATTGGTATTTTATATTTTACTCCAATTTCATAATCTTCTTGACCATGTCCGGGTGCGGTATGAACACATCCAGTTCCTTCGTCTAACAACACATGATTACCTAGTATAATAAGTGAATCACGATCAAAAATGGGATGTTTGCACCTTATACCATCCATTTCTTTTCCTTTTACAGTATCCAAAACTTGGTATTCTTTTATTCCAATTTCCCTCATAACTCCTTCTATTAAAGCAGATGCTAGTATCAAGTCACCTTTTTCCGTTCGTACTATACTATAATCAATTTCAGGATTAAGAGCAATGGCCATATTACCCGGAATTGTCCATGGAGTAGTTGTCCAGATCACTATAAATGTATCATCATCTTTATATTGAGAAAAAACTTCCTTTAAACTATCTTTAACTTTAAACCTAACAAATATGGAGGAAGATTCTTTATCATGATACTCTATCTCTGCAGCAGCCAATGCCGTTTCGCAGCTAGCGCACCAGTAAACTGGTTTTAAGCCTTTATAAATGTATCCCTTGGAAAACATTTCTCCAAACATTCTGATTTGCTCAGCTTCATATTCAGTATTGAGTGTTAAATAAGGTTTATCCCATTCTGCCATCACTCCCAATCTTTTAAATTCCTCTTTTTGAACATCAATATAATGACGGGCGTAATCATAACATTTTTTTCTTAGTTCAACCGGATCAATTTCATCAAAAGATACCTTCATATTTTTGGTCACTTGAAATTCAATTGGTAATCCATGAGTATCCCATCCTGGGACATAACGGGAATCATATCCCTTCATTGATTTATACTTTGGGATGATGTCTTTTAATATTTTATTATAGGCAGTACCAATGTGTATATTTCCATTAGCATAGGGAGGCCCATCATGTAATATATATTTTTTAGTGTTTTTCTTTTTATCACAAACCTTATCATATATTTTGTTTTTTCCCCAAAAATCTAATAATTTTGGTTCTTCTTTGGCAAGATTTGCTTTCATTTTGAATTTTGTTTTTGGTAAATTGAGCGTTTCCTTGTATTCCATTTCTTCTTCCTCCTGGAACTTTTCCATAATATTATAACAAAAACCTCTTGCCTTTTAAAAGGGCAAGAGGTTTTAATTCTTGTGGTACCACCTAAATTTATTATTATCTCGCGATAATAAACTCAATGAGTAAATACAAAGCAATTGAAGCTATTAATCATTACTCTATACGTTAACGGTATACCGCCGTTCTGATTTACTTATTATTAGAATGACTTCCTTGTTAGAAGAAATAAAATGTTTTCAATCAGAAGATTCAGGATGATTTTTGATATCAATCATTGACAAATTCAACTAGATACGATTAAATCATTGACTTCTATCTACTCTTTCCCGATAAATAATACATCATTTAAATTTTTTGTTGTGGTAATCATAACATAACAAATAAGTTGATGTCAACAAAATAACTCTGCTGATAGCAGAAGTAAAGCATCTGCCGATCCTGGTAAACTACACTAAATAATAGTTTGCCTTAATCAAAGTTAAGGTGTTCATTTTTTAAAAATTAGAATTTTAAAATACAAACAGAAACCTTAACTTACTACAATAAACTTTTTTTAATTTCATTTTAAATCTGCAAAGAGACGGTTAATTATTACAAAAAATAGTTTTTAGAGATAAACAATTGAAGATTTATCTTTTAATTTTATAAACAACTAAAAATAGGAATTATAAAATCCCAAATGGATAAATAGTGAAATTTTTTAAGATTTTTAATTTGAAATTAATTTCGTGCGCTTTATTGGTATTATTTTTTTTGATGTTTCTGAGGTTATAAACCTCTTTGGATTAGCATTGAATAGTACAACCGTGTAATCTATTAAGATTTATATAAATCTTTACTTTTTTTACAAGAAGTAAGAATAATGAAATTTTTCCATGAGAAGATTTTATATATCCTCATCTAATAAATTATTCACTCTTCCTTCCTCTTCATGCATGCTTTCCTGTGGAAGACTATTTTTTTCAATTGAGTAATGATTTTTCTCTTCAAATTTTTCAGTTTCTAACATTTGCAAATATAGATTCAGCATTGATTTAAATCTTTCTTTAAAAATAAATTTATATCTTCGCAAATTATTTATTTCGTTTTTTACTTCATCTTCTCTTTGCGAAGCTTTTAATTTTACTTTTTCTGCTTCTCTTTCTGCTTTTTCTATCACTGCCCTTGCTTCATTCTCAACCCTGCCTTTAATCTCATCGGCAGATTTTTGAGCATTTAATAATGCACTTCTCAAGGATTCTTCAATCTCTCCAAATTCTTTTAATCTTTCCCTCATCCTATCGATTTCTTCTTTTAATTTTGCATTTTCTTTTATTAATTCTTCATAATCTTTAACAATCTTATCTAAAAAATCGTCTACTTCTTCTTCGTTATAACCTCTGAATGATCTGCCGAATTCTTGCTGCTCGATATCCATGGGTGAAATTCTCATAAAGTATACCTCCTAATAAAGCTTGAACTGAAATATTTTTATTTACATAATTAGATTAATTAATAAATTAATAATTGCTCTTTGTAATAAATTTAATAGAAAAAAAACAATAATAGGAGAAAGGTCTAAACCCATTCCTCCAAGATTCAAAATAATTCTGAAAGGTGCTAAAACCGGTTCAGTCACCTTATAAATAAATTGCACAACTGGATTATAATGATCAACAGCTATCCAGCTTAAAAATATTCGGGCAATAATTAAATAACTATATATCCGAAAAATGGCATTTACTATTTGTATTATTAAAATCATTTTAATAATCCCTTCCTCTTTGTCATTATTCGAACAAGATTATATCATATCTTGATTAATAAATATCGAACCATTATTAAAAATTCAATAGAAAAGGAGAATTATCGAGAAGGTTTTATGGTAATAAATTAATCCTCAAGAAAAATACTATCAGTTTTCAGTTTCTTCTCTTATTCTTTCACCATTTACAATATAGACTACCCTTTCCGCTAGATTCTTAGCATGGTCAGCAATACGCTCAATATTAGAGGAAATAAATATAATATGAATGGCTCTGCTAATCGTATGAGGATCTTCCATCATAAAGGTCAAAAGTTCTCTAAATATTTGCTTGTTTAATTCGTCAACAATTTTATCTCTTAACCAAACTTCTTTTGCCAATTTAACGTCGCCGGTAAAATAAGCCTCTAATCCATCTTTGAGCATGTCCTGTGCAATGCTAGCCATTCGAGGCAGATCTATAAACGGTTTGACTAAATCTTTTGTAGCCAGATATTTGCTTGCTTTTGCTATATTTACCGCCTGGTCCCCTGCTCTTTCCAAATCAGATACCGTTTTATATCCACATCCGATAATTCTCAACCTTTTGGCAATAGGTTGACGTAATGCTATCATCTGCAAACACTGTTCTTCAATATCTAATTCCATACAATCTATTTTGTCATCATTTTCAATCACTTTTTCTGCTAAATCCACTCTTTGTTTAATGAGTGATTCTATTGATAAACTAATTGCCTCCTCTACCATAGTAGCCATCGTCAGAAGATTGTTCTTTAAGCTGGTAAGTTCATCATCAAAGCAATTTTTATCATTTTCCGTTTTTCTTTTTTTAATCATTTCTTCATCCTTTTTTATTAACAACTATCCACCTGCTAACAACATGATTAGAATACAACAAATGGTGCTTCTTCATCAATAAAAACCATTTTGATTAGAAACACACACAGATCAAATCAAATAAACTCAATCAATTCTATTTAACAACAGGATAATTTATTTAAAATAAAATAGTTGATATATCGATTCGTCTTTAAACCAATTTAATTTTAAAGCTTTTGTTATTTTCTCTGGCACTATTAATTTCATGCAAGAATAGATTCCAAATAAGAGTTGAATATATAAACAAACTGCAACGATTAAAAAATCTAATAACCTTAATCTGCAAGGAGTCATTACATGTCAACGCTTTTAGTAAACAATTAGCATTTATTCTGTTAGTTCTCAAATCACTATTTAAAATATAATGCAAAAAAATGATTTAAATTGCCTGTTTGGTTTGATGTTAACATTTTTTCTTGTCTATCTTGATACATTTTTAATCATTATGTCATCATTTTTCATTTTAATATTTTAATATGATTAATATATCAAAAATATTCATATTTATCAATGTGAATGCATTTATAGAAATATGCCAATGTCGTTTTAAAACCGGAAAATTATATTTCAGGTAGTAATAAAACATAAAGCGTGTTGAACTTGAATCATTTTAAATCTAGAAATAACTCAACATTCATTCATTATTTTTTATAAGAGAAACCATAGCATTTCATGCACATAACATCATGCTATGGTTTCAAATTAACAAAATATCTCTCTAAGTGCTATTTTTTAGGATTCCTTTTTTTTAATGCAGCACCACCTAAATATGCTTCCTGAACTTTTTGATTATTTCTTAATTCAGTAGCTGCTCCGCTGATGGTAATATTACCAGTTTCCAAAACGTATCCTCTGTTGGCAATGCTTAATGCTTTTCGGGCATTTTGCTCAACCAACAAGATAGCAGTTCCTTGAGCATTTATTTCCCGTATAATTTGGAATATCTGCTTCACCAACAAGGGAGCTAGCCCCAAGGAAGGCTCATCTAATAACAAAATTCGAGGAGTACTCATCAAGGCTCTTCCAATTGCCAACATTTGTTGCTCTCCTCCTGATAATGTTCCAGATAATTGATTATTTCTTGCTTTAAGAATTGGGAACAATTCATAGACTCCTTCTTTGGATTTCTCAATACTTCTTTTATCTTTTCTTCGGGTATACGCACCTAAATTGAGATTCTCTTCGACGGTAAGGGTTGCAAATACTCTTCGTCCTTCCGGAACATGAGAAATTCCGGCAATGACTATTTTAAATGGTACAATATTATTTAATTCTTTATTTTCGAATTTAATTGTACCTTTGCGAATGGGTAATAATCCCGAAATAGCTCTTAAAAGAGTGCTTTTACCGGCACCATTTGCACCTAACACAGTAACAATTTCACCTTCATTCACCGATAAAGAAATCCCTTTTAACGCTTCAATTGAATCATAATATATTTTTAAATCCTCAATTTTTAATAAAGCGTCCATTTTAGTATTCCTCCTCTTCATCTTCTTTACCCAGATAGGCTTCAATAACTTGAGGATTACTATATACTTCTCCGGGTAATCCTTCAGCAATTTTTTTGCCTTCATCCATGACAGTTACCCAATGAGAAATCCCCATAACAACGTTCATATCATGTTCTATCAATAAAATAGTAAGACTTTCTTTCAGTAAAGATTTTAAAAAGACAATTAAATCTTCAGATTCTTTATCGTTCAAACCACTGCTCGGTTCATCCAGTATTAATAAATCGGGATTTGAGGCTAATGCACGACCTATTTCCAACATTCTTTGATTACCATACGCTATATTTTTGGCCAACTCATCTCTAAACCGCCATAAGCCGACCTGTTTCAAACGATTTTCAGCATTTTTTCTAATTTCCAACTCTTCTCTTTTTTGTCCGGAAGTCTTAAAAATAGAAGGCCAGGTTCCCTTATAACTCCTACAATGTTGACCAGCCATCACGTTTTCCAAGCAAGTCATATTTGAAAACAATCTAATATTTTGAAAAGTTCTAGCAATTCCTTTTTTAATGATCTGGTGTGGCTTATTTCCGGCTAAATTATTCCCTTTAAATAAAACTTTTCCGCCATCTGCCTTGTATATTCCAGTTACCACATTAAATACTGTTGTTTTTCCTGCTCCATTCGGTCCAATCAAGCTGCTTATCTGACCCTTATGAACCTTTAGGTCAATTTTATTTACAGCTGTCAACCCACCGAATATTTTTGTTAGTTTTGCTGTTTCAAGGACTATTTCGTTTTTTAAACTTTTTTGTATATTTTTACCCTTGCTGTTTGATTCTATATTTATTTCTTTAACCATTTGTTATACCTGCCTTATTGAGTATAGATTTAAACTCAATTGCCCCTCTTTTTCTAGGCCAAATACCACCGGGTCGGAAGACCATCATAATAATCATTGCCATGCCGAATATCAACATTCGATATTGAGCAAAAGCTCTGAAGGCTTCCGGAAAAAGACTGATAACGGCTGCACCTATTAATACGCCGGGAATAGAACCCATTCCACCAATGAGAACAATGCAAAAAAGCAATGCGGATTCCATAAAATTAAAGCTTTCCGGAGATACCATCATCAATTTAGTAGCATATACGCTACCTGCAACACCCGCCAAAGCAGCCCCTAAAACAAATGCTAATAATTTAAAAAATCTCACATCAATTCCAGTTGATTCAGCAGCTATTTCATCCTCCCTTATGCAATTCCATGCTCTACCAATCCTTGAATGTTGTAAATTTACCAATCCGATGATCGTCAATCCAACAATGATCCAAATGTAATAATAAAATTTAATTGAATTATCAACTACATAAAAACTTCCAAGCGATGGAAAATCTATTCCAAAAACGCCATTAGGACCACCCGTCACTCCAAATGGATTATTATTCAATGTCAATCTAATAATTTCTCCTACGCCAATAGTTACAATGCACAAATAATCTCCTCTTAAATGGATGATTGGAGAGCAAACCAGATAAGCAAATGTTCCTGCAGCCAGCGCGCTGATTGGAAGAAGCATGATAACAGGAATTCCATAATTCGTGTTTAAAATAGCTGTGGCATAGGCACCAATTGCCATAAATCCCATATGGCCCAAATCAAAAAGACCTACTTCACCTAACACAACATTTAAACTTAAACCTAATAAAGTGTAGATTCCAAAGAAAAAGAAAACATCAACCCAATATGCATTGATAACAAAAGGAAATACTAAAAATATAATGGTAAATAAAATAATCGGCCATTGGCTAAATATATTTTTATTGTCTGCGCTTTTCCCCAACTTCATTTCTTCACCTCCCCCTAAACCTTTTCAGCAATTTTTTCACCCAAAAGGCCGGTGGGGCGAAAAATCAATACCAGTATTAATATTAAAAATACAAATACATCCTTGTATGCAGTAGAAAGATAGGTAGATCCTAACATTTCCAAAACTCCCAACAAAATTCCGCCAAGCATTGCTCCGGGTATATTTCCAATACCCCCCAAAATAGTTGCAGTAAATGCTTTTAAACCATAATTCCATCCCATAATAAAACTGATTTTTCGATAGTACATACCTACCATTACACCAGCCATTCCACCCAATGCCGGACCAAGGGCAAATATAAAAAAGATAACTGTTTCAATATTTATTCCCATTAATGCGGCAGTATTTCTATCTAAAGCACAAGCTCTAATGGCTGCTCCAAAGGTTGTTTTTTGAACAATATAAAATAATACACCCATAAGAACAAAGGATATAATTAATATGATTAATTGAAGTAAATTTATCTTAAAATCACCAAATTTCAATATTGTTGAAGGGACTACCTGAGGCAAGTAAGCTCGTGGCCTCGGACCCCAAACAACCATAATAGTATTTTGGATAACAATTGAAGCACCCAATGCTGAAACGACTGCTGGAAGTCGACCCGCTGGGTATATCGGACGATAGGCAATTCGCTCTATTAAAGTACCGGCAATTCCTATGCCGATTGCGGCTATCGAAATAGCCGCAATCATACCACCCCACACACCAAATGTGGAAGTAACATAGGCAGAGCCTGATACGAGAATTGTGAATCCAAGATATGAACCTAGGGCAAATAAATCTCCGTGAGCAAAGTTAATTAATTTCATTACCCCGTATACCATGGAATAACCCAGAGCAATAAGCGCATAAAAAGAACCTATGGTCAATCCATTCAATAATTGCTCTAAAATAATTTTCATCTTCGTATCCAACCTCTTTTATTTTATTATTTTCCGTAAATTCCAAAACTTCCGTCAGCATTTACAACATAAAGATTAATACCTGTTCCTTCTCGATCACCGATTTCGTCAAAACCGATGGGCCCCGTAATGCTTGGAAATTTATCCATTTTATTTTTCAAATAATCGGCAATATCATCAGAATTTGTAGACCCGGATTTATCGATTGCTTCGGCTAATACATAGAGAGCGTCGGCAGCATAGACTGACCAAGGACTGGAAGGTAATGTGTTAAATTTAGCTTTATAGGCTTCCTTGAATGCCATCGCTTCAGGATTGGTAAAATATTCAATGAGTGCTTCCTGAGTTTGATAGCAACCTGCTGCGTAATCCAAGCCGGCAATATTAATAAAATCTTCGTTAATGGCGGCATCTCCACCTACAAATACTGCATCGATTCCAATATCCCGAGCCTGACGAATAATTAAACCGGCTTCCGGAAAATATCCTGTAAAGTAGAATATATCTGGATTTGTTTCTCTTAATTTAGTTAAAGGAACATTGTAATCAGATTCTCCGGGCGTAATCGCATCGAAGAAAACCAATTCAACTTCACCGGAATCTATCTTTGATTGCAAAGCAGTTCTGGTATCTTCAGCAAGACCCAATGAAAATGTTTGGTTATCATGCATGATGGCTATTCTGTTAGCATTGAAAAGAGGAACAACTTCTTCTGCAAAAAATTTCCCCTGTGTATCAGTTCTCCCACAGGTACGGAAAAAATATTTTAAACCTCTTTCGGTGAGACCGGTGACTGTTGCACCATAAGCAATATTTACTTTCTTGAACTTTTCGTAAATATCAGACCCAGGCTGCGTAACAGAAGAACCATAAGTTTGGATAGCTGCAACCACATCTTTTTGAGATATTAATTTCATTGCCGCTAATGCGCCGGCTTTAGGTTGACAACCATCATCTGCTACCCTGACTTCAATCATTCTTCCGCCTAAAATACCGCCTTTATCGTTAATCATTTGAGCTGCAATTTCTACAGATTGCTTTGCCATCTCACCTTCAACGGCTGCTGCACCGGTAATTGGAGCTTGAAGCCCAATAACAATCGGATCTTTATCGGCTGCTATTATCCCCATAGTCATAACACATAAGGCAAAAATTAAAAAACACGTAAATATAAATATATGCTTTTTCACTTAAGAATCCTCCTAAATATTTTTTAGAAAAACTTAATCTTATTTGCGGCTAAATGGGTACTGACTATTAATAAATTATACTTTAAAGATCACCTCCTTTTTCATTTATTTGATTTTAAAATCATTCAGCAAGTCAATATCATTGATGTTGTATTTTGTAGTTTTTAAGGACTCTAATATATCTACGACATTGGTATTTTTTTCAGATGCGTTACAGTTTAATTACACTACTGATGGTTCATGAATTAATTCACCGCGTTCAAATCTTCCAATATCCAATTTATCAATTGAAATACTTGTTTTTCCATCCAAAATTAATTCAGCAATCAGTTTTCCTGAGATCGGTGCAAGCATAAATCCATGTCCACTAAAACCCACGGACATATAAAAACCATTTAATTTTGGATGCTCACCTAGAATAGGTTGTGCATCTGGACTCATATTATACAGACCAGCCCACTGCCGCACCATACGAACATCTTTTAATATCGGCACCAGTTTTATCATTTTTTTAGCCATCTTGCAGGCAAATTGCCAGGTAGATTCAATATTTTCTCCTATTACTTCATTTTGTGGGTCCCCATATCCTCCCAGGATTCCACCATTAGGTAATTGTTGAAAATAATAATTTTCTGAAAAAGACATCAACATCGGCTTCCATAGCGGATCAATATGTTCAGTAATCAAAATTTGATGTCTCTGTGAATATACTGGAATATCTATTCCAGCCATTTTTCCGACGGGACCAGAGTATCCTCCTGCTGCATTTACGACGATAGATGTAGATATTTTCCCTTTATCGGTCATAACTGATAGTATTCTCCCATTCTTTGTTTCAATTTCAGTTGCTTCGGTAAAAGAATAATATTTGACTCCTAAACGTTGTCCAGCTTCAGCATAGGCAAATGTTGTATACAGAGGATTGACATTCCCATCAGTTTGGCAAAAAGTACCACCCAATATACCCTCCAGATTTATTGGAGGTACTATTTCTTTCGCTTCCAGAGGTGTTACAACTTTTGCATCAATCCCCAAATCCTGTTCAAGAATAACATTTTTTTTAAATTGTTCCATCTCTTTTTCCGTATATGCCAGCATTAAATACCCTGACTGGTTAAGTTCAATATCATAATCAAGTTCTTCAGGTAAAGTCTTAAAGACTTTCATGCTTTCCCTTGCAAGAATACAATTCATCTTTGTGCCAAACTGTTGTCTTATTCCTGCACCACATCTACCAGAAGAACCATTTGCACAGGTATCTCGTTCTAACACGACGATATTCTTTGCACCTTTTTTTGCTAAATTATAGGCAATGCTGCAGCCTTGAATACCCCCGCCAATAATAACTATATCTGCTTTATTAATCATCGTTATCACCTGCCAATGTTCCTAATTTTATTGGCTTAGAGGGAGGACGAAAAGTCGTCAATTCAATTTCCTCTATTTTTTTCTTGTGATATTGTGCTATTGCACGCAATAGTATTCTACGACATTTTTTTCCCTGACATCTTCCCATTCCTGCTCGGGTCAATCTTTTTATTTCGTTCAAACTGGTATATCCCTTATCCAATACTTTTCGAATTTCTCCCCACTTTATATCTTCGCATCTACAAATGATGGTTTCATCATTCATCATGGTTGTCCTCCACTTTAACACTCCTTACTTTCCTAGAAATATTTTTAGGAACTAAGATGGATACGATATTGGTTTTATTTTTTATTTTTTGAAATTTATCTACTATCACTTTGCAAAGTTTCTGCCCATCTCGATCCAATGCCCACACATAATCTCCTTTTTTGGGTAACGGTAACATTTCATAGGGTAATTTTAATAGTGATTCTGTCTCCGAATAACTTTCATCTAATACAAAAATCGCCAAACCAGGACAGGAACTGATACAAATTCCACATCCCGTACATTTATCAAAATCAACCTTGGGCAAATCATTGATATCTTCAAAAGCCTTTATTGCTCCGAACCTACAGGATGCGGCACAAGGATCACAGGGAATGTTCTGGAAGCACTCAATAATAACAACAGGTCCCTTAATTAATCTTTTTTTATCTGGATATATTCTTGCTAAATTTCCCTCATTAGGGATACCTGTTTTTTTTAACATAATACACTCCCTATTCTGTTGATCAACGCTTTTTCAATCCCCTTCTTAACTTTTTCGCTCTGGGGGTTTGCTCTTAATTCTGCTAATTCACATTTTAATTTTATATTCAAATTACTAAAATCCTTAATTTCATAGTTTAAACTTTTCACAGCATTTAATCCTGCAATTTTTCCTTCCAGCATTGCACTGCTAGCTTCTTCGATTCCTGCAACATCTCCTGCAATATAAATATTATCTTTGGTTGTTTTTAAATTCTCATCCCTAACAGCCACATATCCTCCAAGTTCAGCAACATATTTCATATGACATCCCGACTGCCATAATAAATCAGAAAGAGGAGATAAACCAACTGCCAAACATATAGTATCGATATCTAATTCTTTTTCGGTACCCTCGATAAACTTATAATTCTTATCAATGGAGCAAATCTTAGCTTTCTCTACATGTTCGAAACCGTAAACATGTTTCAGTGTATGAGAAGTATATATAGGGACACCCAAACGTCTTATTTTTGAGGCATGCACCAGATATCCACCTATATTGGGCAGAGCTTCTACAATGCCCTCTACATGTATTCCTGCTTGCAATAATTGGTAACTTACAATTAATCCAATATTACCGGCACCAACCATTAAAATACTCTTTCCGGGTACTACCCCATAAAGATTCATTAAAGTTTGCACAGCACCTGCACCATATACACCTGGCAGATCATTGTTAACAAACGGCAGCATATTTTCAGAAGCTCCGGTGGCAATAATGATCTTTTCAGCATACACTTTTTCAAAGAAGTCTTCATTCTCTCCCCGTAAAACGGTTATTGCATTATCCTCGAAATATCCAGTAACGGTTGCATTTTGGTAAATATCAACGTTTTTCATTTTTTTTAATTCATTAATCATGTTCCTTGCAATATCTATCCCCCGAATCCCGGCAAATTGCTTTTCAGAACCAAAAAATTTATGCGTTTGTTTAATTAATTGTCCACCTAATTCCAAACCATCATCAATTAAGACTATTTTGGCACCTGAAATTCCTGCGATCATCGCTGCAGACAGTCCTGCCGGACCTCCCCCAACAATTGCGATATCCTTTTTCATCAATTGAAATCACCTTTACCTTTTTGAGTTTCAATTTTCATCCCTTCTTCCAGTTTGGTAACACATGTTCTAATATTTGGGATCCCATTTACTTTCATTAAACAAGATGAACATTTCCCAATGGCACAAAAAAAACCTCTTGGCCTGGAATATTTTATGCTTCGACTTAAAACTTGTACTCCTGCAGCTACCAGAGATGCTGCAATGGGCTCACCCTTAATACCTTCGAGTTCAATCCCATCTAACGTAAATTTTACTTTCTCTTTCTCTGGAAAGTTTAAGATGGGGTGTTTTTTTATACGCATTTCTTCCTCCTGATATAAATAGATATTTATAAATGTATAATAATTTATATTGATTATTGTCTTTTTTTAATCATAAAAAGAGCAGCCATTCTACCGGTTTTCCCCTCATCTCGATGATGAGAAAAATAAAGATCCGAGTTGTCAACTGTGCATTCTTCGCTGACAAAAATGTTATTTTCATGTAGGCCACCTAACAGCAATTGAATGTAGTTCGCCTTTTTTAGATCAATTCGCCAGTGCTTATCTCTCCCAAAATATACAACTTGGTTGGTCAAATTATTATCTGTTATCCAATTATCTATTATTTTTCGGTCTTTAAAGCGATAACAACAAGAGCCAATAGAAGGAAATATAACTGCTTGGCAATCACTCGAAATGCTTCCAAATACATTTTTCATTTTTTGCAAGGTCTTTAATGCAATTTTTAAAAAAGTACCTGTCCTACCTGCATGAACTAATCCAATGATTTTTTTGACCGGATCAAGGATGAGCACCGGGACACAATCAGCATAACTCATGAAAAGAGGGATTCCTGGTATATTGGTGATCAAAGAATCACATTTTGAAATGGCTGTTTTATAGTCTAACGCCCCTTTCCCCTCATCTTTTTTTTCAATAACTACAATATTCTCTCCATGGACCTGATTTGCAGAAACAATCTTTTTATGAGAAATGTTAAATATCCTTAAAAATCTTACCCTGTTCTCTAAAATCCTTTTTTCTTCATCTCCAACATTAAATGATAGATTTAAACTATCATATGGTTTATGACTTATTCCACCATACCGGGCTGAAAAGGCATTTAGAGTTAGCTTTGCAAATTCTTTTTTTTGGCATTCCAAATATTTTATCGATCCGAAAGATTTGAGTTTAAAGTGATTTTTCATATTTTTTTGAAGGATTAATTATTTGATATCTTATACATAAAAAAAAGAGTAAGTCATCCTGAACCGGATTTCCTACCCTTCTAATAAATTTTGTATAGATCGAAATTTTTTGATTTTCGTCATCTGTCTATGTAACCCTGACAGATGCTTACTTATAATTTTTTTATGCAAGACTATAATTGTTATTTCTCCTTAATCAATGACTTGATTACTACTCAGACAAAAACAATCCCTTAAATTATACTATACTTGATTGGAATTTTCCATACTATATTGAAAAAAATATTGTATATTTTTCTATTTTTTTAATCCTTTTTTATAAACAAAAATGACAATAAAAAAGCTGGTATCAAGGCATTTGTCCTCTATTATTACTATCTGACTGAACATACAAATACATATTTTTGTATTTTTTCTCTTAATTGCTGCATAAATGTATCAGAATATTGTTCAACATTCTGAAAAGAAGGATCAAGCATTTTTTCTTGAGAAACAAATTTCTGTAGAATATATTTTTTTGCACCTTTAATATGTTTTGCAATCTTAATGATGTGCTCTTCATCGTGCAGAGAAGGTACAATGGTTGTGCGAAATTCGTAATCAATTTTAGAATTCATAATCAATGCAATACTCTTCTGTATTCTCTCTAAAGAAAACCCTTCTCTAACACCTACAGATTTTGAGTAATTTTCAAAATCCAATGAAGATTTAATATCCATGGCAATGTAATCAATCAAATCTAAGTCGATCATACTTTTTAAAATGTTTGGATTGGTTCCATTTGTATCAAGTTTTATTAAAAATCCCCACTTTTTTATCATTTTTAAAAATCGCGGTAATTCGGTACAGAGAGTTGGTTCGCCCCCGCTAATACATACACCATCAATAAACTTTCTTCTGTTAAGTAGTAGGCTCTTAATATCATCAATCGGTATATCCTCTAACTTATTTGGATTTAGAACTAGATCACAATTATAACAGAATGGACATCTAAAGTTACAGTGGGGAAAATAGAAAGTAGAAACAATTTTACCCTCCCAATCTATAAGAGAAGTGTTAATTATTTTTTTTATTTTTATTTTCAATGCAAATTCTTTCCTTTTTCAATTCCTTGATATTAGGATAAGTTCCTCTCCAGCTTTTTATTTCACAATCAAACTGATCAACAAGGATTACAGATGGCGTTGTCATGATATCGTGATAACTTGCTTCTGCAAGGCCATCGACCGAGTCCACATTAAAATATTCTACTTTTAATTCATTTCCTATTTCCTTGCCTATTTTTTTTGCTTCAGGGCATTTAGGGCAATTTTCTTGCCAAAATATTTTTACTTTCATCTGTTGATTTTCCTTTTTTATAACTTAGTATTGACTTCATAAGTTCCCAAATGTCTGTCTTTCAATTCTCCAATTTTATTTTTATTCCAATTTTTTATTTTACTATAATAACCTACAATCCTCGTCACCCCGTAGACATCATCGCTATCACAATTACTGCAATTTTCTTTTAACCCTCGGCTAACTTTATTACACACATTGCATATTGTAAATTCTGGAGAAATTGTAAGTTGACAACATTGTGTATTTTCCCATACCTTTGTAATTAAATTAAATATACCCTTAGGGGAAGGCTGATTTTCTCCAATAAAAGCATGGATAATGGCTCCGCTTTTTATCATGGGATGAAATTTGCTTTGCTTGATAATCCGTGTAATTAAATCAATATCAGCAGAAGCAGCAAAATGAATGCTATTCGTATAATAACTTTCGTCAGTGGATGCATTGCCTTTTATTACTTTTTTACATACTGGGTACTCCTGCAAATCAATTTTTGCTAACCTGCCTGCTGCACTTTCTGCCGGAGATTCTTCTAAGGACAATTTTAACTGAGTTATCTTGCTATAATCCCTACACTTTAAGTTAATATAAGAAATTGTTTTCAAGCCTAATTTGTAAACCCTCTCGTCTTCATGTAATTGTTTGCCGGTAAGATATTGAATGGCTTCGTTCAAGCCAATTAGGCCTATCAGATAAGTTCCATTATCTAAATCAACATATGGGGTACCATCCAAAGATTTTTTACCCAATTGCCATAAGGGACCATTTGGATTTTCCATCATCATTTTCAAAAATGCCTTTTTTTCTTGATGCGCCTTTATAGCTAATTTTAGAGCTTCGTCAATATTTTTAAAGAACCTCTCCATTCTTCCGTTATTCATTGTTCCATCATCCAGTGTATCCACATCCTGTTGATATTTTTTAAAAGCCCGATAGGCACATTGTGGCAAATTTAAGCTAACGTTCTGTATTCCGGCAAATCTCAATTTTTCAGGATGTAAAATCATTTCATGATCAGTTATTTCGGTTTTTAGTCGGCAACATGCAGCTAAACTAATATCCTCCCGATCAAAGACAAAATAGGGTGTCCCATTTTCTGAAGCAATTTCGCAAGCGAATGTTAATAATTTAAGCTGCTCTGGATCCGAAAAAGATTTTTTATCGATGTGTAAGTCCATTTTTGGAAAAGCAAAAACTTTACCATTGCAATCCCCTTCTTGCCAAACTTCCATCAGCGCTTTTAAAAATAATTGAGATTCTTTTTCGTAATCGCCATAACTTTTTCCAGTATACTTGCCTCCAGGGCCAATTGCGGGTATATCCTTAAGGTAATGAGGAACTCCCAAGTGAACATTGAAATCAAGAAAAAGACTTTGCCCTCCTCGGGAAAAAGCATTTTGCGAACCACTAAATATTAAATATTGTGCTTCCTGCTTTATTTCTTTATAAGTTAATTGGGTTAAAAATGGTGCATACATAATATTTAAATAACCAATACCCAAAGCACCTGCATAATAAGCTTGCATAGATGCCAAAAATGTATTCAAATGTCCGGTTAATGTTCTAGTATGTTTTGCTGGGTCAGAAGATGTATCAAGATTATCTAACTTTAGTCCATATTTTTTTAAATATTCAAGAGAATGACCTGAGCAGTAAATTCTTGGATAACCTAAATCATGAATATGAAGCAATCCCTTTAAATGTGCATTTGAAACTTCAGGTGAAAATACCTCTTGAAGCATATATTGCTTGATTGTGTTTTCGGCTATTGTAAGATTAATTGCATCTGGATTATTGGTTCCAATATTACTGTTTTCCTTACTTTTAGATAAAAATAATTGCTTTAGGTCAAAAGTTGGCATTCCGATAACTTTTTGTTTTCTCCATTTATTTTCATAACCACCCGTAAATAATTCATTATCTACCAATTCTCTAATAAGGGAAGTACTAATCTCGGTCAATCCAAGGTTTAATATTTTCTCTTCAACCGCTTTTGCAATTTTATTTGAAATATTCGATGAAAGTTCTGCTTCCTTTATTAAAGCTGAAACAATTTTTTCTTTGTTCCAAGGATAAATATTTTCCGAAGAAGGTGTTGATACCAATAAAGATAAATCAGTGATATTTTTATGTGTTTTGTTCTTCTTTCTCACCTTTAAAGCTTCTCTTATTTTTCGTCTCTTTTCTCTATATAAGATATATGCTTTAGCGACTTTTACTAATCCCTCATTTATCAGCTCTTCTTCTACGATATCTTGAACTTCTTCAATTTGGGGAATCCCATAAGCATATTTTTCCGTTAATATGTCTATAGTCCGATTTGTGATTTTTTCTGCAGCAATACAATCTTTTTTCCCAATAGCACTCATTGCAGAGAGTACTGCCTTCTTTATTTTTTTTGCTTCAAATCCTACTATATTTCCTTCTCTTTTTCTGATAGATTTTATCATTTGAATCTCCCAACTTTGTGTATTAGAAAAAACTACTGGTTAAGCTTCTCAATTTCTTGAATAAAGCTGCTTAGACTTTTAAATTGCCTATACACAGATGCAAACCTTACATACGCAACTTCATCTAATTTTTTTAATTTCATGATGACCATTTCCCCAATATTATTACTGCTCACTTCTTTTGTTCCTTTATTGATCATACTTTCTTCAATTTCATTCACTATCTTTTCGATTACCTCAATCCCGATCGGTCTTTTTTCGCAAGCCTTAATAATCCCATTGATTATTTTCTGTCGAGAAAAGATTTCTCTGCGTTGATCTTTTTTTATTACCATCAAAGGAATCAAATCAATTCTTTCATAGGTAGTAAATCTCTTTTTGCATTTTTTACACATTCTTCGTCGTTTAACTACCATTTCACTTTCAATATGCCTTGATTCAATAACGCTTGTATCGTAATAATTGCAAAACGGACATTTCATATTAAGCCCCTATATATAGGAATATATTTATATTATTACACTAAATATAGTAATGTCAAGTACAATAAAGTAAATTATTTTTTAATAATTTTTAGGCGTTTCAAGTTTAATATTTAAGAAAAGACAAATAAATAGATATATTCACCAATAGAATTTTTAATGGTAAAATAAAATATTGTGTAGAAAAATAATAGTGAAAGATTTGCCCACAAGCACACATTGTGATGTAATTATAAGAAATAAATTATCGGTAAAAATTAAAGTAAATAAACGAAAAAATAATAAAGAGGAATTAAAAGAATCAATATCTTATTTTCGTCATGAGTGGGAAATTATGACGTTCAATGGACACTTGATCATTAAAATAAAGGTATTATAAAACTTGTTGTTGTGTTTTTTAATTTATATAATTTTTTAACTGATTTTATAAATTATTTCGCATACAGAAGGAATCAAATACTTTAATTTTTAAAGCCAATAAGTTAAAAAGTGCCTTATTTTATATTTTTTTAGTGATATATCCTTAAGAGCGATTTAACATTATACTCCTACCATTATTTGTTATCCATAAATAGATCTCAAATTTAACTTTTATCATTGAACAGAAAATACATAATGTCTTTGGTACCGAATCAAATTGAAAGGTACACTATTTACATAATCCTGATTTATAATCAATCATTAAACACTCTTATTTTTTTCTCTTAAAAAAGTGGGTATTTCTAAATCATTATAATCAATTTTTTCTTGATTCATTTCTTCGTGAACGATTTCCTTGATTTCATTTTTAGTTTCAACAGAATCAAAACCTGCAGCAATGACAGTTATTTTTATGCCATCTTCCAATTCTTTGTCTATCACTGCCCCAAAAATAATATCAGCTTCCGGATTTGCAGCCTTAGAAATAATTTCAGCCGCTTTATTTATTTCATGCAAGGTTAAATTGGTTCCTCCACTAATATTAAACAAAACGCCTTTTGCGCCGTTGATATTTGTTTCAAGCAAAGGGCTGTTAATAGCGCTTTGTGCAGCCTTCCTGGCTCTATCTTCACCACTTGCGCGACCTATTCCCATAATGGCTGTTCCGGCATTTTCAATAATCATTTTAACATCTGCAAAATCAACATTAATTAATCCGGATTCTACAACAATATCTGAAATTCCATGAATTCCATCAAGTAAAACTTCATCAGCCACTTTAAAGGCATCCATTACTGACGTATTTTCATCGACTATTTTTAACAATCTATCATTTGGAATAACAATCAAGGTGTCTACGTGTTCTTTTAATGATTTTATGCCTTCTTCGGCCTGTCTCATTCTTTTACGACCTTCAAATGTAAAAGGCTTAGTAACTACGCCCACTGTAAGAGCACCCATATCTTTAGATAATTGGGCTATAATGGGAGCACCACCAGTACCAGTGCCACCACCCATTCCAGCAGTGATAAATACCATGTCTGCGCCATCCAATACTTTAGCTATCTTTTCTTTATCTTCTTCAACAGCTCTTCGTCCTATATCTGGATTAGATCCACTTCCTAATCCTTTTGTGATACCACTGCCAACTTGTATTTTTTGTTCAGCATTTGAAAATGCCAATACTTGGGCATCCGTATTGGTCGAAATATATTTTACACCTTGCAGTTTAGCTTCGATCATCCTGTTAACAGCATTTCCGCCACCACCGCCAACACCTATTACCTTTATATCAACTAATTGTCCTATTCTATTATTTGGGTTATTCAATTTATAACCTCCTTATTTTTATCTTTATTTCTTTTTGATATAACCTGATTAAAAAAAATCTTTGAGCCATGAAATAACTTTTCCAAAAATATTTCCTACTTTTGCTTTTTTATTTGAAAGCTTATATACGGTTCCTAGCGAACTTTTTTCAGTTGCAAAACTCAATAAACCAATCGCCGTAGAATAAGAAGGATCATTAACCATTTCTGCCAATTCGCCTTCATAGCGAGGGAAACCTAAACGTGCAGGTAGATTCAGCACTTGTTTTGAAATTTCAATCATTCCGGGTAACAATGAACTTCCCCCTGTTAAAACAATCCCACCAGGAATCATGTTTGAAAAACCGGATTTTTTTAGATCATTTAGGATTAATCCAAATATCTCACTGACTCTTGGTTCAATAATTTCTACCAGGTACTCTTGAGATATTCTATGTTTTTCTTTTGTCTCAGAACTGGATATTTCAATGGATTTTTTTGGTTGTATTTTCTCCTTCACTGCACTTCCGTAATTCTTTTTTACTTTTTCCGCTTCCTCAATTGATGTTCTCAATCCAATTGCCAAATCATTGGTAATCTGGTTACCACCCACAGGCAATACCGCTGAATAGACTAAACCTCCTTCTATAAAAATAGCAATCTCTGTAGTTCCTGCACCAATATCTATCAGCATGGCACCTAATTCTTTCTCAGCATTACTTAGAACAACATTACTTGCTGCCAATGTTCCAAAAATGACTTCATCAATGTTTAGAGAAGCACCTTCAATGGATTTCATTAAATTTTGTACAGCAGTAATGGAATCGGTGATAATGTGCACTTTTGATTCTAATCTAGCACCGGACATGCCAAGAGGATCTGCTATTCCACCTTGACCATCAACTATAAATTCCTGACTTAACGCATGAATCAATTCTCTTTCCGAGGTCACTACGCCCGCCTTAGCAGCTTCAATCACTTTATGGATATCACTTTCGGTGATTTCCGGTGAATCATTTGGAATAGCAATAACTCCTTTACTATTCAGAGAGGAAATATGATGCCCAGCGATTGATATAAAAGCAGAATTAATTCGAATACCAGACATTCGCTCAGCACTTTCCACGGATTGTTTTATAGATTGAATAGCTTGATCTAAATCGATAATAACCCCCTTCTTTATTCCAGAAGAAGGATTCTTACCAATTCCAACAATTTCCAATTGGTCAACTTCATTCAATTCGCCGACAACTGTACATATTTTGCTCGTACCGATATCCAGGCCAACAACTATTTCGTCTTTCACCATATTTACTCCCTCCTGCATCCTTTTTAAATCCAAGTACCTTGTTATATGTTTTTAAAATACTAATATAAATATATCATTTTTTTATCTTGATTACCAAACTATCTTTAAAGCGCAAATCAATGTAATCAACCAATAATTTTTCATTGCTAATTTTTGTGAAAGCATCTCTGAGCATGTTTTCCTTGCCAATGATTTCATCAGCTTTGTTTGCTCTAATTTTTACACTTTTATCTTTATTGTATATAAAAAAATCATCTTGATCCAAAACGGTCACTTCGCAAAATACTTTAGGCAATATCACTTCGATGCAGTGAATTATTTCCAGAGCAGTTCTATATTCGTTTTCTAATATTCTCTCTCCAATTCCAGTATTTTTAAGTGACAATCCTGAAATTAAGGGTAATTTAGAAGTATTTTGTTCATAATTCACGGAACACAAGATGAAACCGTTTTTACTAGATTGTAAATATTCATTACCATTTTTTACAATAGCAGAAGGTTTTCTTTCTTCTACTAATATTTTTATTTTATCGGGAAATATTTTTTTTATAGATACTTCTCTTATCCATGGATCTTTTCTTAAGCTGCTAATACTTTTTTTTATACCTAACAAAAAAATATTTTCTCCAATATTTATTTCGGATTCTTGAAATATTTTTTGATCAGTCAGACAATCATTTCCGCTAATGATAACATTTCTTATTTTGAAAATCTCTGAATGAAATAAAAAATTAAACAAGTACCATCCAATAAAACCCACCAAACAATACAGAAAAAGAATTTTAAATAATTTTAAACCACCAGAAGTATTGATTTTCCGTTCTTCTATTATCTCTTCATCTTCAGATTCTTTTTCATTCTTGTATTCTGCATTCAATTTCATGTTTTTTTGCTCCCGAGTATCTGTTTTTCTTATTTAGGTAAACATGCTTCTGAGAAATAGTTGAACTTATTACAAAAAACCCTCTTTTTCTAAATGAAGGATAATATAATCTTATTGAATAATTATATTATCCTATCCTGTTTTTGTTAGTAAAATATTTTATCAACTAATCATTCTATATTGTTTCTGAGTTTTTCACTTTTAAGCATTGACTAGCGTCAGAGCAAATTTCATTATTTTAAACCACAGTAAAATTTATCCCTTGATTTAGTTTAATATAAAATAAATCACAGATTATTTCTCACCAATAATTTCAATTTCTCTTTCCATTTTTATACCAAATCGTTTAAACACCTTTAGTTCTATTTCCTCTATCAAAAACAATATATCACTTGCTAAAGCATTTCCTTTATTTATAATGAAATTTGCATGCACTGAGGATACTTCCGCATTTCCGCATGAAAGCCCTTTTGCGCCTACCTGCTCAATTAAAGCACCGGCAAAATAATTTTCAGGATTTTTAAAAATACTACCGGCACTGAAATGCTTCAATGGTTGATTATTTTTTCTGATCCTGATATTTTTTTCCATTTTTGATTTTATAGCTTTCCCAGAAGCAGGATTCAAAACTATTTCAGCTCCTAAAATAATGGCAGCAGTTGTCTTTAATTTACATTTTCGATAACCAAAATGTAAATCTGACTGTGATATTTTTTTGATTTTGTTGCTTTCTGTTAAAACAGTAACACTTTTGATTATTTCCGAAATAGAGTAACCATTAAAACTTGCATTGCTTATGATTGCTCCTCCCAGGCTTCCGGGGATGTTACAGGCAAATTCTAAACCACTAAGATTTTTGCTAAAAGCAATTTTACTTAAGTTTATCATACTGATTCCGGCACCAGTTTTCAACATTCTACCAAAAAAAGATACTTTTTTAAAATCTTTCCCCAATTTTATAACTAACCCTCTCACGCCCTTGTCATATATTAATAAATTTGTTCCATTACCGATTATATGGAAGGGAATTTTCTCACGGGTAGCTATTGAAATGAGCGACTTTAAATCATCAATCTTTTCGGGAATACAATAAAAATCAGCCGGTCCTCCTATATGATAGGAAGTATGTTTATTTAATGGTTCATCAATTTTAATTAATTGAGCAATTCCTTTTTCTTTAAACTGACGATAGATATACTCCTTTGAGCTT
>Ga0272442_10001350_pt1 | contig 37525 bp, 27 predicted proteins | sample SSMForm2O_FD_200262 | JGI IMG/M metagenome (GOLD analysis project Ga0272442, IMG submission 200262) | Marine sediment archaeal communities from Little Sippewissett salt marsh, Falmouth, MA, United States - SSM-Form-2O | ecosystem: Environmental > Aquatic > Marine > Wetlands > Sediment ... | reverse complement strand
TCGAAAACCGAAGGCGTGAAATTACTTTGGACTATGAAGGAAATTCAGTATATAAGGAAAGGAGTTAATGGCCGGTTTTGACCCGCACATTGGTGGCTGGTTTTAACGCGCCCATTGACACCGATCGACCTTTACGAAGCCTGGAACAAACCAGAAAAAGCCAACGAGTGGCGAGCAAAACTGCCCGCATCACTGACTATTGAATATTGACAATTGACTGTAAATGCTTACGAATCTTCTCGGTATCTTCTTCAGAGGCGATTGAGATCTCGCTCGCGAGTTCAGCGTTACTCAAATAGATAGATCCAAACCGGCTGGGCCTCCTTGTCAGACCACGAGCCAATGCCGCCGTAAGTAATGGACAAATGCAGCATGATGACCAGTGTGATCAGCGAGATCCTCAGGTTATCAATGAAGAACTGGCGAGTTTTTCCCTACCGTATGTCGGTCCAGGATAACGTGGCTTGATGTCACGCCTTGGGCTTTTTGATCGGCCACGGCAGCACACCGCAGCGCTGCGCCCAGCTCTGGTACAGCCCCTTGAGCTGCTCGACCTTCTCAGGATGCTCCCCGGCCAGGTCATTCAGTTCCGTACGGTCCGCCTCCAGATCGTAAAGCTCCCACGGCTCGCCGTGCAAAGCGACGAGCTTCCATTTGCCCTGCCGGACGGCTCGGTTACCTTCGTGCTCCCAGTAGATGGCCTCGTGAGGTTTGCGGCGCCCGCCCTCGAAGATCGGCAGAAGGCTCTTGCCCTCCAGCGGGATCAATTCCTTGTCCCTGTAGGCCGGCGGGTATCGAAGTCCCGCGGCTTCCAGGCAGGTGGCCATGATGTCGATAATGTGGCCGGGCTGGCGGGTCAGCGTACCGGCGTTTTTGATGACCGCGGGCCAGCAGGCGATCAGCGGCGTTGCGATGCCGCCCTCATGCACCCAGTGTTTGTAACGCCTGAACGGCGTGTTGCTCGCGTTGGCCCACGAGAGGCCGTAGCTCATGTAAGAGTCCACATTGCCCGGCGGCAATCCGTTCTTGCGATTGTCGAAACCGACCGGCCCGCCTTCGGCGCAGCCGCCGTTGTCGGCAAGGAACAGGATTAATGTATTGTCACGAGCGCCGATTTCTTCGATCTTATCGAGCACTCGACCGATCCCATGATCCATCCGCTCGATCTGCGCGGCATAGACCGCCATCTTCAGATCCAGCAGCTCCTTGTTCTTCTCGTCGGCCCAGTGCCACGTCGTCGTATCCCGCGGCGAGAGCGGCCACTCGTTGCTAATCAGCCCCATCCCGATCATCCGCTCGCGGCGCTCCTGTCGCAGCGTATCCCAGCCCTTGAGGTATGTGCCTTTGTATTTGGCGATATCCTCGGGCCGGGCATGTAACGGCCAGTGCGGGGCCGTGTACGGTAAATAGAGAAAGAACGGCTCGGGGCCCCGGCCGTACTGGGTGATGAAATTTACGGCATTGTCGCTGAAGGCATCGGTGAGATAAAAGCCTTCTTTGGCGGGTGTGTACGGCTTGTCATCTATCGCCATTTGGCGTGTGACGCCTTTGGCCTTGGTCTTTGTGATATCGAAATAATTGGCTCCGCCGCTGATCAGGCCGAAGTATTTGTCGAATCCGCGGTCGGTCGGCCAATGCGGCCGTTTTTCGCCGACGTGCCATTTGCCGGACATCAGCGTTCGGTACCCGCCAAGCTTGAGGGCCTCGGCTATAGTGACACAGCGATTGTTCAGATAGCCCTGGTAAGCGGGGTAGCCTTTATCGCCGACCATGTGTCCGATTCCCGCCTGGTGAGGGTACAATCCGGTCAGCAACGACGCTCGCGTCGGGCAACATCGGGCGGCGTTATAAAATTGCGTAAAGCGCACGCCCCCGGCGGCAAGCCGATCCAGATTCGGCGTGTGGATTTCCCCGCCATAACAGCCGATATCGGAAAAACCCATATCGTCGGCCATGATCAGAACGATGTTGGGTTTGGCCTTGGACGCTCTACCTGCAGACTGCCCTGCGCCGACTAAAGGTCCGCGCAGTGACAGCGCGGCGACACCTACTCCCGCGGCTTTCAGAAAGTCACGACGAGTGAACCTGGTTGCACTCATATTTGATTTAATCCCGAAAGTATTACTTGTACATCCCGTCGAAATAGCCCTGAGCGGCAACGACGGCGGCTCGCATCATATCCTCCGCTTTGGCGGTCTCACGGTTGGCCAAGACGGCCATGAGAGCTTTCGTGTCCAGCTCTCGAGCGGCCTTCTCGCAGGCTTCCCAGCTCAGCACGCTTCGCACGACGCGGTCGATGCCCTGCTCTGCATTATCGTAGGCCCGGGTTTGCATGTCGTGACCTTTCCAGCGGTTGTAGCCCGCCTGCTGGATCAGTCCGGCGATGGCGACGTTCATCCCGTTGATGCGGGTGCCGTGATCGATGTCGTACTTGCCGGGGCCGCCGAAGATGATGCCGTCGTTGTAGCCCTGGCTGTTGAGGTGCATGTGCACGCACATGTCGTTGTCCAATTCCTCGACGGTATCGGCGACGTGGTCGAGGCCGATCATTTCGGAGTGGCCGAACTCTTTATTGACGCCCTTCTTATCGAGGGAGACGCCGAACTCCTTTTCGACCTTGTACCAGAACAGCAGCGCGCTGGCGACGGTCGGAATGAGCATGGCGGGGTGTCCTTCGTTGGGCTTGGGCTCGAAACCGATATAAAGGCCGCCGCCCTTTTTCTGCTCGTACTCGCAGAGGCCCGCGACGCTTTCCTTGAGGTTCTGGTACATCTGCTTGATGCCAACAGTAGCGATATCGTAGCCGAACGAACCGTTCCAGATGATCAAAGCCGGAGCCGTATCCGGATGCCAGGCCTTTTTCAGCGTGGAGTAGGCCAGATCGACCGTCTTGGTCCCAAGCTCTTCGGCGGCCTTGCGTTCGTTCGGATCGAGCGAGGCGATGCCTCCATAGCCGAAATGGCTGTGCGCGCCGGGCGTAATCATAGCCAGATAGAGCTTGTTACTCACCAAAGCGTCGGCCACCGCGGCGGCGTTGTCGTCATCGACCTCGGCGTCGTAGTGCATTTCGATTCCGAGCAAAACACTGTCGGGAATACGGGGCCGGACCTTATCGGCCACCAACTGAATCATCTCGGGCGTCCCGAAAGAACCACCCCATTCCGGCCGCATATCACCCGGCACAAACCCGCCCTTACCCGGATTGAACGTCCATCGACATATACTATGTAATGATTTGTCCGCCATGTTCAATTACTCCTTTCCGACTGTCTCATGTTTCGTTTCATAAGACAAAATTCATATCTATAATTGTTGTTTTAAAACATCTTGCCATTTTTGATAAGCTTGTTGGTAGCTGGACGTTAGTTTCTTATTCGGTTCAATCGCTTTAACCGGTTCCAGACCGATGAAGGCTTCGTCGGGACCGCTGTAAATGCCGGCGCCGATGCCCGCGCCGCGTGCGGCGCCTTGGGAGCCGTCGGTGTTGTAAAGTTCGACGGATGCTCCGGTGACCGTCGCAAACGCTTCGGCAAATAACGGGCTGAGGAACATGTTGGCGTTGCCCGCCTTGACGGTAGTCAGCTTGATACCCATATCCCGCATGATGCCGAGGCCGTAGTTCAACGCAAAGACGATGCCTTCCTGAGCAGCACGGAGGACATGGGCCTTCTTGTGCACGTTGAAGTTCCATCCATGGACTGAAGCGCCGATGTTCCTGTTTTCCAGCGTTCTCTCGGCTCCGTTACCGTAAGGAAGAATGGCCAGTCCATCGGAACCGACGGGCGCCTGGGCCGCCAGTTCGTTCATCTGCTCGTAGTCCAGTCCCTCGCCGGCGACGAAATTGTGTTTGAGCCAACTGTTCAAAATCCCCGTCCCGTTGAGACACAGCAATACGCCGTACCGTGGATCGTTCGCCGAGTGATTGACGTGCACGAACACATTGACCCGCGAGCGCGAGTCGTATTTTTTCTGGTCGCTAACGCCATAGACGACACCGGACGTTCCCGCCGTGACGGCGATCTCGCCCGGCTGCAAGACGCTCAGAGATAACGCATTGTTCGGCTGATCGCCCGCCCGGTAGCTGATCTTCGTCCCGGCGGCGATTCCAAGCTCGTTCGCCGCTGTTTTGGTCAGCTCGCCCTGGACGGAAAACGTCGGGACCGTCTCAGCAATTAACTCACCGGAGATGCCGTAATTGTCCAGCACGAAGTCCGCCAATCCGTCGGCTTCAAAATCCCACATGATCCCTTCGGACAATCCCGAAGGCGTCGTTTTGATCTCGCCCGTCATTTTCATGGCGATGTAGTCGCCGGGCAGCATGATCTTATGAATCCTCGAGTAAACATCCGGCTCGTCGTCTTTAAGCCACTTGAGTTTTGAGGCCGTGAAATTGCCCGGTAAGTTGAATAGCTTGGTGAGGCACTTTTCGAGCCCAATATCCCTTGCTGCCTGTTCCCCAATTGTGACAGCCCTGCTGTCACACCAGATGACTGAGGGATACAACACTTTCTGATGTTTGTCAACAACCACGAGCCCGTGCATCTGGTAGGAAATGCCGATACCTTCAAGTGTCAAGACATCGACTTTCATCTGCTTCCTAATCTTTGCCGTTGCTCTCTTGACATGTTCCCACCAGACATCGGGATGCTGTTCGGCCCACCCGATTTTGGGTGCGTTGATTTCGAGTTCCCGCTCAGGGGATATTGCCGACGTGAGTGTCCTCCCTGTTTCTGCCTCTACCAACGACGCTTTGATTGAAGAACTGCCTACGTCAAGTCCGAACAAGAGTGCCATCTGCCTGTATCCTCAATAGCTACATAATGTGATTAGATAGAAACGAAGACCAGACAGGCGTGAATTATCTCACTCCAAATCGCGTCTTCCAAACAACCTTTCATTAGGCCCGATTATAGTAAACTTGTGCGGACCTACAAGACTTTTTCCATCCCCTGACAGCAGTTTGCGATAGAATCCAGGATGTAAAGGCGTACAATTTTGGTAGTGAAATCCCACAAGGAGCGGGATTATCTGCATGAGATTGATGAACCAGTCGTCATATTGTGCGACATTGTGTTTCGTAGGCAGATAAGGATTGTAATGTCAGGAATCAGAACTTTCAGAAGATCCCATATGCTCATTCTCTGCCTTTGTGAGAGCGTCTGCCGCCTCAATGATATAGGCAAGAGGATGGGAATCCTTCACTTTCGCAAGGCTATGCTTCTTGTCTGCAATCGTCAAGAGAACCTTCCCTATCTCAATAGTCGAGCCTATAGTGGCAGTGATGCACCCAGTCGATGGTCCACCAAACAGAAAGGCGACGAAAGTGATGATCCCTGTTGTCAATAGTGTCTTTGAATCCAGAATTGTTGATAGTACACCTGTCTTGAATTCAAAACCATGTTCGATGCAACAACTCTTATAATCCTCAATATCGCGTTGTATTGCATCCTGAATGTACTCACTGCTCTTGCCCGAGTAATTATCATATAGAAAAAGTCGAAGACGGCGTAACTTTGCGACCGAGAGGGGATTTTTTCTGAACTCAAGAATCTGTTTCCAAGATGCTTTTGACATGTTAATGAGCGGCATTCGCGCCAGAGTAATGGTCACGTCGCTGAGAACCTTGTTCGTGCAAAGTAGTGCACTATTAGGTACAAGCAGAGGGACTTGTTCGAGACCTATAGCAGCAAGCCCGCGCGATATCTGCTCTCTCGCGCCTGCGGCATTATGCAAGTATGCATCTGCGATGTGCGGATCACCCCGCATGGGATCGACGGATACTGGTCTGTGATGCGGAAAGAGCTTGCGGATACGCGCATCGAACTGCTGTTCAAACTGATTCAATTCCGGGTGACGGTTGATCATCGTTTCGCCACCGGTTCTTTTCACTATATCGAGCATCCCGGTGCGGAAAGCCACATATGAGGATCGGTTTTGGCCCGGGTGGAATTCCGGAGGGAGTATGTCAGGAGGGTAATCCAGGAACGAGATGGGAATCACGTGATCAAAGAACAATGATGCGCTTTGACTCTTTCCTGATCACCGAGAACGACAATTCTATCAGGTCTGGCATATGGAGTCACGTCCGCCATTTATCCACCTCGTTCTTTGTTTCCTACAACGCATTAAGATTACCTTCGCTTGTTCTTATTATAGACGCCAACTGGGTGAATGTCAAGGTTCGAATGATATTAGTGATATTATCGGAGGATTACTCGTAATCCCATTTGACGATCCAGGGATCTTTCGTTCGTTTTTGAAAGGCCTTGAGTTTGGCTCTGAGTTCTTCAAGCACCTTGGCGTATTGGGGATCGTCGGCGAGGTTGTTGACTTCGTGGGGATCGTTTTCAAGATCGTAAAGCTCGAACTTCGGCCGGTGTAAATAAGCCTCGACGGCACGTTTGCCGTAGTCTTTGCGTTTATCGCGGAGCGTCGCCTGCCAGGTCGCCGACGCCCACAGGTCGCTGGCGAACGGATAGTCCAAGCCATGCGCGATGTTCCAGATCAGCTTGTACTTCCTCTGACGAACGACGCGCATCGGGTAATACATCGTGATCTCGTGGAACGTATGCGAGGCGTAAGTGACATCCCAGCCATCGGGATGCTCCCGTTCGAGCACCGATTTGAACGAGCGCCCCTGGAAGCCGTTGTCGCCGGACAGCGCACCGGCAAAGTCGCAGATCGTCGGCGCCAGGTCGGCAAAGTTAATCAACGCGTCGCACGTGATACCCTTGTTCTTCTGTCCCGGCCGACGCACGATGCACGGAAGATTCATTCCCGGCTCGTACAACGTCGTCTTGGCCCCCGGGAAGGCCACGCCGTTATCGGAGATATAAATGATGAGTGTATTGTCATACTGGCCGGCCTCTTTGAGAACACTGAATAGCCGGCCCACGCCCTGGTCCACGCGGGAGATCGCTTGATAGTACTGGGCCAGTTCCGCGCGGCACTCCGGGATGTCCGGAAGGAACGGCGGAACGACAACATCTTTAGGATCGTAGGTGACTTCTTTGACGCCGGGATAGTTGCCTTGGGCCCGGTTGCCGAACCGGTCGGGCTTGCCGGGCAACTCCTGAGCGACACCGCCGCCGCGGTGAGGATCGCTCATACAGAAGTAGAGGAAAAACGGCTGGTTGCCGCCTTGGCGGACAAAATCCCGGCAGTTCTCCGCCATCTGGACGGGACTTCGGCTGTTGCCGGGCAACGCCTCGTCGAATTTATACACGTCCTCCGGCGCCACGTGGTACTTGCCGATCCGTCCCGTTCGATAGCCGGCTTCGGTGAGTCGGACCGGGAGCGTCCGGACCTTATCGAACGAAATGAAATGATGATAGCTGTGCTGGTGGCCGTACTGGCCGTTGGCGTGATTGTACATACCGGACAATATCACCGACCGGCTGGCGCTGCAACTGGCCGACGTACAAAAGGCGTTCGTGAAGCGCACCCCTTCGGCGGCGAGGCCGTCCAGGTTCGGCGTCTTGATGACCGGATTGCCGTAACAACCCAGCGTTTCGAGGCCGTGATCGTCGCTCACGATCAAGACGACATTCGGCCTCTTGCCTTCGCGAGCGGCTGCTCGCTGCGAAATCAACGTCGAACCAACCAAGGCTCCACAACCCTTCATAAAATCACGCCGACTCATCGATTTGCAGTTCATATTGTTTCCTCCAATATCTTCCTATGTCATCGAGTTGATTTTAACCCGGCCCGAAGCTGTTCTTACGTTCTTTTTTCAACGCCGGCCGAGACGTCCCTCTCCCAAGCTGAAAGCTCGTCCTCAAGCATTTTAAGCCTCTCCGGCCTTATTTGGGCAAGGTCCTTTTTTTCGCCGAGATCCTCGGCAAGATTATAAAGCTCTACTTTTTTACCCTGGACGCGCAGTTTCCACGGCCCCTGTCGAACGGCCTTTTGGTTTCCATGCCGCCAGAACACAGTGCGCTTGGGAAGTGTCGCATCGTCCACGAGCATCGGTCGTAAATCGACGCCGTCGAGCGCAAGCCCAGCCGGTAGCTTCGCCCCGGCAACGGACGCCATCGTCGCAAACAGATCCATCCCCAGCGCCGTTTGGTGGGTCACCGTTCCCGGCTTGATGCGCCCGGGCCAACAGGCGATCGCGGGAACGCGATGACCTCCCTCCCACAGACTGCCTTTGTAGCCGGACAGCGCGCCGTTGGAGCCGTTTTTATTCGCCCCGTTGTCGGAGCAGAAAAAGATAAACGTTTGGCGCTCGAGGCCCAGGCGTTTAATCGTCTCGACAATCCGCCCGACGCCTTCGTCCATGACTTCGACCATTTCTTTGTACGCCCGAGCGATTTCTTTCCCTTTGGCTTTCTTTCCTTTCTTGCCGCCGGGCAGGCGCTCCGGCGGGTCGCCCCGGCCCTGGTAAGGATAATGCGGCGCCTCGTGAGGCAGATATAAACAGAAAGGCTTGTCCTTGTGCCGCTCGATGAAGGCGACCCCGTGTCGAGTGATCAGGTCGGTGCTATAGCCTTCTTCAGGCGTTTTGCCGGAATCTTTCCACCAGTCGTCGTAGCCCGCCTGGTCGATGTGGGAGTGATAATCCACGTTGCCGCTGACATAGCCGACGAACGCATCGAAGCCCTGCCTGACGGGATTGAAGTCCACGTTATAGCCCAGGTGCCATTTGCCGAAAATCCCGGTTACATAGCCATGATTTTTCAACACCTCGGCGAATGTCACCTCATTGAGCGCCATCCCCGTATGGCGATGTCTCGCGGCCGTCACGACGCCTCCGATCCCGCAACGCTGCTGGTAGCGCCCCGTCAGCAGCGCCGCCCGCGTCGGGCTGCATACCGCCCCGTTGGAATGATAATCCGTAAACCTCGCACCGCTTCGGGCGAGGGCATCGATGTGCGGCGTTTCGACCCCCTTATTCCCGTAGCAACCGAGGTCCCCATACCCCAGATCATCCGCCATAATCAAGATGATATTCGGCTTCTCATGGTTTCCCAGCCTCCCACCATTCGCCGTCGTCGAACGCATAAGGCCCGGCAGCGCCGCTACGCCAATTCCACCCACAATTACCTTGCCAAACTCTCGTCGATTCATTCTGTACGATCTCCGAAAAGTGAACATCTTCTTCGTGTCCCTGAAATACCCTCAAACCTAATGAGCTCTATGAAACCATCGAGCCGTGATGAGAGGACACCGAAACTCTTCGCTCATTTTTCTATCGCTCGATCACGTTCACCAGACCGGCGTCGATGTATTGGCCGCCGGTGGTTTGCCGGCAGTGAATGGCCAGGCAATTCGTGCCGGGCTTGAGGGCTCTGCGAGCGTTGCCGTTTAAGGCGCCATGAACGTAACCCGTCGTATAGCCGTCCAGCTTGGCGACACGCTGTCCGTTGATATAGACCTCCACGTCTTCATCATGATGGATAGTAAGCTGCGGTTGGATAGATTTCATGTTCCTCAGTTCAAACGTGCGTCGAAGCCAGATGTTATTCGTTTTCCACTCGGTGCGCACGACCGCGCCGGGCGTGCCTTCGGCGCCGAAGCCGCCCTGGCCCTCTTTCCACGTCGAATCGTCGAAATCCGGTTTCTGCCAACCGTCGGCCGGTTCGTCCACGGTATAACGCCAGCTTTGCGGCGACTCCTTAGAGGTGGGAACGACCGTCTCGATCATGGGCGGCGGCAAATACAAACGCTGGTTAGACGCGGCGACCTTTTTAGCGTCCATTTTGATCATCGCTCGGTCGTACGTCATCAGCCCGTTGACCTCGATCTCTACGTCGGTCGTCTGCGTATAGACCGCGGCGCACAGGCCGTCGCCGATCAGCAAGCGCAGGTTATCGATCAGCGCCAGGTACGCCTTCGTTAGCTCCTCCCGCGTCTTATAGCTGCGATAGCCCCAGTTCTTCTCCTCCTGCCACGTATGGCCCTTCACCGGCAGGCCGAGCCCGCCGAATTCGCCGAGCACCGCGGCACGATCCAACTCGGTCGGCGGCGCCGCGGGGCCGGGGTACCTGTGAATATCGTGCACGTCGCCGACGCCCCGGTCGGTCCAGCCGCTGGCCGAGTTGACCAGGCGCGTCCCATCGAGCCCTTTGACATAACTGACGATTCGGGCGGTATCGTATTGCCCCCAGCCCTCGTTGAAAGGCACCCACATGACGATACACGGATGATTGTAAAACGCCTCGATGACGTGCTTCAATTCCAGCTCGAATTGCGTAGCGGATTCTTGACCGCGCTGGAGGTCGGGATCGCTGCCGCGGATGTGCCTGTCGCCGTTGGGCATGTCCTGCCATACCATCAGCCCCAATGTATCGCACCAGTAGTACAGCCGGTCGGGTTCCACTTTGACGTGCTTGCGGAGCATATTGCAGCCGAGCTTTTTGAGAACCTCGAGGTCATACTTGAGCGCCTTATCGCTCGGTGCGGCGTACAATCCATCCGGCCACCAGCCCTGGTCCAGCGGGCCGTAATGGAACAGCGCTTGATTGTTCAAAAAAAGTCGATTGATCCCTTCATCGTCTTTCTTCACCTCGATCTTCCGCATCCCGAAATAGCTGCTAACGGCATCGACCGTTTTACCCTTCTCATCTTTGAGCGCTACCTTCAGATCGTACAAAAACGGCGAGTCAGGTGACCATAGCTTCGGCTTTTTAATGTCCAAAACGAGTCTGTCGCCGGGTTTGCCTTCAGCCCTGGCTTTTGTGAACCATCCATCCTTGGCCTCGACCCGGACATCATAACTCATCGTAGCCATCGGACATACGACGACGACCCGCAGGCATTCGTTGTCGATATCCGGGGTCAGCCGGATCGATTCGATATACGTCTTGGGCACCGGCTCCAGCCAGGCCGTTTGCCAGATGCCCGTCACGGCCGTGTACCAGATACCGCGGGGATTCCTGACCTGCTTGCCTCGCGGCTGCGTCCCCGCGTTCGTCGGGTCCCAGACACTGACGACAATCTCCTGCCATTCGGCTTTTTTCAGTGCGTCGGTAATGTCGAAGGTAAACGGATCGTACCCTCCGCGGTGGGTTCCAACCCGCCGGCCGTTGACCCAGACGGTAGCGTCCCAATCCACCGCACCGAAGTGCAGCAAGACCCGCTGGCTCGTCCATTTCTTGGGTATCTTCACAATGGTGCGATACCATAAAAGATTCTCCTCGCCAACCGCCTTCATCACACCCGATAAAGCCGACTCGACGGGAAACGGCACAAGTATCTGCCCGTCGAACTGGTTTGGCTGCTCCTGGTCCCTGGGGCCAATCGCATATTCCCACAGCCCATTCAGGCTCATCCAGTTTTTGCGAACCATTTGGGGCCGCGGATATTCACCGTGCACGTTTTTAGGTGAGACCTTCTTTGCCCATCGGGTCATCAGCGGACCCTGAGCCGGCTGCCAGGCCGCGTGCATGAGCGAGCACAAACACAAACTCGCACCCAGCGCAAGGATGCATAATCTTTTGCCTTGAAAGATCCCTCTTTCGACGTGACTTCGTTCCATCTTGATAGATCTCCTTACAGTAATTAACGCATAGCGTGGGAAACGCAGAACCGGACCCACCCTACGCATTAGGTTAGCGATGCAGAGCTGTTTTTGCAATGAAATTTGGCAACGCGGCATTGAAGATATCTAAATGCCGGGCGGTTTTAGGTTGGAGCCCAACCTTAATCGACCACTTCAATCCGTGAGAGCCCCTCAACGAGCATGTTATAGACCTGGATAACCTCGCCGTTATACATCCGGATGCATCCTCGTGATCCCGCCTTACCGATTTGTTCCGGCTCTTTGGTGCCGTGGATGCCAAAACCGTCGCGGCCCTTAGCCTCGCCGCTCAGGCCGTCCAGCGCGATCCATCGCGAGCCCAGCGGATAATCCGGGTCCTCCGGCTGATAGACGATACCCGAATCCGGATCCCGCCATGAGGTGGCGTAGGCCTTTCCGCCCGGCCGGACGCGCCATAGCCCCGTCGGGGTATCGTAGCCCGGTTTACCCAGGCCCACGGAATAAGAGCGAACGTACGTGGTCTGCAAGTAAACATCCATCGTGAAGGTCGAGCGATGTACCTTCGCGTGAAAGGGGCCTTTGACGACTTTGATGGTCGCCCCCGCCTGCAAGCTCCGCGGATCAGAAATGTGATTGATTTCCATCAGAATTTCATAAGGTACTTTATACTTATCGCCGATAACCGCAAGACGATCGCCAGATCGGACCATGTAACTCTCACAGATCGGATCATTCGGCAAAACGGTCCTTCCGTACAGCCATTGCTCGGAAAGCTTCGAAAGCCGAGTTATGACATCCGACCGTTGTTGCGGGCTCATCGGCATCCGCAGCGCCTCATTGAGCTTCTCTCGCGCGGCGAGGATCCCGCCGGAACCTTGATTCATCAACGTCTCCGCCGAGGCGATCATCGCCGCCGCCTCGTCGCCCGGCTGAACGACGGGCACCGAGACCGGGATCGGCGCCGGTTCCGGTAGATTCGGCTCCGGCAACGGGATCGTCGGTTCCGCCTCACCGGACACGGCGAGATTGGGTTCCGGCGTGACCTCTTCCGGGGGCGTCAGCGTGATTATACCGTTGACTTCCGGCTCGACGGCGGCAACATCATTCGCATCCGATTCCAAAGAGGTCTCCGAAACATCAATCGGCTCGGCTTCATTCTTGCCAAAGGGACCGTAGTAAAACGCAATCAACGCCCCAACAATCAGAACAACCGCCACGATCGTATATGTTCGGTTTCGGGCTTTTTGCCCAGCTCGTGCGCCATTAGGATGACGAGCCATCTTATTCTCCTTTCACGTTGTCACAACTCACGACTTCGGTGTCCGTGACCAAAAAATCGATGGGTTTATCATGTTCGGCAACCGGCACGTCGTCCACGATCTGCTCGTGAAAACCCAGTCCGCACCGGATCGCCTTCACATCGGGATTCGCGAAGAATCGGTCGTAATAGGATCCCCCCCGGCCGAGCCGGTTGCCCTTCCTGTCGAATCCCAATCCCGGCGTAACGACCAGGTCAATCTCACCAAACGGTACCGGAACCCCGGCAACCGGATTGCGGATCCCGGAAACGCCGGTGGCCAGCCCCGTCTCAAGCGAGTTGATTTGAACGGGGATCATATGCCTTTGCTCCCAGGAGATCTTCGGGACCGCAACGATCTTGCCAAGCTGCCAGGCATGCAGAATGGCCTCCGCCGTGTCCACCTCGTGGGGAAGCGACAGGAACATCATGATCGTCGAAGCCTCCTGAAAAGGTTCGATCGAGACCAGATTCCGGCATGCCCTCCGGCTTCTTTCATCCCTCTGCTCCGAGGGAATCGCCAACAGGCTATTCAGCAACGTGCGGCGCAAATGGGCCTTATCCATTTTAACTCAATCCTTTTGTACGACACTTCCTTGGCCGTGTTTGCTCTCTTCTATCAAGCTTTGAAGCATTTGTAAATACCGCTTCATATTTTTTTCATGCCCCCGGTCTGTGGGGACGTAATATTCTTTCTCCATCTCCTCCGGGAGATAGCGCTGCGGCACAAAACCATCCTTAAAGTTGTGCGGATATTTATAGTCCGCACCGATGCCGGCCTTTTTCGCCGCCCGGTAATGACTGTCTTTGAGATGTTTCGGCACGCGCCGGATCGGCTCGTTTTTCACATCGCTCATTGCCTTCCAAATCGCAGAGGACGAAGCGTTCGATTTCGGCGCACACGCGACGTAAACGGCCGCCTGCGCCAGCGCCAACTGCGCTTCCGGCAGACCCACAAACTCGGATATCTGAACGGCGGCGGCGGCCAATACCGTCGCCATAGGATCGGCGTTTCCAACATCTTCAGCGGCACACACCGCGATGCGCCGCGCGATAAAACGCGTATCCTCACCGCCGGCCAACATACGGGCGAGCCAGTAAACGGCGGCATCGGGATCGGAACCTCGCATACTTTTCTGTAGGGCGCTCGCCAGGTCATAGTGCGTGTCGCCCGTTCCGTCATAGGCAATCGTTTTTTGTTGTATCGACTCCTTCGCGACGTCGAGATTAAATTTTATTTTCGTCGGCTTGTCCTTGCCGTTCTTGCCCGACGCTCGAGCCCGCTGAGAAAAGACACCGACTTCAAGAGCCGTCAGGGCTTTTCTCGCGTCTCCGTCGCACATCACCGCCAAAAATTTCAAAGCGTCCCGCGCGGCTTCAATGTCGTACCGACCCAGCCCTCGCTCGACATCAGTGATGGCCTTGTCAAGTAGCTTCAGAATGTCCTGCTCGCCAAGCAGTTCAAACCGAAAGACCGTGCTGCGGGAAACCAGCGGCGAGTTGATCGAAAAAAAAGGGTTCTCCGTTGTCGCACCAATAAGGATCAGGACCCCCGATTCGACGTCGTCCAGCAAGACATCCTGTTGAGCGCGGTTGAAGCGATGAATCTCATCGATAAAGAGGACGGTTCGTGCCCCGCTGGTGGCCAGCCGATCCCGCGCCTGGGCGATGATTCGCCGAATATCCTGGACCGTGGCCGCCGGGGCGTTGAGAGAACTGAATGTCGCTTTCGTACGATTGGCAATGACGGCCGCCAGGGAAGTCTTACCCACGCCCGGCGGACCGTAAAAGATCAGGCTGCTCAGCCGGTCGGCTTCGAGCATCCTTGTCAGCAATTGATCCGGCCCGAGGAAATGTTGCTGCCCGACGAATTCATCAAGGCGCCTCGGTCTCATTCGAACCGCTAATGGAGAGGCGGCTCTGAGATTGGCTTGTTCGGCCCCGCTAAAAAGAGTTGTCCTGCCTTTGTGTTCACCCATCGAAGATATTATACGAGCGATATCCGAATCTGTCGAAACAATTTAGCTTGAACTGCAACCCACATAAACAAGCCGATCAACAAAAGCAGCAATAATCGCAGGCTTCATTCAGACATACGCTCGAAGAGCAACGTAAGGTTAGAGCACGCCAATACATTCCCAGAGTCTTTTGCTTTCGAAGGATCGCTCGGCTAATATTGCCTGATCTCGAAAGTGGGATATCAATGCTGGTATCGACTCTGGCCGACAGACGTGATCGGCGGTTCGTCGTTCACTTACTGTAATTCTCTCAGCCGCTTTCATCGTCAATTACGCAGGAACGAGACGGATATCTTGCCCGTATAGAGAAAACTTTTTATTCAACAAATAATAAACAATCAGGCAATTCCTTGTCTTCAAAACAAAACTACGTCCGATATAGCCTATGTTATTAGATTTAATAAAAACGTTTTCAAGTCAGACGACTCATTTATTTGTCCTATAATCCATTGCTTCTCAGCTCTTTTTCTCATCCTAAGTGGTATTTTATGCCTAATATGTGGTAATTGGAGAAATATCTCCTAAAAGTAGTTTTTTTACAAATTATTTTGACTATTTTTTTCTGGACGACGTGTATAAAATGATTTACAAAAATTTCATATTTTATTGATTTGTGTTGATATGTCTTATAGACTTTCAACTTCGGAAAGGCGTTTTATGGGGTTAATATATATGCGTTTGGGATCGACAAGGAAGGTGAATGAAGGGGCATAACAGTATTGATAACTAAGGTAAAGGCCGTTTAGAAAAGAATTCGAGGTCGTAAAAGGTTTAGGAAAGGAGTAACACTAATGGAACAGAAAAAATTATTATTAAGCCTAATGGTGGTGGGGATGATGAGTTCGGCCGCACTGGCCGTGGCGCCGATCGGACCGCCCGTAGCGAGTCTGGCGGAAGGCCAGTACGCTGTCGGGGCGGGATACGCTATGGCGGACTTGGAAGTAGAACTCCAAGGTGCTGGCCCGACTGTAGGTCGAAGAGGCTGGCAGAACGCAGAAGTGAATGCTTACTATGCAAAACTCGGCTATGGCATTTCCGACACGTGGTGTGCCGGTGTCACGCTTGGAATGTCGGGAATTGAGGCCGATGCGGATGAAATTCCTGTTGCTGGAAAGGATTTTGATGGCGACAATAAGTTCATGTATGGTTTAACCACGAAGAAAACCCTTCATGATAATGGAACCGACACCAAATGGGGCGCCGTGTTCCAATATATGAGGGGAGGCAGTAAAGATACCATTAATTCCACCGGGACTGCGTTTGGTAATGGGTCTGTCGTTTTTACTAACGCAACCGTAGACATCGATTGGTATATGATGCAGCTCGCTATGGGACCGTCGATCCAGGTGAATCCAGATATTTGTCTATATGGTGGGCCGTTCTTAATGTTCGTAGAAGCCGATCTGCATGCGAATGCTGGTTTCGTTAGCGTCGAAGCAGAAATCTCAGAAAGATTTCAATTTGGTGGTTATATCGGCACAATGATCAATTTAGGCGGCAACGCTGGTTTGAATCTTGAATTTCTGTTGTCAAATCAGTCATGGGGCGCAGGCATTGGCGCCACGTTCCCGCTGTAATAGTTGATCCGCAGAGTCAAGAAATGACCGAATAGATTGTCAGACACGGGCTGCAAGTGTCATGCTTGCAGCCTATTTTCTTTCGCGGAGAAAATGAAATCACATCGACCTGTTCGCCATGAAATCCGCCATTTCGATCAAGCCTTCTCTGGCGGGATTCCGTTCCAAATCAGACAAAGCGCCTATCGCCGCAGCGACGTATTCTTGAGAGCGACGACGGGCATAGTCCAGACTATCGCAACGCTCCAGAAGTTGAACCAGGACGCTCCGGTCTTGCTGGATATCCTTTTTTTCCAAATGCACGTCGATGATGGTTTGTTTCTCACTTTCATCGACCGTCCTGAGCAGGTGGATCACGGCCAGCGTCAATTTATGCGTGCCCATATCACTGCCGAGCGTCTTGCCCGTTTTACTTTCATCGCCGATAATATCAAGCAGGTCGTCGGCCAATTGGAATGCAATGCCGGCATTCAACCCGAACTCGGCCAGGGAACGCATCCGGGATGGGCTCGCATTCGCCAGCAAGCCGCCCAGATAACAAGCGCTGCTAAAAAGAACGGCGCTTTTCTCGGTAATGGCTTCAATGTATTCGGATTCGCTGAGTTGCCATTTATTCTTCTGAACGGTTTGTTTGAGCTCTCCTTCACAGAGCCTCACCGCGGCCTCGGCGATGATCTTCGACGATGACGAGTGCAGCTCGGCGGACATCGTGAAAATCCGGCTCAGTAGAAGATCGCCCAGCAGCACGGCCTTTTCATTGCCCCAGAGGCTATTAATCGTCGGCGCGCCCCGGCGAATTCGGCCGTCGTCGATCACGTCATCGTGCAGCAGCGTCGCGTTGTGCATCATTTCGATGATCGCAGCGACGCGAACGTGCTCGTCGGTCACCTTACCGCAACAGAGGCCGGAAAGTAAAACAAGACCGGGACGAATCATTTTGCCGTTTCGACGGTTGATATATTCGAGCAGATAGTTGACCTCCTCCGGCCGACGTTTCGGGGGCAAGGAGGTTAAGCCCTCGATGCAGGACTCCTGCGTCGTCAGTTGCTGATAGATCAGACGTCGCACCTGATTCAACGGCTCGGCAATGAGCTTGAAAGCAGGTATATCATTACATGAAGCGAGAGTTGAAATGTCGATAGGCTCCGATGCCGACATGGTATCTGACGCACGGCGGATGATATGATTTTATCCGTAAAGTTGATCCGCTCGCGCTATTTCTCCTTTCCGTGAGCGTATTCGAAGAATTTCTTTCTCAGCAGGCATGTGATGGGGCCGGGTCGGCCGTCGCCGATCATCCTGCCGTCAATCTCAACGATGCCGATGACCTCGGCCGCGGTGCCGGTGAGAAAAAATTCGTCGCAAACGTATAGATCGAATCGCGTGAGGTTCTTTTCAACCACTTGAAGGTCTTCTTTTTGGGCCAGCTTGATCACGATGTTTCGGGTGATCCCGGGCAACGCGCCGGCCTCAGCCGGTGGGGCGTAGATCATGCCCTCTTTAACGATAAACACATTGTCCCCTGTGGCCTCGGCCACGTATCCTTCGTGATTGTACATAATCGCTTCGGGTGCATTGCTGTCCAGCGCCTCAATCTTGGCCAGGATATTATTGAGATAGTTCAGGCTCTTGGCCTGAGGGGGAATCGCCAACGGGTGATTCCGAACCGTCGTGGCGCTGATGATCTTCATTCCTTTTTCGTAGAGGTCCTCCGGATACAACTGGATCTTATCCGCGATGATAAAGATCGAACTGTGTTTGCAGATAAAGGGATTCAAGCCGAGCGTTCCCGCTCCCCGAGTGACCACGAGCCGGATATAGCCGTCGGACAGGCCGTTGGCCTCGACCGTTTCCCGGACCGCCCGGGTCAGCTCCTCCGGGCTGATAGGGATCGTCAGCCGAATGGCCTTGGCGGATTCGTAAAGCCTCCGAATATGAGCATCCAGCTCAAAAACCTGACCGCTGTAGATACGAATGCCCTCAAAGACTCCGTCGCCATAGAGTAAACCGTGGTCGAAAACGGTTATCTTCGCGTCTTCCTGGTCAACAAGCTTACCGTCAAGCCAAATCTTTAATCCCATAGAGATGCCCTTCAACAAGCGTCCCAAACGCCCATTACTTTTTGCCGTTCGGCCTTATGCTCTTATGTTCAATTTTACCATCGATTAATGCAACGATCCGTCCCGCCCTGCGTGCGATCCGTTCATCGTGGGTCACCATTACAATCGTCTGCCCGGCCTTGTTCAGCTTTTCAAGAATCTCTAAGATACCATTTCCTGTCGCGGAGTCAAGATTTCCTGTCGGCTCGTCGGCCAGGAGCAATCTCGGCTCATTCATCAAGGCCCTGCCGATCGCCACCCGTTGCCTTTCGCCGCCGGAGAGCTGGTAAGGTTTATGCCGGGTTCTTTCAGCTAAGCCAAGCTGATCGAGCAACTCTTTCGCCTGCTTTTTCGCCCAATGCCGATACCCAAACCAGCCGATAATGCTTCTGCTGGTCATCGCCGGCAGAAAAACATTCTCCAACACACTTAATTCGTCCAGAAGATGGTAAAACTGAAATACGAATCCGACCATTTTATTGCGGAATCTGTTGAGTTCCCCCGCCCTGAAACGGTTCAAATCCCGGTTTTCGAACGTGATGACGCCCTCGCTGGGCTTATCCAACGCGCCTAAGATATGAAGCAGCGTGCTCTTACCGCTTCCGGAGGAACCGATGATCGCCACGAACTCGCCCTCCTTCACGGCCAAATCGACGCCTTTGAGGACCTTGACCTGCGTGGCGCCCATCCGATAAGATTTGTGCACTCTCTCGGCCTTGAGTATGAAATCGTTTTTGCTCATATCCTTATTCACACCTTGTTTACCTGTAAGGTTTCTACGGGTCTTTGCCGGGCCGCCTGCCAGCTCGGAAGAAATGCGCCGATGATGCATACCCCTATCGCCGAAAGAAAAACAATGGCCAGAAGTTTCGGCTCGGCCCGATCGGGAATGTCCCCTATCGCAAAGATCGACCGGTCAAAAAGCTGCCATTTAAAATGCTCGAAAAGCCAATCCTCGATCCGATTGATCCTTTTCAAGAAAAACAAGGCTGAAAAAAGTCCGATGGAACCGCCCGCCAGGCCAACCAGAAGAGCAAAGCCTGAGAATAACTCGATTACGTTGACGCTCGACACGCCGATGCTTTTGAGGATTCCAATATCTTTGCTCTTGTGGTTGATGACCATATGGAAAACGACGAAGATGATAAAAACGATGACAATCGCCACAAAGCAGAACATGGCCGTCATCTCGATCTGCTCGTTCTCCATCGGCGCGATCGCCGCACGTCTGTACTCCTTCCAGCTTTGCACTCTCACGGTATCCATCAGATTATTCTGGGCCGCATCGGCTTTCCCGCTTTTAAAATCGTTCCAGAGAGAAACGACTCTTTCGCACCCTTCATTTAATCGAACACGCGGCGCGAACTTAATGTGGATCGCAGAAGCCCGTTTGATCGCTCCGTCCATACAGAGCTTTTGGGTCATGTCAAAAGGCAGATAGATCAATAGACCATCCACCTTAGGTATGCCGCTCTCCGAAATATCGCTAATGTAAAATGTCTTCGCATTGGTGACATCCGTTCCGAGCTGGGCCAGAGCGCCTTTCGCCGTCAAAGGAAAACAATTAACCGAATAGCCCCTCGTATCCAACTGTAACCTCACGTCCGAACCGAAAACGCAACCCGGGAGATTCGCATCCTGCAAAGGCTCGAACGCCCTGGCCACATCGTTTGTATGATAGCGCAGGGTCTTTGCGAAGCCGGTTGCTCGACCATGTCGGGTCGGATCGAGACCGACGACCTCTACGCCGACGCGTTCGGAGCCCTGGGAATTGACGAGGGCGTAGCTTCGTATGACAGGTGAAACGCTCGCGATGGAATCTTCCTTTTCAAGGATCTTCACAAATTCTTCATAGTAGGGAAAACCCACCAATGATTTCGTGCCGACGACACAATCACCGACGAGATCGTGGTTCTTTTCCTTGAAGCTGGAGACCAGCCCGATCATCACCGTCATGACGACAACGACGATAAAAACGCACAGCGCCACCGCCAACACGGCGAAATAAGCGATGCGCCGTTTCAACAAATACCGGATTGCAAGAGTGAGTTTGTACATTGTACTCAATATCGAACGGACTGTTTTACGTTGTCATCCCCGCGAACGCAGGGATCCACAAACCGAACGACTTTCATGGATTCCCGCTTTCGGGGCAATGACAGACAGTATTGCGCTTATTCATACCTGAGTATCTCCACGGGTTTCGTGACGGCCGCGACAAGAGCCGGTATCAGCGCCCCGATCGCCGCGGCCAAAATAGCCGTTGTGATAATACGAAAAGCCCAGGGCCAGTTCACCTCGTTGGGTATCTTACTGAACATATACACGCTGCTTTTCCAGAGCTTTAATCCGAAGATGACGCCGATCCAACCCTCGATGGTATTAATGTTCTTTGCAATGACATGTCCCAGAACCGCCCCGATTCCCGATCCGATGACGCCGACGCAGGCACCGAAACCGACAAAAACCATGGCCACGGACCAGCTCGCCATCCCGCAACTTTTGATGATGGCGATGTCCTTCCTTTTCGTGGTGACAATCATGTAAAAAATACAGAATACAAGCACAATGACACTTAAACTCACGACGCCGAATATCACTAACAAAACAGCCAATTGGTTTTTGTATGCTTCGATCCAGGGTCGCTGCATCTCGATGGCCGTCTCGATGCTCGTATAATTCAAAAGAAAGCGATCCGATTCCAAATGCTCCCGGACAAAGCCCTCCCACACGCCTCGAATCACAGCCAGGGCCACATCGGTCTTGGCCGGGTCGGCGAGTTTGATAATGATCTGCCCGGCGACCGGGAATTCTTCGTCCGGATACAAGCCCTTTTGGAGTTCTTCGATGGGTAGATAGACACATCCCTGATCGAACTGATACACGCCCGTCTCGAAAATATCTGAAATCCAGAAAATGAGTGTCTTTTTCTTGAATTGCGGTTTGGCGCTTTCGTCTTGCGGCGTTTCTTTGCTCGTTCCGGTCGTTACAAAAACCCGCCGGCCGACGGCGGCATCGACGGCGTCGTACTCGTACTCGTCCGTTTTCTCATTCGGTTCCGCCACGACCCCGATCCCCACAAATCCGCTGAGTCTATCCGGAAAATCCGGATGTGCGAAAGAAGGGGCACCGGGCAAATCTTTCTGTCGCCGCAGGTATTCTTTGAAACGAGTCACCTTGTCCCGCGCCCCGGGCTCGATCCCCCAAATCTGGACCGGTCGGACGTTACCCTGACCCAGATTGAGCAGACCTTCTGTTAAGAGCATGGCCGTGGCCGCCTCGACGGCCGCAGTTTGTTCGAGTTTCTCGATGAGCAAAGGATACTTCGCAATCTTAAACTCACGTAAAGGGCTGATGACAACATCACCGACCGCATCAACGGCGGCCTTTTCGAAGGTTTTGATAAAACCGGTGAACAGGCTCGCCACGACGATCAGCAACGATACGGAAAGGGCGACGGCGGCAATACTCAGGAAGACGATTTTCCTCTTGCGTAAATATCGCAGCCATAGAAATAATTTCAACATGACGTCCTTGTTCCATCTAAGCTGAAATCCTAAATCCTAAATTCTAAATCCTAAACAATGTCAAATATTTAAAATACAAATGCTCAAAAAAATATCACTCCAATGGATGAGATCATGTTTAAAATTTATTTCATTGGTATTTTGAATTTGTTTAGGATTTAGATATTAGAAATTAGAATTTATATCGTTTAAGCCTTTTATACAGGATTGGCTCCTGAGCCTTTGGCGGGTCTCAGAAGCGGGAACAGGATCACGTCACGGATGCTCTCGGCACCGGTCAAGATCATGGTCAGCCGGTCGATCCCAATCCCTAATCCGCCGGCCGGCGGCATTCCGTACTTCAAAGCCGTGACATAGTCGTTGTCCATCTTCGTCAGGGATTCTTCCTGCCCGCGAAGCTGATTCAGGAAATTCTCATGTTGCACGGCCGGATCATTTAACTCGGTATAAGCGTTCGCCAGCTCCATGCGCGCCACAAACAACTCGAACCGTGCGGCAAATTGAGGTTCGTCCTTTTTGGGTCTGGCTAATGGGCATAGTGCCGCCGGGTAGTCGATCACGAACGTTGGAGCGATGAGATTATGCTCGACCGTCGTTTCGAACACTTCATTAACGACGACGGCATCGTCCATTTCCGCTTCGTCCAGATTAAGCTGCCTGGCTTTGGCCCGGACGGCATCGATATCGTTCATATCGCAGCCGGCATATTCTTTCAGCAGGTCGGCATATTTAGCGCGTCGCCAGGGCCGGGTGAAGTCCAGCGCGAATTCGCCGAACTGCAATGTTTTGCCGCTACAATGTTTTTCCACGCACCGTGAAACGACTTCCTCGGTCAGGTCCATCATGACGTTGTAATCGCCGTACGCCTGGTAAACTTCGATCATCGTGAATTCCGGGTTGTGCCGTCGGCTTAATCCTTCGTTCCGGAAATTCCGATTGATCTCGAAGACCCGCTCCATTCCCCCCACGAGCAGTCGCTTAAGGAACAATTCCGGTGAGATTCGCAGGTACAAATCCATGTCCAGACTGTTATGATGCGTGACGAAAGGTTTGGCCGCGGCGCCGCCGGCGATGGCCTGCATCATCGGCGTCTCCACCTCCAGAAAGCCTTTCGATTCGAGATACTGACGTATCGTGGTGATAATGGCGCTGCGTTTTTTGAAACGCTCCATCACGTCGGGATTGGCCCATAAATCCACATATCTCTGCCGGTATCTCTGATCCACGTCCGCCAGGCCGTGAAATTTCTCCGGGGGCGGCAATAGGCATTTACTCAGAAACGTAACCTGGTCGGCCCAAATGGTGATTTCGCCGGTCTTGGTTCTGCCCAATTGTCCGGCTGCGCCGATCAGGTCGCCCAGCTCCAGCAGTTTGACCAATTCCCACTGCTCGCTCAGCAGTTTCTTGCTCATACCGATCTGAATCGTCCCGCTACGATCGCGCAGCGTGATAAAGATCAGCTTGCCGATATCTCGTAACAGCACGATCCTGCCGGCGCAACAAGCCTGTTGGGTCGGATCGTCATCTTTGAACTGTTGCTTGATGTCCTCAGCCGGCTCGGCGCCTTCGTATCGGTTTCCATAAGGCTCAACGCCTATTTCCTTTATCCGGGACAGTTTCTCCTGTCTCTGCTGTTCAAGCTTGCCTGCATCTTCGGGAATGGTCAAATTATTGCACCTGAAAGACTAAAAAAGTTATTCTTCTGAAAAAAGGCTCCTGACCCCTTTTTTAGTTGTTGAGCTGTGCCCGCGCCAGCGTCTCCGCCTGGATGAGCTTGCTGCGTATCGCCAACAAGCCGACCGCGAGTTGCGAATCGGCGGCAAGAGTCTCTTCAACCGTATGCTTCTTAAAGTTACCGTTCGCGCCCTCATGGTCGGCTTTGACCAGCACGTCGTTGTGTCGCTGCACTTCCGCCAATTTTTTGAGTTCGTCGCTTCTTAAATCGACCTCGATATTGGGCCCCACGCCCCAATCCTTTCGGCCGAGTTTTTCCATCGCGTCGCGACTTTCGACCCGCTGGCCGGATGGCAGGTGATAGTAGGCCTGGGTATATTTCAACTGCGCCCCTCTGCCGACATAGTTGGTGATCCCCTGGACACTGCCTTTGCCATGGGTTCGGGTTCCGACCAGAATCGCCCGCTTGTTCACTTCGTCCGCCAACGCCCCGGCGACAATTTCCGAGGCACTGGCCGAGCTGGAATTGATCAGAATGACCATCGGGAAATTCGGATGCGTGCCCCTTTTGTGGGCGTATTCATAAATGGCCATTTGCCCGGGCCTGGGCTGCCGCTTGACGATCCAGCCTTCCTCGATAAACTTATCCGCAACCGCCACGGCGCTATCCAGGAGCCCGCCGGTGTTGTACCGCAAATCCATAATGAGGCCTTTCAGCCCCTGGTTCTCAAGACTCCGCAGAACACGTTCCAAACCCAAAGCGGTGTCCGTGGAGAAACCCGTCAGGCGCACATAACCGATCTTGTTTTCCTCATCGATCATATGCAGCCATTTCCCTTCGTGGTCTCTTTGCCAGCCCCGAACCGTCCCGACAACGATTTTGTCTCTGACGATCGTCACGTCGAAGATTTCGTCCTCAATCGTCTCGTCTTCATGCGGACGTCTGACCGTCAGCTTGACCTTGGTTCCCGCCGGGCCTTTGATTTTCTTGGCGGCACAAAAAAGCGTCATATCCTTGGTCGGGATCCCGTTGACTTTTTCGATCACGTCTCCCGCGTCAAGCGTTGAGTGGAACGCCGGCGTATCGATCAGGAGACTCGAAACCGTTAGCTGGCCCCCTTTCTGCTTCGATATCTCGATGCCGATACCCATAAACTCGTTCGTCATCATCTGCTCGAAGTCCTGCATTTGCCGGGGCCAGACAATGACCGTATAAGGATCGAGGGCCGCCAGCGCCGCCTCCGCAAATTGTGAAATCAGAACCGTCTCAGGCAATTCCACGGTGGCGTCGTTAAGGTCCAGCATATTCTCAAAAACCTTCAGGAATTTCTTCTTATCGAGTTTTTTCGAGGAGCGGCCGACTTCGTCCAGGAGCCCGTCGATGGACGAGGACCAGGCCGCAAGCTTCCTGGGTTCCCAGGCAATTTTCATCACATTCGAGCTGGTCGAGCCGTTCTGGTCCGAATCCGTCCGAAATTTGGAAGAGGTTCCAATCACTTCCGCCAACAGTTTGCATTGCTCGAGCGCTTTCGTGGCCATTTCACTGTAATCGAGCTGATTGACATAGTGAGCATTAAGCCAACTGACCGCACGGACGAACATCTCCTTCCTGACGCCTTGAAAACGTTCCTCGCTCGTTTCACACGGACTGTCCTCAAAGACCAGCGCCAGCGAGGCCTTATCCAGGAGTTCCTGGGCGTGATCCGAGTAACCTTCATTGTTCGGATCGATAGCCGTAAGCCATCCGTAACAATTTGTATAGGCTTCGAGCCACTTACCCTCGACTTCGTACGTCGCGGCGTTATCGATTGCGGTTTGAAGCGTCTCATTCACAAACGCGTCGGACAACAGTTGTTCCTTTTGGCTTGCGTCTGCAAATTCGCCCGCCTTGGCAATAACCGACAGCGCTGCGGTAATGTCATTAACATCCTTTGTACCGCCGACATCATTAGGTTCCTGTAACTTCTCAAGATCCGTCAGAGCTTCCGAATAGGCGACTTTTTGAGCAGACAAGCGATCATCGGAAATTTCTTTGTACTCATCCGTAATATGCAGCAGTTGACGAGCCGTTGCACCCAAGGGGAGGGTCTGGCTCCCGGATTCCTGTTTGACCAGGCTATCGACGGCTTCGAATCGGCCCTCGGAAATGAGCTTGCAGGCCTGCTCGACAAAAGCCATCTCCGTTGAAATCGTTGCCGAACCTCCATTTGTGTAGGCGGCCGACGACAAAACAATCGTTATTAGCCAAAAAATCCATACCCAACGGCGCATTCTATTTCTGGTATCTTGCATTTTTATCAAACCTAACAATTAAGTGTTTCGGTCCGCAATGGATTCGGACCTTATCGATAGTAAAGCTTTCCACACCCTCTGTTCAGGTGATTGCACACTCAGTACGCTCTCGTTTGTATACTTCTCTTTATGGGCTATTCTTACGAGCACTCAGCCGCTTTGCCGGCGCATCCCAGGACGTGCAGCTTATGCTTGACCATTTGCTTGATGGCCTCTCTGCCCGGCCCGAGGTATTTCCGCGGGTCGAATTCACCGGGCTTTTCGGCGAAAACCTGCCTGATTTTAGCCGTCAACGCCAAGCGTAAGTCCGTATCGATATTCACCTTACAAACAGCCATTTCCGCCGCCTTGCTGACCGCATCTTCCGGAACCCCCATGGCATTCGGCATCTGACCGCCATATTTGTTGATCAAATCGACAAATTCTTTCAACACGCTGCTGGATCCGTGCATAACCAGCGGAAATCCGGGTAATCTGTCAGCTATCTCTTGTATTACGTCGAAAGCCAGTTTTGGTTCCTTCTTAAACTTGTAGGCCCCATGACTGGTCCCGATCGCGACGGCCAGAGAATCCACTCCGCTTTTCCGAACAAATTCCTGAACCTGATTCGGATCGGCCAAGTGTTTGCTGATGTCTTCATCGGCCACACCGACCACATCCTCTTCAATGCCGCCCAACTGGCCCAATTCCGCCTCGACGACCACGTCCTTGGCATGTGCGTATTCGACGACCTGCTTGGTGATTTCGATATTCTCCTCTAACGGTTTGCTTGAGGCATCGATCATCACCGAGGTGAAACCGTCGTCCACAAACTGCTTGCACGTTTCCAGGGTATCGCCGTGATCCAGGTTGATCGCAACGGGAATATCCGGATTTTCCTTCACCACGACATCGATAATCGCCCTGAGATAACTGTTTTTCGCATATTCGCGGGCGCCTCGCGACACCTGCAGGATCAACGGGGCCTTCTCTTCGGCCACGGCCTCGATAATCCCCTGTGTGATCTCCATATTGTTCACGTTAAACGCACCAATCGCATAGCCGTTCTTATAGGCCATCTCAAACATTTTTTTCGTATTGACCAACGCCATAAAAATCTCCTAAAATCAATTTGTTATCAGACGCTTGTGAAAAATCGCTCCATCTTATTGTCTCTCGCCTCGTTATGCAAGTTTTTTCACATCTTAATTGGTTCTGGGTCAATATCCCGCCGAACCGCCCAGATCGCTATATCGCCCTTGTCCAATGGCCAGTTCCGAAATACCCTGGGGCCAGAGGCTGAGGGTAATGGATTGCCGATCCAGGGATTCGTCCGTACTAAACGTTAAACCATAATAAAGTCTGTGATACCGCCGGATCAGCGTGATATCGCTCCGGACGGTTTTTCCATAATCAAAATCAAGCTGCTGCGAAAAAACCACGGTATATCGTGGATCGAGCACATACGTTACGGCGAATGTAAATGCATTTGAGCCGTATTCGCCGAAGCCGTTATCCAGACGTCTCAGATACCGGCCGCCGATATAATACTGTAAATTGGGCCATCGCAAATGCGAAAAACCCACGTCAAACTGCTGAACGACGCCACTTTGCATATCATAATTCATATCCGACAATACAGCCGTCGTATCGCTCAGCCGCCAGATATAATCGGCCCCGACATAATTGCGACGCGGACCATATATCTGGCTGCTGCGCCGATCCTGGAGCGGAATCGCCCAGCTATAGGTATTTATCGACGGAATCAGGGGTTTGTTCCAAATAAATCTGTCCGCTCCGGCTGTGGCGTCGTCGGAATTATTCACCCAGGTCACATCCAGGTCCAGCCGCATCCAGTCGATGGTCCGCTGGTTGTCGACCGAGCCGCGTTTCGTTTGCAGTCGTTGCGAAATGCCGGCGCTCAACGTATCCCGTTGCTCGAAGACCGAGTCGCCCTCGGTGTACGCAACCGCCGTCAAGCTCGGCCTGACGACATGCCGCAACTGATTGAGATCCCAGAGCTGGGATTGAACATTCGGATACACTCTCCAGAGAGGTTGCGATGAGACGCGAACACCCCCCTCGGCGGACCAAACGTCATATTCCCTCACATCCATACCGCCGTCCAGCTCACGGAAGAAACCGAGACCGTCTTCATACGCCACAGTCCCGGCCACAAACGGCACGACCCGCGCCTTGCCCACATTCAGAGGCAGATCCACTTCATTGCGTGTCGTTGCAAATGAAAAGAACTGTTCCGGGCCGTCTATCGGACCCGTGGCGGAATAACGCTGACGGAGCCGGCTGGCCTGACTGTCGCTGTAAAAGGTGAGCGTGTCGTCAAGAAACGACTGACCCGTCCAATGAAACTCGGCGGTGGGCAATTCCTCCAACTGGTTGAGAAAATCATTGTATCGAACTTTACCCAGGAAAGCCAGCCCCCAGTTATCCTCAATGCGTTTGAGGTGAAGGAGCGTCTCCTGCTCCTTGCCGACGTAAAACTCATTGCGATAATAACTTTCCAGGAAGTTCTCGTCCGAGAGATAGCTGAATTCCGACGTCAACTGCCAGTTATACGGCAGAAAATGCCGGTGCTGCCACAGGAACCGGCCTCGCAGATGGCGGGGCGGCTCAAGGTTTCTGCGCGCATCGATCCGTCCAAGCCGGTCTTCCCCGCGATCGTGGATGATGTATCCCAGAAGACGGCCGAAATAGTCCTCCCCCTTGTATTCGGTCTCGATGCCGGTAGCCGGACCTCGCTTGTCGAAGTAATCCACCGACAGGGTGCTCTCCGTCCCTTCCGGCTCATGAAGCCCGAGCAAGCGGGCCAGATACCACTGCGTCTCGATCGACGCGCCCCAGGTGCTGTCGTGCCCGATACGAGCGCTTTTGATCGGAAGATCGGGCCGTTCCAGATTGGCCCGCAGCGAGGGCCAGTAGAATAGCGTCTGGCCGTAAGCCTTCAAACGCACGTCCTCCAATTCTGCGTCAAAACTGTTTTTGGAGAGGCGGCCCTGACGTTCATCGACGGGCGTCGTATCGGTAATGGTCGCCTTTGAAACGCTTAATGAAACCTGGGGCAGGTAAAACTCGCTCGTCGTTATTGTCGCATCGTCGAATTCGAGCTTGTTTTCCGCTAATTGCCTGAGCCGGGCGGCGCGTACATAGATTGGAATCCCGTTGTTTGTATCGAAGGTCCGCATGACCACGTTCGTTGCAATGCCTCGCCGGGCGCGGACTTCGTAATAAATCTCGTCGGCCCGGACGGTTCGCAGCCCGTACGTCATCACGACGTCGCCGGCCAGATAAATCGCCTGCACCGAGCTATGAGCCAGAATGTCTTCGACTTGCCCCCGACCTTCATCGCCGGAGGGTTGTTGGCCGGAGGCAAACACGACGGCTACGTCGGCCTGCAATTCCAGCAAGCCGCCTTCTTCATCCTGCTTCTGAGAAAGATAGAATCGACCGATGACGGTCCCAATCTTTTCCTCGTTGTCCCACTCCGTCTTAAGAGACGCCTCGCCGATAGGCGAAAGATGCATCGGATACCTGAATGTGGGCTCCTTTTCTTCCGGTTCGACGGCTACGTCGTTCGGCTCCCCGGAAGGAGTCTCGGGAACGTTCGGCTCTTCGGGGAGCATCTCAAGAACAGGCTCATTGGGTTCCGTTTGGTCCGCAGGCGGCTCAGGCAGTTCCGGCTCGGTTGGCGGTTCCGTCGGCCCGGGCTGTGCCTCCTCCGTCGGTGATTCGATTGGTTTTGCCGCAAGGTCTCCGATATAAGGTTGGCTCTCAACGCCCGCAGGAGCCATCCCGACCGTCTGCATGGTTGCAAAGGCCCGCAAATACAGCTCGGAGCCGCGAGGATCGACGATGTCTCTTTGATCCGCCGTAATGAACACTTCTCCGCTGACGTAAAATCGTAGCGTCAACGTGTCTTTGAGGAGCATTCCTTCGATACCGCTGAGGGCCAGGCGGCCGTCAAGCTGTTTGATATTAAACGCATACGGCGGATCGACTGAAAGATTGCTCTCAAGCAAGCACCTCACTTCATAAACCGTACCGGGCTGTTCGGTCGTCACCACATTCACCCATACGATTGCACGGTCCGCCGCGAATTGATAAATCCCAACGGACATTGACATTTTTTTCTCGAAAACAAGGATATGCTTCGACTGGTCCGGCCGAAAGAGATCCAGTTCGGACCCGCGAAGATAGAGATCCTGCCCCGCGAAAGCCGTGATTTCAGGCGCAGCATCCGTTTCCTCCGCAGCCGCTGAGACAACCGTAGGTAACCAAAAAAACAGCAAATAGACGATAAGAAGCATCCTGCTTCGCATGACAGGAGATTATAGCGAACAAAATCAAAATTTAAACCGCAAAATGTAAAACTGCGGAATCCGCTAAAACAAAATCAAAGATCAAAAATTAAAACTAAAAATTGTGGAATCCGCCGAAGGCGGATGACTTCCTTAATTTTGCATTTTGCATTTTGATTTTTACATTTCATTCGCTTGATTTATCCGCCCATTTCCTGTACAAGCATGCCTATGGCTAAGAAAGACTACTCACAATACCAGAAGTCGGTCATCTCCGGCTACTATAACAACCTCGATACGATCATGCTCCAGAAACTCAGCGAACTCGTCAGCGAACTGTACATCGCCGATTCGCAGGCCAAGCGGGACCGGCTCTGGGACCGTGCTCACAAGGCGATGACCAAGCTCAAAATCCCCCCGGCCATCATCGACCACATCATGCAAAAGAAAGACGTCCAGATCTTAGCCAAAAACCTCCAGGACTGGCTCGCCCATAAGAAGAAATAACACGAAGCGTCATCCTTCAGTAGAATTTCAGGATCATCTATAAAGTCATAACAGATTGTTTTTCAAAATAGTAAATTCTAATTCGTTATGTGATCCAAGAATCCCTTTTTCCTTTGACGTTTCAGGGTAATCAAATAAAATCAAAACAGTTATTCTTGATGTGCGCAAGTACTTTATGGATTGCCTTGGAGCGATTAAATGGATAAACGGGCGGCTGAGTGGCTCAAACAAGCCGACTACGATATAGATACAGCCGAATTCATGGCTAAAGGCGGAAGGTATTTCTACGTCGTCTTCATGTGTCATTTGGCGATTGAGAAGGCATTAAAAGGATTGTACCAACAGAGTTTAGAGCAAACGCCTCCAAAGACACATAACCTCGTTTACCTAATGAATAAAATCGGCTTAAAGGCAGACCAGGACAAGGCAAAAGTGATCGTGCGACTGAACGAAGCCAATATTACCACGCGTTATCCGGATGATATTGATAAGCTTAAAAGTGTTTACACCGAGGAGATTACGAGAAAGATTTTAACGGAGGCGAAGGAAATCCTGGAATGGATCAAGCAACAGTTCTAAAAATCGTCCGGGCGTTTGGCAAGGCGCTGGAAACCGAAGGGATCAAGCCTCAAAAGATCATCTTATTCGGTTCTTGCAGCACCCAGACCCAGCGGCCGGATAGTGATATCGACCTGGTCGTGATTTCAGAGGATTTCGTCGGCAAAGGGTATTGGGAAAGAATCGACCTACTCTCGGCGGCGATCTGTAGAGTGTTCGAGCCGATCGAGGCCATCGCCATGACGCCGGAGGAATGGCAACGCGGCGATTCCCTGATTGCCGATTATGCCCGCGATGGTCAGGTCGTTTACGGTTGAACGTCCCCCCTGGGACCGTGCCCACAAGGCGATGGTCAAGCTCAAAATTCCCCCGGCCATCCTCGACCACATCATGCAAAAGCAAGACGTCCAGATCTTAGCCAAAAACCTCCAGGACTGGCTCGCCCACAAGAAAAAATAAAAGGGCGTCTTCCATATATTGTGAGCCGAATAATTAGTGAGTTTTAAAAAAATAGGACCACCCATTTGCGAATTTATGATCATTTTTGTGAATATTTGTAAAACTTTGAGTATTTTAATCACTTTTTGAACGCCCCCGAACACTTTCAGGTAAATCACGAACGAACACGGCCCGCCCCGAGTGTGTCGAATGGTAATGAACAATGATTCATACAAAAGGAGTAGATTGGCTTTGTTTTTCGAAATATCCTGATGGGATAACAGGGTGAACGGGGTTGTTTATAAGTCTCCAGTCTGAGAACTTGAATCTGTTGTCTGGATTCTGCCTCCTGCATTCTGTATTCCGCAACCACGACACACACCATATGACATACAATATGTTAGTTGTATATTGTACTACATTTCATGTGAAAAGTCAAGGGATTTTTCACTTTTTCGTCATTTTCCTACGGTCCAGTTATAAGAAAAAGGGCCGGCAGTAGCTTGAACGACGACCGGCCCTTAACGATATTGGGCGTTTCGTTTCTTTCTAAGGTGGCCTATTGTACTAAGGCGGCGACGTCCTCTGCGCTCAGTGCCCCTTCATAAATCCGAACGTCGTCGATTAATCCATTCCAGTAGTAATCGTGGTGCGTATCCAAACCCCAGGAGGCGCCGATATAGATTCCTTGCCCAACGTACCAATCGCCGGGCCCCATGCATTCGGTTAATGTATCGCGAGCGACCTCAATACCATCGACGTATAGAATCCTGTTAGAAGGATAGCCATTCCAGACAAAACCGACGTGATGCCACTGCCCGTCGATAATGGGCGTCTCAGAGTACAAGTGATTGTTAAAACCGGCCTGGAATGAGGTCATCAGGTTACCTGCGATAAAGTCGGCCTGGAGCAGGAAATTCCCATACGATCCCGATTCACTGATGATGACGTGATTTTTGTCGCCGCCTTTGACCCAGGCGAAAATACTAAACGCCTTATCAGGGCGAGGAAGGACAAAGGGCACGCTGACGTAATCACCCATCCCGTCCAACTCGATCGCGCCGCCGACCATGCCCCCTTCCGGTTGCCAAACCGGATCGCCCATCAGATTCGCATCACAGACGCCGGCGCTATCATAGGCTTTCATGCCCTTGGTTTCATCGAACGCCCAGTGCGCTATAAGCTCGACCTCGACCGGAGCAATGCTCGTTTCCTGATTCCAATGGTCCATCAGGATATCCAAATCGGCCGCATCGACGACGCCGTCACCCCAGGGCATCGGGCCGATATCACACTTCGGATCGTCCGTCTCCCAGGCCTCAACGAGCATGAGCAGATCGCCCATCCCGATAGTTCCATCATCGTCGAAGTCCGCCACGGGAAGGATCGGTGCTTCCCACAGGTCATGCGATCCTGAGCCACCACAATGGGTGGAGTTGAAATAAAGCATCGTGCCATCCACCGAGATCATGGCGAAATCTTCATCAGCAGCGGTGTTAATCGCCGGCCCAAGATTCATGGGTTCGCTCCATTCGCTATCTTTGGTCGCGCGCCTGACATACAATATATCCGTGCCGCCAAAACCACCTGGCCGCGGAGAGGCGTTATCCCAACCGTAATCAGTAAACATCAGCACAAGGCCATCACTTGAGATCCACGGTGTATCCTGCCAGGTCCAATTGTTGACCACTGGCCCTAGAATCACAGGGCTTCCCCAGGGATCATTTATCGTTTCACGTCTCGTTACAGCTATCTTGGGTTCCCATAGGTCGACTTCTGCGCTAAAGGCAAAGTAGAGTTCCAAACCTTCTGAGGAGAGGGTTGGATTGTATTCTGCATGTGCACTATTGACTGGTGCACCTATATTTTCTGGTTGGCCCCAGGAATCAGCTTTTGTAGTACGCCTGGTGACCCAGATGTCATAACTGCCAGCCCCTCCAAGCCGTGACGAGTTAAAGTAGAGTTCCAGACCGTCGGAAGAAAGGGTTGGACCGTGATCTCCACGGGGACTGTTAACCAGTTGCCCGAGGTTCTTCGGCTCTTCCCAAGCATCTTCTGTTGTAGTTCGAGTGGTTACCCAGAGGTCCCAACTTCCTAAGCTACCTTCTCGACTTGAGCCAAAATAGAGTTCGAGACCATCTGAAGACAAACAATGACTATACTCATGAGCACTACTGTTGATTACAGGCCCGAGATTTGTCGGTTCCCCGAAGGTAAAATCCGCCTTGGCACTTCCACGGCTAAGGACCATCACGGCCACAATACCAACGACGACTAATCTCATTCTGTTACGATTCAACCAAAACATAAGAAACCTTCCTTTCTTTTTTCGTCACTACTCAAGTCATTTCGCTGCGTTTGCATTTATGGCAGGCGCAGTTCGATGTCATCGATACGCACCAGACCCGTACCGCCTGGTTGGTTGCCGGCCGGATCACCTACGCCGATGTACATGATCTTGATCTCTGTCGGGTCCACGCCTGTGAAGTCGGCCAAAGGAATACGCCATTGCTGCCAAGCATTGACGGTCAGCACCGCCGGATCGAAGTGGGTGATATCTTTTCGGTTGCCCGCACTGTCTTCCAGGCCAACATAGAACGGTTCGGCCGAATTGTCCGGTTCGCCGTAGAGCCACAACGTCAAGACTTCGACGTCGCTTCTGGTCCAGTCCTGGGGCTCTTCCCATGTGCGTTGGGCTTGGGAGTAATAGGGCGCGCCGGTTATCGTCTCGAAGTCCTCGTAGTCCTCGTTCAGCGTGCCGTCATTGTCATAAAAGAAAGGCATGGCCTGCGACCCGCTATGAACGATCATGGTTTCTGCAAAGGGTGGGACGTCATAGCCTACAATCGAGCCGCTGTCCCAGACCAAGAAGGCGTCGATCCAGGTGTTCCAGATGGTCGTGCCGGCCCAAGTCTCCTCGTCAAAGTCATTGGTGTAGCTCTCGAAATTATCCACAATGAGACCGTCGATCACAGTGAAGCTCCAGATTTCACCTTTTTTGATAATGTCTTCGGACCTGATTTCATCGAGTCGCCAGTAGTAAGTTTGATCGGCTTGCACACCTTCCGGGGGCATGTAGCTGTTGCCGGTCTGCTCCCCTCGATAGACACCACTGGTGTCGGTTATGTTAGCATTCTCAACAGCGGCTCGGTCCGTGCCGAGATACAGATCATGTACAGTAACAGTGTCTCCGGGCGTCCAGCTAAGCGGCAGGGCCTTCTCAACTTCGATTCTCCAGCCATCCGCTGGCTGCGGATTATGCGGAGGCTTGACATCGATCACATTCGCAGCGGTGTAGTTTACAGCCTGTCCATAATAGCTCATCAGGACATCCAGATCGGCGTCATCCACTACGCCATCGCCCCAGGCCATCGGGCCGATGTCGTAGAACGAATTATCCGTGCCCCAATACTCAATCATGCAAACCAAGTCGTCGATATCGACCATGCCGTCTTCTGTGAAATCCACGAATGGCTTGATGGAAACCTTTGTGGAGCCAAGACCGGCACCACGGTTGCAATAAAGAGTCGAGCCATCAGGTGAAACTTCCGGCCAGCCTATCCACCATGAACCGTTTACAGGTGAACCGAAATCTACCGCAGGGCCCCAGGGATCATTCTTTGTGACTCGGACGCTCATTTTTAGGCGGTTAGGTGGACGTTCATGGAAAAATAGTGCCAGGCCGTCACCTGAGATACTTGGGTTATACTGATTGTTGGAGTTATTCACGTTAGGACCCAGGTTGACCGCTTCACCCCAGTCGTCGTCTCTTGTTGCCCGCGTCGTGGCCCAGATATCGTATCCACCATAACCACCTGACCAATGTGAGTATTTCGTGAGGCCATCGGATGAAAAGTCATCAGGAAAGACACCTGTGTACTCAGTCGCTGGACCCCAGGGATCATCCTTCGAGGCACGTGTAGAACGCATTGCATACCAGTTTGTGCCGTCGTAGCGTCCAAAATAGAGTTCCAGATCATTCGGCGAGATCGCTGGCCATCCTTCCATATGTTCAGTGTTGATGTTCGGCCCTAAATTGACGGCCTCACCCCAGGGGGCGTCCAATGATTCTCGCTCAACAACCCAGATGTCGCGCGAGCCATATCCGCCACCTGGAGCCATGTACAATCTTAATCCATCATATGAAAAACTCTCCCCGTGGCCGCAATCAATTATGTTTTCAGCACGTACGGCATCCATGACCAAATCCGCCTTGGCACTTCCGCCGCTAACGACCATAATAGCCACAAATCCAACGACAAATAATTTCATTCTGTTATTGTTCAACCCATTCATACGACACCTCACTTTCTTCTAAAATCTACACAATGCTCGTTTTTCGGTTTTACCTCACATATGTGATAACGTTGTCACTATTGCTTTTGCGAAAAGGTCTCCAATCTTGCGCGCGGTCGTAAAATTTTTTCGAATTTTATTTCCTCCCTTGCTTTTTAGGTTTGAGAGTTGTCGTAGGCAAATGATCCTCTTATTTTCCGATCTGGCCACAATTCCTTGTCAAAAAGGGCGTTATAGAGTATGATGTCGTTAGAGGAAGTTCGACGATTTGGTGTAATCGACTATTGTACCAGGAAATATCGACGAGTTGCTGTCATAAATCGTCTGTAAGATGGAGTTAGTTGCGAATGGGTGCTTATGATCAGACGAGTATGGGGGGAAGCCGGGAAGCGTTTCATACGACGGAATGGAGTGTGATTGAGCTTATTCGGGACGGTAGCGAGTCTGCTGCCCTATTAAATGATTTGCTCAGGAAATACTGGAAACCGGTCTATTGTTATTTACGCCGAAAGGGTTACAACAACGAGCAAGCCAAGGATCTCACCCAGGGCTTCTTTCACGAGATTGTGTTGGAACAGACTCTGGTCAAAAATGCTAAAAAGTCCAGAGGGCGTTTTCGAACATTTTTGCTTACGGCCTTACAACAATATATAGCTGGCGTATATCGCAGACAGACCACTCTGAAACGCTCGCCCAAAGGAAAACTTATTGGGATTGATGAGCTTGAACTTAGTGAACAAATTGAAGCCCCTTCCCAATTTTCCCCGGAAGATGCCTTTCATTACGCCTGGGCGGCACAGTTGCTCGATAGTATCTTAATCGAGGTACGAGAAAGATGTCGTGTGGATGGCATGATGCTTCACTGGCAGATTTTCCACGATAGAATTCTTGAACCGATTTTGAATAGTACCGATTCTCCTCCATTGAGTGAGATATGTCAGAAGTATGGTATCGATAATCCTACGAAGGCTTCGAATATGATTGTAACGGTACATCGGCGTTTTCAGGCCGGAATCAAAAAGCATATCCGTCGCTCGGTGGTTCAGGATTCGGATGTCGATACCGAATTTCAGGAATTGATGCGAATTTTTTCAAAAAGCAGCGCAAGATAGCCGCCTGTTTCACATTAACAATATTAGGCAACGAACAATCCAGTTATCATTATTGTGAAATTGATAAAGAGTTGAGTGGTTTGATTGGAGTGTATTGATGAGTCAATCATCAGATAGCGAGTTCGCCTTCGGCCTCAGTGGAGAGCAGATTGGGCGCCTTTTGTCTTTTGGTTATAACAAAGATCCAGAAAATGTAGAGCCTCACCCATCTTCATCTGATTCTGAACACGAACCTACTACGAGTTCAGTTGAAGAAACTGACACCTCTCCCCATATCGATGGTTATGAAGTTATCGAGAAGATAGCCGAAGCGGGCCAGGGCCAGATATGGCGTGCTTTGCAGCAAAGTACAG
>Ga0272442_10001345_pt1 | contig 37604 bp, 19 predicted proteins | sample SSMForm2O_FD_200262 | JGI IMG/M metagenome (GOLD analysis project Ga0272442, IMG submission 200262) | Marine sediment archaeal communities from Little Sippewissett salt marsh, Falmouth, MA, United States - SSM-Form-2O | ecosystem: Environmental > Aquatic > Marine > Wetlands > Sediment ... | reverse complement strand
GGCCTTCGCCTTCTTTCATTTTCGAAGACCTTAACCGGAGGTTCACATTTCTTCAATCACCCCCGATGGAGCGAGTGGTTGGAGCATTCAACTTGCGAGCCCAATCGCCATTTACTGAGGTCTGATTTACGGATTAGGGTCCGGCATTCCTGCGTTGCGTAGACAACGGCAGGTATGTAGTATTGCGCATTGGAATGGATGTATTGCGCAATGAAGATGAAGCGAATTGTAATGATGACGGTTGCGTCGCGGGGCCTGGTCGAGGGTATCAACCGGTATTCGCAGCTGAAGCCCGACTGGCTTTTTGAATGGGTTGATCCCTCAGTCAAAGGACTGGTCGCTCTCAAGGGCACGGGCGTCGACGGTCTGATAGGATACCTGGCCGGCTCCGGCTCGGCTGAGGCTGCGCAAAGCCTGGGCTGCCCCGTTGTGAGTCATTCCGGCGCCATGGAAGTGTGCCCCGTGCCGCGTGTTTCTGTCGACAGCCGTGCGGCGGGACGTCTGGCGGCGGAGCATTTCCTCGAGCGCGGATTCACCCGGTTCGCGTGCCTCTGTAGCGGCTCCCTTGCGTTCAGCCGGGAACGGCGTGCCGGTTTTGCGGATGCGTTGGCGGAACAGGGCTATTCGTGCGACGTGTGTGAAATGGCAACGCTTCCGCGTATCGTAATTCGTAGACGCAGCCGCACTGCCGACAAGAAACTGGGCGAATGGCTGCATCGACTCGAACGACCGACCGGCCTTTTTGCGATCAACGATACGTTCGCGTGGTGGGCAACCGAGATGGCCCGCGAGAACGGTATCAACGTGCCCGAGGACATTGCGGTCCTGGGTATGGATGACAATGTAATGTGGTGCGTTTTTAGTCGTCCGCGTCTTTCCAGCATTGTCTCCCCGTTCGACCAGATTGGATACGAATGCGCGGCGCTGCTCGACAGCCTCATGGAGGGCGATCTACCCGAAGTCCCGGATGTGCGCATCCCGCCCACGTCGATTATGGTACGGCAGTCGACCGATATTCTGGCTTTGGAGGATCTGGCCGTTGCCCGCGCTCTCCGTTTCATTCGTGAACACGCGGTCGAGCGAATTCGTGTGGGTGACGCTGCTCGCGTTGCGGGCGTAAGCCGCCGCGCACTCGAAATGCGCTTCAAGCGCGCGTTGGGCCGCACTGTTCTGTCGGAGCTGAACCGCTGCCGGCTCGAACACGCGAAGACGCTGCTTCTGGAAACGAGTCTGACTGTTGAGGACATTGCCGCACGCAGCGGCTTCAACAGTGCACGCTGGATGCACTCGGTCTTCCGCAAGACGTTCGGCGCTCCGCCCGGCTCCTACCGGCGCAAGCGCGGCGGCATAGGGCACGGGTACGGCGTCGGCGACGGCAGGCCTTGAGCGGCTCTGCGCATAACTTCCTCTTGTTTGCGCAAAGACACATGGACTTGGCGTGGGGGCGGTGGTAGGGTAACGACACTATGACATATTGTTCTCGATTCATTGCTGCAGTCATTGTATCCCTGTTGTTCCTGTTTCCTGCCGGCGCTGTCGGCGGTGAAGAAGCGGGTATTCCGGCGTCGGATGACGGCGCGCCGGCACGCACGAGCATGGCTTCACTGCGGGAGGCGCCGGCGTTGCCTGTGACGTTGCACGGCGCGTTCATGGGGTCGGTGGACGATGTGATCGTCGTGGCGGGCGGGGTGACGCAAGTTCCCGAGACAGGAGTGCCCGCGGCGACAAATTTCTCGCCAGCGGTATACTACCTGGAACCTGACGCCGAGAACTGGCGCAGCGCCGGCTTCGAGATCCGTGCCGCATTCGGCGCCGCGGCAGTGCTGGACAACGCCCTGTTCTGTTTCGGCGGCTTCGCGCCTGACGGGTTGTCGGCACAGGCGCTGCGGATCGTCTGTGAGAAGACGGACGACGACGGCGTGCGTCTGAAGCTTGAAACGCTGACGGACTTGCCTGTGCCGACGGCGTTGGCGGGGGTGGCCGTTCGCGGCGGGCAAGCCTTCCTTATGGGCGGTCTGACCGACATCGAATCGCTCGAACTCAGCGCGAAGCTCTACCGGATGCCGTTGCCGCGCCGGCCGGTGAAGAAGAAATTCAGCCTGATGCATCAGCTGAAGCGGCTGTACTCCGCAATCGGCAGGGGTGTGAAGTCATTGTTTGTCCGCAAGTCGGCGGGGACGGACGCCGGCGCGGATTCGGGAGCGGCCGCGGCCCGGGCGTGGACGGAGGAGGGCGAATGGGGCGACGGGGCCGGCGTGTTGAAACCCGTTCTCGGCGTGTTGCGCGACGAGAACCTGCTGCAGGCGGCACTCTACATCAGCGGCGGCTGGAGCAAGAGCGACGGTGCGGAGCTGTTCAAGCCGCAGGCTGTAACCCGCGAGTACGTGCCCCGGGGAACGCCGAAGGCGGGATGGTATGACGTGACGCAGCCGCCCGCCGCGGGCGTGTTCACCGATGTGATGTCCGTCGGGCCATCGCATCTGCTGTTCACGGGATTGACGGGGCTGGATCCGGCCGACCTGCGCGGAGTGATGCTGCGGCGGGAGCCGATTGCGCCGGTCTCCGCACTGTACCACAACATCACCGAACGCTGGGTATCGGTGCCGGTGAAGAATGACGATCCGCAGTGGGCGAACCTGGAAGCGTATGCGGTGCATACACTCAAAGCGGCGACAAAGCGGGATCCGGGTCGGCTGGTCCTGGTGGCCGAATCCGCGAACAGCGGTCAGCACCGTACGCGGGTGTGGCTGGGACGTCTGGCTTACCGGGAGCGTCATTTCGGGATAGTGGACTATGGCACGCTGGCTCTTTACATGTGCGCGCTCATAGGGATCGGCATCTACTTCTCCAAGAAGGAAAAGGGCACGGACGACTTCTTCCTGGGTGGCCGCAGGATTCCCTGGTGGGCGGCCGGGCTGAGCATGTACGCAACCGGCATCAGCGCCATAAGTTTCATGGCGATACCGGCCAAGACTTTTGCAACCAATTGGCTGTACATACCGTTGGGCATCTTCCCCGTCTTTGCGGGGCTGCTGGCTGCCTATGTTTTCGTGCCGTTGCTGCGGCGACTGAACGTGACCACGATCATGGAGTATACCGAGCTGCGCTTCAACAAGGCGGTGCGTACGATCCTCAGCATCAAAGCGGTGGCCATTCAGATTCTGGGCCGGATGGCGGTCACGCTGCTTCTCCCGTCAATCGCGCTTGCGGCGGTAACAGGCTGGGATATCTTCGCCTGCATCCTGGTGATGGGTGTGTTCGCGACGATCTACACGATCATGGGCGGCATCGGGGCGGTTATCTGGACCGATGTTCTCCAGGTAGTAGTGCTGTTCGGCGGGGCGATTCTGAGCCTGATCGTGATAGTCCGGGGGGTGGACGGTGGTTTCGGCGGCGCCGTCAAAACCTGCATCGAGTTCAACAAGTTCCGCGCAGCGGATCTCACTTTCGATATCCGGATCCCGACGGTTCTGGTGTTTTCGCTGTGGGGGTTCGGTGAGCTTTTCTCCAAGATGGGCGACCAGCAGGTCCTGCAGCGGGCATTCTCGACGGATAGCGTGAAGTCGGCCAGGAAATCGGTACTGACCTTCACTCTGATCTCGATTCCAGGCACGCTGTTGTTCTACTCGTTGGGCGCGGCACTGTTCGCCTACTACCGCGGACATGCGCATGAGCTGAACCCGAGTCTGCCTTCGATTGACAGCACGTTTCCGCTGTTTATCGTGCAGAATCTGCCGGCGGGCGTTGCGGGCCTCGTGATTGCCGGCCTGTTCGCCGCGGCGATGTCGACGCTGGACAGCAGCATGAACATGGTCTCTACGATAGTCGTAAAGGACTGGTATGCGGTCTTTGGCAAGGGCGCTTCGGAAGAGAGGAAGCTCTCGGTTGCGCGATGGATCACGCTCATCACCGGCATCCTCGGGACCGGTACGGCAGCCTATCTGGCCGTGTTCTCCAAGGGCTCGCTGTGGGACACGTTCTCGGTAATCATGGGGCTCATCGGCGGTGCGCTGGGCGGCATGATGGTGCTGGGCATGTTTACGACACGCGCGAGCGGCCGGGGAGTGCTGTGCGCGATGCCGATCAACCTCGCCTTTCTACTATATGTTAAGCTGTTCACGAAGGTGCATTTCTTCACTTACGGCGCGATAATGCTGGTCGTAGGATTCTGTGTCGGCTACGTGTTGAGCCTGCTTCTGCCGGACCCCAGAAAGAAGGATCTGACGGGATTGACGCTCTGGACCCCGGCAAGATGACCGCGCGGTTTGCGACTCTACCTGCTCAATACCGGACAGCCCTACGCCGGGCCGGCTCACTCTAGGCGCCAGGATGCTGCAGTACGTTGCGACGGAACGTCGCCGGGGTGCGCCCTGTGTGGCGTTTCACGAGGTTTATCAAATGGGACACACTGGAAAGGCCGACAGCGTCCGCAACCGTCTTCAACGGATCGGGTGTGGTCTGCAGAAGGTTGAGGATCCGTTCAACGCGCAGTTCCTGCAGGCGGGCGCCGGGTGTCTTGCCGGTCTCGGAACGGTAACGACGAAGCACATGACAGGCGGAAAGGTCAAGCGCGGCGCCGATCTCTTTCAGAGTGAAACGGCGATGCAGGTTCTCCTCCATGTAGCGGTCGACCCGGCGGGCAAACGAGGGTGCATGCTGACCGCTCAGACGTGCATGCTCGGCAAGTACTACAGTCAGCAGATCGTCGCAGAGCGTTCGGTCGGTCAAGGCATCGAGCTGCGCTTCCCACAGCCATTGCAGCAGGGCGGTGATCCGTCCTCGGCGATCGTAGACCTTCAGGGCGCGTTTATCGTCGTAGCCTTCCCGGCTGTCCGTCCAGTGCAGGCAGAAGAAGCGGAACCCGACGGTGTTCTCGAGCACAGGAGCGTGGCGTTGCCCTTTCGGAAAGAGGAAGACATCGCCAGCGGAGCCGGTGAGCGTCTGCTTGTCGATTCGTACGCGGTACCTGCCCCCAAGCAGGCAGACCAGTTCATGTACGGTATGCGTCGGCAGACCCTTGGGGAAGTCCAGCGTAGTCTGTAGAAGATGAAGATCCACGAACCGGGTATGCATATATACAGTGATGTATAGCAATATGTTGTCATTATGGAAAAGGGAATTCTGGTGCAATACTACTGTGAGCGGGATCGGCACGGTCCGGACCGTGCAATAGCTTCTGTCAAAAGTTCTATGGAAAGTATGAAAACGAATGGGACGGGGAACGGAGGACGATTACGGGCGACGATTACGGTGGACGATCGGGTCTGCTCCTCTCCTCGTGATCCGTAATCGTCGCCCGTAATCGTCAACCGAAAAGGGCGAGAGAACGGGGGAGAACGTCGAGATATGGTTAACTCCCTACAGAAAAGAGAATTGGACAAGAAGGAGTACTGTCAACTTTGAAAGTACATGCAATGGCGCAGGGAGGGAACAAGTGATGCGAGCGATACGGATGGTTCTGGTGGGAGTGATGATCGGGGGGATCGGGGCGTCCGCGGCTCCGCGCAAGCGGATTCTTGCGGAACCGCCGAATCCGGTGAAAGTGGAGACGGCAACATTCCTGGGAACGGAGGGTTCCGAATGGCTCTCTACCGGCGTGTTCCTGCCTGACGGCAGAATTCTGATTTGCGGCGTCACGGTGGAGGCGGACATCACGTTGCTCGGCGTGAAAGCGTCGGTACTCGGCAAGGATGCGCCGCCGCTGCCGAAGATTACACGCTACAAGCTGGTTGGCGAGAAGGATACCGGCCGGGTTCAGTTGCCGGACGCCAAGGAGGCCGCTGAGAAACACGCGGATCTGGAGCTCGATCTGAATCTTGGCGACGAGTTCTCGCTCGATGAACCACTGACAGCAAGGCAGAAGAAGCAGAAAGCCAAGAAGGAGGAGGCGGCGAAGAAGGCGAAGTTGAAATCATGGCCGAAGCGCCTCGAATGGGCGCAGGCCGGCGCAACGGTCGAGAGCAAGACCATGTTCCGGAAGCTGTGCTGGCTGCAGGAAGAGGCGACCGGGTTCATGGCGGTGTTCAGTCCGGATCTCAGGAAGATCCATCGTTTCGTTCGGTTCCCGCGCGGCGCCGGCTCGATAACGGCGGCGGTGCTCGGCAAGGACGGTCATGTCTACATTGCCGGTTCGGCCACCGAGCGCATCAGCGGCATTCCGGGCAGGCACGAGATGGTGACGGTTGGGGAGGACGACGGGGGGAAGAGTTCGACGGCCGGTTGCCACCATACGTATCTGGCGAAGCTGGCGCCCGATCTGTCGCGAGTGATCTGGGTATGCGAAAACAAAGGGTGGAGCATTGCACCGCAGCTGACGCTGATGCAGAATGGCAACATCGGCATGAACGGTCCGGGTCTGCTCTGGTACAGCCCGGAAGGGAAGGTGATTCACACCCTGACGGTCGGCAAGGTGGACATCCTGAGCGGCGTTGTTATCAATCCACTTAACGGCGAGAACCCGCGCATCGGCGACTGGATGAGTCCGACCGGCCGCGAGCCGTACCGTACCCCGCGGCTCTACATCCGTGACCGGGACGGCAAGACGGTCATGGAGTTGTACGCGTGGCGCGGACCCTTCTCCGGCATAGACGCAATGGACGCATGGCACTTGGTGGCCGACTCGGCGACGCGCACGGCGGTCTACGATGCGCACGGGAACCTCTACATAAGTACCTGGAGTCACGGCGGCAATAACGTCATGACGCGCTTCCCGTACGACATCGAGCGCAGGACTCCCAACGGGCTGGGCGTGAATGTCACCTCCGGCATGGCGTCCACGTTCTGCCTGCTGAAGCTATCCCCGGAGTTTGATGTCGTTGCGGCGACAGTGGTGGGATCGTCCGGAATAGGGCAGAAGAGCGTGTGTGTCGACGACTGCGTGGTGACCTGGGGCGGCGGCAACTACAGCAGGCTGACGGCGAACACGCTCAGCGATGTCGGCGGCAGGCGGCTCGGCATTCTGTCCCCGCGCTTCCGGTACTATCGGTTCCTGTCCGATCTTCCGGCAGTCGGCGGGCGCGTCGCGGTCGGGGGCTGCTACGACCGGCCGGCGTCGTGGGGTTTTGTCTCGGGTAAGATCGGCGATAGACCGATGCTTCTCTGCCTGTCCGGCGCGATACCTTACGACACGATGGGGGACAACCAGGTACGGGTAGATTGTCCGACTCGGAACCCGGTGCAGGACGGGTATGCCGGCGGCCTGATGGACGGTTACGCGATCCTGTTCGATCTTACCTCCAAGGTGCCGTGGCCGGAGGAGCTCGAGAAGCCGAGACCGCCGCGCACGCGCAGGGAGTACAAGGGGCCGGCGCCGCTCTGGCCGGAGGAGAACAAGAAGTTCGCGTTCGGCACCGAGAGCTACATCACTGTGAAGGCCACGTTTCGTGACGAGCATGACGCCATGTGGCCGAGTTTCTGGCAGGGCCAGGCGATGATCGGCGGGGCCATGATCTACAGCACGACGCGCGGCGAAGCCCAGTTCATGCTCAAGTGTCCCTCGATTCTCCAGGAGCAGGGCCGGCAGGACAAGCGCGTCTGCGGCGAGCTCGTCAAGTACACTACCGTCAAGCGCAAGGACAAGAAAGGCAGGGAGAAAGAAGTGGGGATCCTGGACAACCCGGTCAACCTGCTTGTCAAGAGCAGCTCACCGTGGGAGCCGCTCAAAGAGAGCAGCACCGCGTACTCGACATGCCGGTTACAGGGCGAATTGCACGTGGGCGATCGCAGGGTTCCGTTCAAGGACGCAGAATGCAAGGCAAGGTTCAATTTCAGGATGCGGGGGGTCAAGGCCGACGAGAACACCCGCCCGAACATGGCCTACATGACCATCCGTTTCACGGTTCCGGGCAAGAGCATCGGACTCACGGGGAAGCTGGCGGAACAGAATATCCGTGTGCAGTTCTGCTGCACGGCCCAGTCGGAAGTAGACGCGCCGGCCGGGGGCGGATCGACGGGAGGAAGTAAGCTGGAGTTCCCGACGTTCGAGTAGGAGGGAATGTAAGGGAGAAGGTAAATGACAAAGAGGATACGGCACTGCCGGCTGCCGGCGGCCTTGCTGCTTGTGATGGCCGGAACCGCCTGTGCGGCAGGAAGACGGGGGATCTCGGACGAGGTCTTGAGCAAGGCCGGCGTCAAGCGCAATGCCTGGACGCACATTGTCGCCGCGCCGGCGCCGCCGAGACACGGCAAGGAACGGCCGCCGCAGCCGGCCTGTCTGTGGTTGCCTAACGATGTCGAGAAGATTCGCGGCCTGTTCTATCCGGGCACGGTCCTGATCGACAAGAAGCTGGCCACGGACCGCGAAGTACGCGCGGCATTGGCGAAGGAATCGATGGGCGTGCTTCGTTGGCCATACTCAAGCCGGCTCATTCTCGGGGGGGGCAAGTACCTGGAGGGCGCGCTGAAGCTGCTGGCAAAGGCGAGCGGCCATCCGGAAGTGGAATTTGCTCCGTTCTTCACGGCCGGCCATTCGGCGGCCGGCCTGTTCTGCCGGAACGTGGCGTACTGGAAGCCGGAACGGACAATCGGCGTCGTGATGATCAAGAGCGGCAATTTTCATCACGGCATCGAAGACGTGCACCGGTCTTTGCGCGGCGTGCCGTTACTGCATATCGTGGGCGAGAACGAAGAATACGGACCGGAGGGCGGCGATCTCATTGGCGGGCTGCGGTCGCGCTACGCCACGGCCAATGCGCAAGGCAAGCGCATCAACCAGACACAGTGGGTGATGACGCGGATGCAGATGCTCGAGCGGCGGCGTAAGCACAAGGACAACGTCTGGACCCTGATCCTGGATCGTGGCGGCGGCCACACGGGGTTCGGCAAGGACATGAAGGACCTTTTCATCAAGTACCTGCACAGTTGCGCGAAGGCCCGCATTCCGGACGAGCCGCCGGACGGGCGGTCGGTTGTCCGCTGCAAACCGCTGAAAGCTGAAGACGGCTGGCTGTACGATGCTGACATCAAGACGCCGGAGCACGCGCCGGCGCCGTACGCCAAGTACGAGGGCAACCGCAACCTGGCGTTCTGGGCGCCGGACCGGGACATGACCAAAGCGATCTGGGACCAGCACCAGCAGGGCTGGTCGCACCGGGACCCTACGGAAGGCCAGGATGAGGACACGCGGTTCCGGCCGCCGCCGCTGTTGCGTGACCTGGTTGATCTGCCCGATCCCGAGGCCTGGACGTGGAAGGGCGGGACCGGGACATGGTCGCTTGGCACGAAGGACTGGCGCGCGAACGGGAAGCTGGTTCCCTGGCACGGTGCACGGCAGGCCGTTTTTGCGGGCAAGGGCGGCACCGTGAAGCTGGAAGGCAACATGCTTTGCTCCGGGTTCAAGCTGGGCCCGGGCTACACGCTGGATCTCGGAAAGAACGCCATGAAGACCCGCTGGGACACCGAACTGGACGATGGCGCCACGATACGCATGCTCGTCGACTACGGCCAACCCGATCCCGAGCAACCGGACAGCCCGAAGAGTCGTGTCGGAGCTGGGAATGGGCGGATCATCTTCCAGGGCAACGTCAAGCTGGGCGGCCGGGTCGTTGTCGAGATGACCGGCCAGCCCGTGCCGGGCAGGACCATTACTCTTGTAACGTTCGGCGGCCTGGTCGAGGGTGCGTTTAATGAGGTAATCGTGCCCAAAGGCATGCAGTGGACCGACAAGCTCTGGCGCGGACGCGGGTTCGGCGTGCTGATCCCAAAGCCTCCGAAACCTCTCAGCGAGAAGCAGAAAGCAAAGCTGGCAAAGGAGAAGAAGGAAAACGAATTCAAGAAGGTCTTCGGAGTGGACGACGGCGGCGAGCCGCCGGAGGATCTGCCGGACGACGGCGGGCTGGGTCTGGATATGGATCTATAGCGGAGGTTATTGGTGGTGCGATCGTTCTACGTTACTTGTGTATTGGTGACCGTGTTTCTGACCGGATTTGCCCGGGCAGGCTCATTCGTGGCGGAGGAGCGGTTGAAGGGACCGCCGTGGCCCGCGGAAATCAAGGGGCATGTCCCGGTGAAGCCGGGCGAGCATCCACGGTTGCTGTTCCGCAAGACCGACCTGCCGGAATTGCGGCGGAGAGCCGAAACGCCCGAAGGCAAGATGATAATAAAGCGGCTGCGGTATTTGCTGAACGGGTCCGACGGCGAGAGCATGACCACGGTGTTCAGTCCGGCCACGTGCGAATACCCGGGAGGGAACTACCGGTCGCTGAGCATAAAGACTCCGGGTGTATTCACAATGTCGCACGCCGCGGGATACGGGTTCCTCTATCAGTTGACCGGCGACAAGAAGTACGCGGAATACGGGAAACAGTGCTTCATCAAGGGGCTGGACGAGGCGGTGCGCGATCGGGACAGCCGGTACGCGTTGTTCAACACGGGCGCGTTGCGGGCGGGGCCGGCGATGACGTGGTATGCGTTGGGGTATGATCTCTGCTACGACGGGTGGGACCCCGACTTCCGGCGGCACGTGTGCATGAAGTTGCTGTTCCACGACGGTGGTAACGCCAATATCAAGATCGAAGCGCTGGCCCAGGGACGGCGTCATCATCCGGCGTGCAACCATTGGGGCGGCCAGATCAGCGGGCCGGCCATGCTGGCGCTTGCGACGATGGGCGATCCCGAGGCCAACGAGGAGCAGGTACAGAAGCTTCTGAAGTGGGGCGAACAGAGCACGTTGCGGCAGTTGACCGAAGGCATCGGCGACTACGGCTTCTTCGGCGGCGGTACGGGCCCGGGCGTGATAACGACCGACACCGCGTTTCTCCCGCTGCTGCAGGCATGGAAGACGGCGGCGGGCAAGGACTTCCTGACGCCGCGGCCGGTCGGCGAATGGTTGTCGCTCAAGTGGATCTTCGGCTGCGTGCCGCTCGCGGACGGCGGAACTCCGCTCTATCCGGTAAGAGGCACTTACAGTCACAACTACTTTTCCGGCGGAAGCTCGAGGAGAGGTACTTTCGGGATGGGATTCGGAACGATCTCCGAGAAATACAGACCAGCGTTGCTCTGGCTGTACAGCCGGTCTTTCGAGAAGGCCGACCTGGCCGCCGAACAGCCCTACGGTTCGTGCAGCGTCTATCCGCACCAGTCTATCATCGCGCTGGCCAACTGGCCGTTCGGCATGAAAGAAGGAAACCCCGGCAAAGTGTTGCCGCGGATGTACCTGGACGAGTACTGGGACCTGGCCGAGTTCCGGAGCGGTTGGACGGGGCCGGATGATATTGTCATCAGCGCACTCCTGAACCGCTCGGGGGGACACTACCGTTGCATGGCTGATACGCACGTGATCTATGGCGGCCGGCATCACGTTATGCCCGTGACGCTCAAAGGACAGCTACGAGGCGGGGAATTGCGGCCGCGCGGGTGGGCGATCCGGTCGGATGACGGGAGCCTCGCCGTGGATTTCAATGAAGACGGCAGCGGCTTGATGCTGGTCTGGGCGAATGCGAAATCTTTGACGGACGGCTACACAGCCGAGAAACTCAAGAAAATGAAGGGCCGGTCCAAGCCGCGGTTCAAGGGTGCGGTGCACATGGCCTCGGCGGCGCCCAGGGGATCGGGCGCGCCGGCAAAGCTCGGCGTCCCCGATTTTGCGAAGCCGGGCGGCGCGAAAGCGGGCGACCAGGGGGTGTCTTTCGACGTGGTACTCTACGGCGGGAGCCGTAAGCTGAAGATACTCCGGGAGGGCCCGCGCAAGGCGCGTGTCGGCGCCAGGAGGTTCGAGTACGACGGCAAGTTTGTGAAATTCGTGAAGTAGGCGGGAAACAACAACGATGCTGAATCGTGCGCTTCTCTTTCTGGTTCTGTGTTCGGCGGCTGCCCGGGCGGCGGACGCGGCACCCGTTACGGAACGCTATCGGCAACAAGCGGCCGCCATACACCGCGATGCCATGGCGCTGCGGGATGCCCGGAACCGCCTGATGTGGCGCGCGCATGCCGCGGACAAGCCCGACTGTCTGACCGTGACGTTGAAGGAAGCGGTCATGAACAGGGACATGCATCTCGACCTGGTGCGCACAGCGCTGGGCGCTTCCTGGGGTGAAGCGTGGGCACCGAAGGTGAACTGGTGGGTACATGCCGTCAGCGTGGAGCGCTTTACCGGAAGGAGCGAGTTCGAGGTTTCGTTGCGGATGCAACTGAACTTCGCCGCGGACAGCATGAGCCAGGAGATAACCGAAGGGCTGACCGAGGTGCCCGTTGCCGTGACGCTGAGGGGGGAGGTCGCCGGCGGCAAGGTATCGGGAAAGTACAAATGGCAGCCGTTGCCGCTGCCGCCGCTTGAGGAGGACGGTCCCGAGCGGCCGAATCCGATGAAAGCCGGCGCCGGCGCCATAAGCGGCACGTTGAGCCGGCCGGCGCAGCCGCCGAAGGCGAAGTCCGAGCGCTGGGCGCCGCAGGCACAGGCGTCCGCCGAGGTGCTCTACCTGCTGGGCACGGCGCTGGAGGGCAAGTCGGACGGGTGGTATCGTGATGTGAGAGCCCTGGACATGACGGCGCGCCATGGTATCGGTTACGGAGAAGCGTTGCAGCAGGCGCTGCTCCCCATGATCGAGCGGCCGGAGCTGTTGTTCAAGGCGAAGGAGCGGACGGCGGCCGGCACCAGTATCAGCCTGGATGATGTGGACCTGGGGGACGGGTTGGACGATATGGACCCGGTTGTGGTCCCGAAGCGCAAGAAGTCGAAAAAGCGAGGGCGGTCGGGGAAAGGCAAGGGCGGGTCCGCCGGGAAGGGTGACGCGGTCCTGGAGAAAGGATTGGCGGAGCTCGAGAACATCGCGGCCCGGCTGGCGCGAATGCGCGTGCTGGTCGAGGCGCATGAGAAGGCGGGTCGAACCGTGAAGGTCGCAGCGGCGTCGTTGACGACGGAAGACCCGGAGTTCGGGCCCTGGTTCGGCGAAGGTGTGCTCGAGACGGAAGCGAAGAGCGTGGTGAACAAGTTGCCCGCCGGCGTGGGCGGGGAGGGGCCACAGGAGTGGCGCGCGGTGGCGGAATGGGGAGGGCTGCTGCCGTTTCCGAAGACACGTTTTGACCTGGTGACACCGGGCTTGCCGGACGTCGTCTGGGCAGGCGGCGAGACGTGCCGGGTGCAGGTTGACCGACTACGGGCCAAGACACGAGCCGGCCTTCGCTCCTGGGGGATCGGGTCCATCTGGCGCCGGCCGGACGAAGATCCGGACTGGATCGGTCATTTCGGCTACGTTGTCCCCCCGCCGGTCTCGGGTACGCCGAATATGGGCACCACCTACGCGCCGCAGCTCGGATATCGAGAGTACCAGAATCTATCGCAGTGCGGTGTGCCGCACAGCACCACGTATATGCGTTGCGTGGTGGAGAGCCCGAAAACGGTGGAACTGTGGGCGGGCCTCGGTATCAACCAGCAGGGCCGGCTCTGGTTGAACGATGACCTGCTGTGGCATGGTCCGATGAAGACGGATACGTTTCGCCACGAGACCATGGCGCTGATCCGAATGCCGTTCCGCAAAGGGGCCAATCATCTTGTCCTGCGGCTGGATAATGACTACTCCTCGCCTTTCTGCTGGCTCCGCGTTTGCCTGCGCGGCAAGCCGCGCTCCGCCGCCGAGGTCAAAGCGCAAGTCGAGAAGATCGCCGCGGTGCGCAAGACGTTCAAGCCGGAGTCCGCTGTCGGCTGGCGCGGCGATGGTACGGGCGTCTATCCGGGCACGCATCCGCCCGCGGCCTGGAACCGGAAGCAGAAGCGGAACGTGCTCTGGCATGTTCCGTTGCCCTATTTCGGCAACGCGACACCGGTACCGGTGCCCGGCTCGAACAAGGTCTTCATAACGATGGACCCGCACTGGTTGATCTGCCTGGACAAGGACACGGGCAAGGAGCTGTGGCGGCGCGCCGTGAATCTCATCGATCTCCTGCCCGAGGCGGAACGTAAGAAGGGCTGGGAGCTGAACGATGCTTGGTGGAAAGCGCTGATGGCCTATAGCGCGGTCCCGAAGTACGCGGCCGACGGGAGCAGGAACAAGACGCTGAAATGGCTCGGCTACCAGTGGTACTGGGCCGAGGAGACCGGCATCTGGGCAAAGCCGACCGGCGAGGGGCGCGATGAACGCGACGGCGCGTCCGCCGAACTTGTGGCGCTGCTTGATAAGCGTGACGAACTGGAGGGCTCGGCCGATCCCACAGCGGTCCAGGATGAGTTGAACCGGGTTCTGAAACAGATCGATGCACTCAAGGAGAAGGCGGCCGGCGACGATCCCAATTCTCCGACGGCTATGAAGAAGCGCTGGATGACAGCGAAGCGTGCCTACGAACAGTTCATCGGCAAGCACGCGCACGGCGGCAAGATGGGCGGCGGCTATTGGGAGGACTACGAAGGCTGGATGTACGGCACGCCCGTGACGGACGGCAAGCATGTATGGCTCAAGACCGGCACCGACGTGGCCGCCTGCTATGACCTGGACGGTAACGAACGCTGGAAGGTTCAGATGTGGGGCGCCGGCGGGGGGCTGGCGTCCCCGCGGCTGGTCGACGGCAAGCTCATCATCATGCTGAAGGATTGCGAACGGGGGAATCCAAAGAAGAGGCCCGCCAAACGCATGAAGCTGCTGGCCTTGGATGCGGCGACGGGTGAGGTGGTCTGGGAGACGGGCGGGTTGCCCGACCATTCGTGGATGTCATCGACGCCCGGTGTGATGGCCTTGACCGACGGGGTTGAAAGCATGAAGGTTATGGTCACCGCCTGCGGCTGTGTCGTCCGCGTTGACGACGGCAGAGTGCTGGTCCGGAATCCCGGCGCCCAGAGTGGTTTTGCGTCGCCCTCGGTTGTCGACGACATCGTCGTCTTCGGCCACGCGGGGCTCTTGCCCGTGCGCTTCCTGATGCGCGGCCGGGACCGTGTCGGCTTCCGGCACCCGTGGGCGGTTCGAGGCGGTTGCCACGCTCTGTTGGATAGCGGCGGTTGTATTGTCGTGGATGGCTTGATCCAGCAGTGTCCCACCGTAAGAGTCGACGGCAGGCGTCTGGGCAAATACACTTGCTCGGCGTGGGGTCTGCGGAAGGAGCGGGGGCCCGGGGAGGGATGGCGGGCGGCGGAGAGCTACGATCTTGCAACCGGCCGCTACGCGGGCGCGGTCCCAATCCTACGCAAAGCCGGCAACCAGTGGTCGCCCGCGTGCGCCTCGGCGGATCACGTCTACCACATCCTCGGTGACCACATATTCCAGGGACATCTCAGGCCGAAGGCTTCTATGGACATGGTATCGGTCACCCGGGGCCGTGATCCCCTGCGCCTGGCCAACAACGCCATAGATCGCACCTACGGGGCCGGCGCCATCGAGGGAGACCGGATCTACATCCGCGGCTACCACGGTGCGACCTGTGTCGGGTACACCGGCGACAAGGGGCGGCGGTGGGAGGCGGAGATCGTTGCGCGTAACCTGTTGGACGATCTGTATCCCGGTTGTCCGGAACAACGGCCCGCTGAACGGGTGGCCATGTCGGAGGACAGCACAATCAAGGCATATCCGCATAAGCATCCTCGTCAGCTCAAAGGCCCCGCGAATTGCCTGCTCCTGGACGGGCACGCGCCCCACCACTGGTGGATACTGGGGCCTGTGCCCGCGGGAATGGCCGCGGACGTGTTCACAGCGTTCGGCGCAGGCGCTAAGCGGCTCGCCGGCGACGAGACGGTCAAGGCCGGCGGCAAGGAGCTGGTCTGGGGGCCTATGCAACAGCCGTTTCTGAAAGTGCCCGATTTCAAGGAGTGGGAGCTGGATCCGGCGAACTTCAGCGACATCCACCGTCTGCGCCGGGTTATGGACCTGGGCAAGGCTATCCGGGGCAGGACCGGCGTGGTGTTCCTGATGACCGAGCTGCGCAGCGACGCTGAGCAGGTCATGCGATTCGAACAGACATTGCCGAACGCGCGCGCGTGGATCGCCGGCAAGGAAATCAAGCACGGTGACCGGGTGGCGTTCGGTAAAGGGATCTGCCAGCTCTTCCTGGAAGTGCGGGTCGATGCCGTGCCGGCCGGCGGATTGCATCTGTCGCCGCGGTTCTGGGCCAGCGACGATGTGAAACAGGAGAAAGCGGCGTGGGCGCGCGCAGCACTGAAGCGCAAGCCCTACTTCGACAAGGTGCTGAAGCTTGCGCCGGCCGCCGATGTGGCAAAACGGGCAAGGAAGGTTGTTGACGCGCTATAGTGCTCGGAAACCGACGGGAGAGACGGCGTGAAGAACACGAAGCGAACAGAGAGGACGACTGATGCTACTGAGAGACTCTGCTAATCGATGGAGATTCAGCGCAGGTGCGTTGTGTGTGCTGATGCTGTCCATCGGGTATGCCACGGCGCAAGAGCAGGAGACGCGCTGGGACATCTCGTTCGACAGCTTCTTCGGCAAGGGAAGGAAGGGCGACCGGCCGCTGGTGGCGTATGCGCGCGAACGCGGTGGCGAGTGGGTTGCGGCGGTGGGCAGCTCCCGGAAACGATGGAACACGGCCTACTACCTGGTGGGGCTGGACGCGCTGGCCCGGAAGGGCGATACGTTCTCCGGAGACATGGTGGTTTCGCTGACGCCGGACCCTTGGGTGCCGAGCGACCACAAGGCGATCCGTTGCGTGCTGTCGGTGGATTTTACGCGAACGGCCGAGGGGCTCTCCGGGGAGTATGCGCTGAAGTCGGTGGACTCGGACAGCCGTCACGCGCAGGCCTTCGCGAAGAAAGGCAAGATCTCCGGTTCCGGCAAGCCGTATGTGTCGCATGAGCTGCCCGGCGACGTGACCCTGAACTTGACGGCGCATTCCGCGATGGTCGGCGGCAAGCCGGACTACCTGCAGCGCCGGATCGAGATTCGGGTGTACTTCAAGGACGGGAAAAGCGTCGCGGGCGAGGCGGCGCAGGTCGGCCTGCAGAACAAGCCCTACGGCTGGACGCCGTTCGCCGTCGAGCCCGGATCGGTGAAAGCCGACAAGGACGGCGTCTCGGGTCGCATGTCGATCCCGTTCCTGACACTCGACAATGCGGCGGCCACGTACGACCTTACGATCAAGGGCGGCCTGGTCGAGGGCCTGCTGGCCGGCACGTATGACGGCGAGGTCCGCCTCGCTGATGGGACGCGCGAGACTCTGAAGGGCGGATTCGACGGTAAAGCCAGGCCCGGGCTGGATGAGACGCGCCTCACGCCGGACAAACGGCCGTGGTACGTACGGGTCGAAGACTGGAAACCGGTTGCCCCGGGCGAACACCCGCGCCTCTTCTTCCGCAAGAGCGATCTTCCGGAGCTGCGGCGGCGCGCGGAGACGGAAGCAGGCAAGCAGATTATCGCCCGGCTGAAGGTGCTGCTCGGCGGCGGCGAAGCGATGCCGACATCCTTCAACCCGAGCCGGGAGGTACGCGAAGGTTCCCGTGTCGCGGGATACAAGCCGGTCGACGGGACCTATTCCATCTCTCACGCGGCCGGGTTCGGGTTCCTCTACCAGATCACGGGCGATAAGAAGTACGCCGCGCTGGCGCGCAAGTGCATGGAACTGGCGTTCGAGGGACAGCGCGATATGGACAACCGGTACTCCTGGAAGGGGCCATACGGCGAATTACGTGGCGGGCCTTCGCTGGCCTGGGGGGCGGCAGCCTATGATCTGTGCTACGACGCCTGGGACGAGAAGTTCCGGAAGGATGTGGCGTTGCGGATCCAGAACTACCGAAATGAGCCGTTCTTAAAGGGCGAGAAGAACGGTAAGAAGATCTTTGGTCGCGGTGTCTCGTTGGAGCAAATGGTGTGGGCCCCGAACCAGGGCCCGGGGAGTAACCACTACGGCCCGGTGGTGGGCGGCTGCGGGCTGGCGGTATTGGCGATCAAAGGGGATCCGGGCACGGACGACGAGCTGCTGGAACGCTATCATCGGCGGCTGCTGCGATGCGTGGAGTATAACCTGGCCGACGGTTTCGGCGACGGCGGCTTCTTCGAAGAGGGCCACGGTCCGGGGCAGATTTGCTCGGATACGGCCTTTATCCCGTACCTGCAGGCGCTGCGGACGGCGGCGGGGATCGACTTTCGTTCGCCGCGGCGGAACGCGCGTTTCATGACCATGCGGCTTGTCTACGAGCTGCTCGGCGCCCCGGTCGTCTACCCGTACCGCAGTCGGATGGCTGATTCCTACGGCACCAAGGCCTTCTACAGGCTTCGCGGCGGCCTGTCGCGCGGCGGGCAGTTCTGCCAGGGATTCGGCATGGTGTCCGAGACGGATGCCGCGGCCCTGTTGTGGACCTACAATACGCTGGTCGAGCCGGATCCCGCTGCACGAACGTACGATACGGTCAGCCGCTATCCGCATCGGCCGATGCTGGCGCTGATCAACTGGCCGCTCGACGTCGAGCCGAGAAACCCGGCCGAGGTCCTGCCGCTGCACCACTGTGACACGACCTACGGTTACTACGTATTCCGCAACCGCTGGAAGGATAAGGATGACATCGTGGTGAGCGCCTTGCTGAAAGGGCCGTTCGCTACGCCCAACCAGGTTATGGCATGGGGGTTGGGAGAGGAGAAGAAGCTCGGCGGAGTGACCGGGGCATTGCGCGAGTACCGGCGCGCCAAAGACGGATCAGCGATCCTGGCGGCCGGCAGCGGCGCGTTGGCGGCCGACTTCAGCGGCGCCTCCGACGCCGACGCGTTGGTCGTGGTGACCTCCTTGCGTGCACCGAAGAAGAAGGGCAAGAAGAAACCGGGCAAGAAGCGACCTTCGAAGAAAGCGGCGGAGGCCCAAGCGGAGAAGGTGCACATCGAGCACGTCTGGGTGGCGGGCCTGCATGTCCAGGTCTGCACGTTTTCGGCCGCGGGCAAGCATCCGGCCGTCCTGGTGGAGAACGACGTAGTGAAGGTCGGCGGCCAGGACATCACGTGCCGGAACGGAACGCTGTTGTTGAAGGTGTTTCTCGACGCTTCACCCGTGTCGGAGTAAACCTCGGAAAAGCGTATTCGGCCCTCGTGACGACGCACGCGGTCCGCATAGGAACCAGGAGTCGACATATGCAAACTAGTGGAACGATACGAATGGGGAACAGTTGCCTGGCGGCGTTGATCTGCGCCGCGGTCGCATGCGTGTGTATGCGCACGTCCGCGAGCGGAGCCACGGCCAACGACTTCAAGGAGGAAAGCGCCGGGCTGAAACAGGATGTCGCGGCTGTGCTGGCGGTACGCGATCGGATCGCGGCGACGATTCCCGAGGCAACGGCCGGATCCTGGAATGACGGTTGTCTCGTGCTGACCGTTGCCGGCGCCGTTGACGGGAAAGACATGCGCGTCGAGCTGCTTCGGCGCGGCGGCGCGTGGGCGAGGGGAAAGGCCGAGATCGTTTGGATACGGCCCGTGCACGCGGCGGACGGTACCGGCCTGCGGGTCAACGACAACGGGCTCAGCGGCGGGCTGCTTGTTACCGTGGCGCGGTTCGAATCAAGCGAGCACGGATCCAGTCTCGGAATGCAGACACGTCGCTTCCGGGTATCCGCCAAGGTGTCCGGCCGGAAGATCGAGGGCCACGTCTGCGAAAGCGACGTAGAGGACGCCGAGAACCTGGCTTGCGCGGGCCGGTTCATTCCCTACGGTCGGCCGCGGATGTCTACGGGAGACGCCGGCATCGGCGACATGACGGCGGCCGCGGGTCCGCTGCCGGGCGAATGCACTCAGGAGCGTATGGCCACGACGGCGTACGAACAGGTGCGGGCACTGGATTTCATGAAGCGCAGCGGACTGCCGTTCGAGATCGCGGCGCGGGAAGTTGTTTCCTACCGGCTGCAGCGTATCCTGTTGTCCGGCGAAGGCGGCAAGGACAAGAAAAGCAAGAAGGGCGGGCCGAGCCGTAAGAAGAAACGGAAGGCGCAGGCACCATCGCTCGACGATATGGGTATGGATGACCTGGCGCTTGAGGATGCCGCTGCTACGCCGAAGGCGGACTACGCTGCAATGATCGCGACGGTACGGTCGATGCGTGAACGTGTGCAGGCCATGCTGCGCCTTGCGAAGGCGTATGAGGCCGGCGCCGCGGCGCCGGCGATGGAACCTGGCGCCGCCGCGGATTGCGGGGACCCGGAATTCGGGCCGTGGTACAAGGCGCGGCCGTTGCCGGCTCGCGGCCGGGGCGGCTGCTCGCTTGGACCGGCGGTTACCGACGGCCCACAGGAGTGGGGGTATATCGGGCGGTGGCGGATCCTGGGCCCGTTGCCGCGGTCGGACATGTGGCCCGATTCGCGGCCGGCGCTGCCGGATATCGTCCCGGCATTCGACGCGGACTGCAGCGTGAAACGGCTGCTGCAAACGCGGCGATACATGGTCCCCATGAAGGGCGACAAGTTCGAGAGTCTGTACAAGGGCCGGGACCCGTCGCCGGTTGAGACCGTGGACGCCGATCCGGCCAACGGCCACGTGCTGCCGCCATGCTGGCGGCGCGGCGACCGGTTCTGTCCGAAGGAGACCAAGACCAGTGCGGTCGGGCACGGTATGGACTGGGCAACCTACTACGCCTGCGCGGACGTGTATGCCGATGAGGCGGGCGAACGGTGGGTGGGTGTCGTGATCAATGACGCGGGAGCCCTGTGGGTCAACGACCGCCTGGTCTGGTGCAGCGGCGAACACGATCGCGTCCAGATGACGCGGAGTTTCGTGTTTCCGGCCCGCTTCAATGCCGGCAGGAACCGGCTGCTGTTGCGATGCGACGATTACCGGCGGCCCTCGGCGTTCAGTGTTCAGATCTGCACCCGCGGCGGTCCGAGAGTCGCGGAACAGGCTCGTGCGGAGATGGACCGGGCACGTGCCGCAATGGCGCAGGCGGGATCTGCGCGGGACGGACTGCGCGGATGGCGCGGCAACTGGTGCGGCCAGTTCCCGGACGCCGATCCGGTCACCGCGTGGGACGCCGAACGAGGCATCAACGTGTTGTGGCGGCGGGAGCTGCCCAGGGGTCAGTCTACGCCCGTCATCGCGGGTGACCGGGTCTTCACGACAGCGAACCCGTATCTGCTCTACTGTTTCGACAAAATGACGGGCAAGCTCCTGTGGCAGCGCGAGTGCGACGCACTGGAACTCAAGGACAAGGCCGCCTATGAGAAGTCCCTGCCGCTCAAGAAGCGGTTGCTCGAAGTACGGCGTCTCATGCCGGCGAAACGGAGCGAGGCCGCCCGGCTCAAGAAGCAGGGCGATGCGGCCGCTTCAAAGCAGGCGGAGGCCGCCGGCGTCGAGCTGGAAAAAGAGAGCAAGCAACTCGAGAAGACGCTTGGCGAGCTACACCGCGAACACGGCGCCTTTCCGTTCAACGAGGGGGCAGTCACCGGCCCGGCCGTGTCGACCCCGGTAACGGACGGAAAGCATGTATGGGTGCGGTTCGGGAGTTTCGCGGTCGCCTGTTTCGATCTCGACGGGAAACGAGTGTGGATGACCGAAACCGGCGTTCTCGCGCCGGGCCCGATGATGTCGCCGGTCCTGCTCGAAGACAAGTTCATCACCTTTGTGTCCGGCCTCAAAGCCAGAGCTGGAAAGGACAATGCTTACGTGGCCTGGGACGCGCGGAGCGGCAAGGAACTCTGGCGCCGACCGGTCCCCGTGCTGCGTGCTACCTGCAGTGGTTCGCCACTGCCCCTGCGGTTGTCCAACGGCGCGTCGAGCATGGACGTGCTGGTGACGGCGGACGGCCAGGTGATCCGGGCGGCGGACGGTAAGCTCCTGCTCGAGGACATGGCCCTGCAACGCTGGTACTGGGACCGTGAATGGGACTCACCGATCGTGGACGGAGACGTCATCTACTTCACGCGCTCCTACGCGCAAGTTGCGGCTGTGCGTCTGATCATGGTCGACCGCGACCGGGTCGGCGCGAAGCCGCTCTGGGAATCCTATGTCGGGCAGGTGCCCTACGGCGGGTATGTCAAGGCGGGCGACCGGCTCTATCAGCAGACCAAGGGCGGTTGGAAGGGGACAGGCCGGCTGTTCGAGGTGGACGCGAAAACCGGGCGGCTGGTGGACATGTACACGGGGCAGTTCCCGACGCGGCGGGGCGACTGCTGGTCGCCGCCGGCCATGTACGGCACGACGCGGAAGGGACTGGCGTTCGCGGACTCGTACAGGAACGGGATCACGACGCATCTGCCCAATTCCATGATCTTCATGTCGCTCGGCTCACGGCCGCGCGTGATCGGGCGCAACCGGATCGAGCGGCCGATCGCGGCGCCGGTTCTGGAGGCCGACCGTGTCTACATCCGCGCCGGCAGCTCGCTGACCTGCTATGGACATACTGGTCAGGCGGGCAAGGACTACGAAACGCAGGTGCAGGCGCGCATCGCCCTGGGGCGGATTCCTCGCGAAGCACCCGACGATTCGGAGCCGGTCGAGATTGCGTCGACCGACTACCGGGGCGGCACGCGGCACCGTGACTATCGCCTGGAACCCGGCCGGCTGCTCGACTGCTGGCGGATCGTGGGCCCATTCCCGGCCGGCATGCGCGACAAAGCGCGCGCGGCGGTGGGACACCCGTCCTGGAAGCTGAAAACGGACGACCGGCCGTTGACTACCACGGTTGCCGGAACAGAGGTGATGGTTCATGACAGCTTGCTCGGCAAGTTCTTCGATCAGTACCCGGATGCGATGTGGCGCTATCGTCCGCACCTCTTCGTACGCGAGCTCGTTGGCGCGGCGCCCGGGCAGACGGCTTTCTGCTGGACGGCCATTCGCAATCCGCGCGAGCAGGTGTTGCGGCTGGACCTGGATACGCCGGGCGTGCGTGCATGGCTTTCGGGTGTGCCCGTGCGGAACAATCAACGTGTCCGGCTGGCGCAAGGCTTGCACGAGTTGTTCCTGGAAGTCGAGATAGACGACGGCGCACGCGACGGGAAGGTCACGGCAGTGTTCCGGCCGTCGGCCGATCCGGCGGCGGAACTGAAACGATGGCAGGAGAGCATTCGCGCGGAACGCGACATTCTGGAGCAAGCGGTTCAAGGCTTGCCGGACAGCGATGTGGCAAGACGGGCAAAGAAGCTTCTCGGCGCTTTATGAAATCCGAACTGGTTTGATCGACAGGGGGGCGGGCCACCCCCGCGTTGTGTCGCGTTGTGTGCCGGGTATGAGGAGACGAAGACATGGGAGTATTCCGCAGTTTCGAGGTTCGCCATTTCACCGACGATCCCGCCGCGGACGGCGAAAGTGACTTTATCGGTCCGACCTCGGTGCTGGACACGCCGGAACGTATCGAATTCCTGCGGGCTCTCGCCGCAGCAGCGCGCCGCTTCTTCGGGAACGAACGCTGGGACAGGCCGGCCGTTCCGCCGGAACAGGTCAGGAGTGCGCTGGCAGCGTTCAAGCCCCGGCCGGAACCGGAAGTGCGGCAACGTATCCGCGTCAACAAGTGGCGCTGGATCGGCGCCCGAGACCGCCGGGCTGATGCCGATGCCCTCAGGCGCCGGCGCGAACAACCGGGCGTCGCCGCGGACGGGGATGGCGTGCTGCGCTTCGTGGATGCGGCGCCGGCGGATTTCACATTTGCCCCGCAAACCTGGCGTTTCCTGGCACGGCTGCGCGTAAGGCGCACCGGGCCGGCGTGTCGAGCACTGCGTGTTTTGGTCGGTTCGGCACTGAACGTGCGCCTGGCGCCGGGAGACTGTGCCGGCACAAGCGACGCGCAAACCGTCACCATTCCCCAGGACCGATGGTGCGACCTGCGCATCGAGGTGGCGCTCGACGACGAGTGCCCTTGCGCGAACGTCGAGCTCGACGGCACGCGCCGCCTCTCGGCCCTGCCGCTTTCGTCCCGTTCCGCGGTCGAACGGGTAACTGTCGGCGGCAGCCCGGGCTGGGAATTGGCCGACGTCTGGGTGCAGAGCTATGCCGATACCCGCCAAGAGAACGCGCAGACACCGCTGGCGATGACCACTGTGCTGGCCGAGGACTTCTTCCTGACCCCATCGCTTTCCGGGTGGCAGCAACCGGACTACGACGACAGTAGCTGGCCGGAAGCCGAAGCCCCGTTTGCGCACGGCGGGGAGCGTCACCGCGGCGAAGACCTGTACCTGCGGCACAGCTTTCGGCTGCCCGGCTCGGGGCGAGTCTGGCTTTCCTGCGAGACGCTCTTTCCCGGCGGCGAGATCTGGATCAACGGGCGCGTGTTGCATGTGCAGCATGACCCCAGGCCGGTGCGCCTGGAAATCACGTCCTTCGTGCGCCGGGGCGAGGAGAACCTGCTGGCTATCCGGGTGTTCCCGTTCGTTGTCGCCCACTGGATAGCTTGCGGGTGTTCCGATCTGAACAGCGGATGGTTTGCCGGCCGCTGTTGGATCGACGTAACGCACACGAACTACATTGAAGACCTGTTTGCTACAACGGCCCGGCTGCAGCCGACACCGACGCTGCGCATCCGCACGACCGTGACGTGCGGAGACTGGCGCCCGCGGGACAGTCAATCCCGGCCCGATGCGGACAGCATACATCGGCTGCGCCTGCGCGTGCGCCCGTGGTTCCCGGAAGAGGGCCCGGTGGTGGCGGAATCGGTGCGCGAGCTGCGGTTGGAACACTTCGGGCGGCCCCTTGTCTGCGATACCGAATTGCCGATCCCGGACGGCGAACCGTGGGAGCCTGGGCATCCTGCGCTCTATCGAATCGATGCCGTCCTGGAAGATGCCGAAGGCCGGCCGCTGGACGATGTGACGGAGACGACCGGGCTGCGAACAGTGGACCAGGAAGGCGGCGTCTTCCGCCTCAACGGCCGGCCCGCGCTCCTTACAGGCGGTCTGCTCTTCGGGATGCGGCCGCCGCTCGAAGAACAGGTTCGTATCCTGCGCTGTGCCCCATTCCAACACCTGGTGCGCGAGGTGCTCCTGGCGAAGAACCTGGGCGCGAACTGTATCCGAATGAGCGTGCACGAGAGCACCTACCTTGGCTGCAACGATCCGCGCCTGGCCGAACTGGGCGACCAGCTCGGGATCTGCTTCCTGTGGACCACTACGGCGTGGGTGCGCACCGCGAGCGCGTGGCAGCTCGATCCGGAACTGCTGGCCGCCGATGCCGGGTTGGTGCGCAATCACCCGTCTATTGTCATGTGGCAGCCGGGGAATCATCCCATTTTCTTTGACGGCGGCATGGAATGGTGGCGCGATGTGTTCAAGACGCTCCTGGCGGTAGACGACAGCCGCCTGATCTGCCCGGTAGGTTGTTCGGACAAGATCCTGCCGCCGAGCGATGACGGCACTCGCCTGCGCGACGGCACGACGGTGGAACCCGAGCCGACATGGATCCATCCACTTGCTGCCCGCGGCAACTTCGAGGTTCCGACCGGATACGAGAAGGGATGGGAGTATCTCCGCCAATGGCCCGAGCCGGAGAACTGGCAAGGGGATTTCGGCTGGATAAACACCGACTTCAAGAAGGAATACCTCGAGAGCCCGACTCATGCATGGTTCGATTTCGAAAGCGAAGAGACCATCGGCCAGCCCAATTGGGACTTGCTCAAAGGTACGCCGGTCTACCATCTGTGGAGCTACGAGCACGGCTATGACAAAGCGTCCATCGGGCGGCTGTTGGATTTTGACGAGTGGGAGCTCAGTCAGGCCTGGCAGGCCCTGAGCGCGATCGAAGCCTATCGCAAGAAACGGCTGCTCGACTATGACGGAATGTTCTGGTGCACCCTGGACGGCGGCGGCAATACCGGCACCTATCAGAAGCCGTTGACCGATTATCTGGGCCACGCCAAGATCGCCTATCACGCGGTACGCATGGTGTTTCAACCGACCTTTGCCGGAAGCGGGAACGTCGATATGTCCTATGGTCCCGGCGACGTGGTTCCGATTCGCGTGATCCATCTGGGCCCGGCCGGGCGGGCACGGGTGACAGTGTCCGTCCGCACGCCCGCCGGCCGGGAGCTGGACCGGCGGTCCTGGAGCGATGTCGTGCTACCTGCCGGCCGGTCGGTCGTCGAAGTCGCCGACTGGCGGCCTGCCTCGAGTCTTTGCGGCATGTTGGTGCTGGAATATGAAGTGGATCTAGACCTGAAATAAGCGAGGATTCCTGCTGCAAGCGCAAATACACCCGAATCTGCAGGACTTTCTCGACTTCGCCATTTCACGAGTATCTCGATACGCGTGAATCGGCTCAGCCGAGAAAGCCCAACATCTCCGGGCGTCTTCACGCTTTCGCGACGAAATCCTCGCTTATTTCAGGTCTAGATTAGCCCGTGCGTACTTGGGGCGGTCGCCGTCAACGCGGCGCGCCGAGCCCCGGAATGGCGGACGTAGTGGAGCTATATGCTATGAAGATACTTGGATATGCAGGCGGGTGCCTCTTGATCGGGGCCCTGTGGGTCGCGGGTCAGTGCCTCGCGGCAGCAGCGCAGGAGTGGGGACCGGAGGAAGGCTCCGGGGAAGCTGCCCGGGCGATGCGACAGGTTCTGAAGACCCGCTTCGGGATGGATCCCGACAGCATCGATACCCGGCTCCTCGCGGCGGCAACGGTAGACAAACTCGATCTCACCCGAACCAAGGACCTGAAAACCATCGAGCCCGAACGGATGTTGCGGGATTTCGATTGCTACAAGGATATCAAGGCCGCCATCGACTCCGCCAAACTCGCGGCGCCGGTCAAGGAGCTGCTCCGCAAGAAATATGGTTGGGCTATCCTATGGCCACAACGGCAGGGCGCGCCGTATGTAGGTGTCGAAGCCGAATGTGCCGTTGTCCGCGGGTTGCCCGACAAAACCGGGGTGGTACGGCTTTCGGGTGAGGCGCCGCTTCGTAGCGCGCTGCGAGAAGCCTACCCCGGTTTCGGAGCTCTGAATGCGCTGCAGCAGCATCTCGTGATCCGGCACCTGGACGAACTCAACCACAATATCCGGCTCGAGTTCTCGGTGCGCTGTCGTCCGGATGAAGTCGCGGAGCGATTGCCGAAGCATCTCGGCGTCGATCTTGCCGATATCGCGCTGGACCGCTGGCTGTTCAAGATCGACCCCGGGCTGAAGCCGAAGGGCTACGACAAGGGCGCCGATCCGGTCGCGCACCACTCGCTACCGCTGGGGGACGGTACGGTGCGTCTGTGGTGCTATCGTATCCGGCCCGACGGCGATATCCTGATGCCGCCGGCCGACTACCTGGCCGCGCGCGCGTCGCCCGACCCGCTGGACGTGAGCAATCTGTGGCTGACCGATGCGCGCCTGATCGCCTCGCAAAGGCCGCGCACGCTCATCCTGAGCGGCAATGACATCGCCGACCTCGGCGTGTTGTCGAAGATGAAGTCGCTGGAACATCTCGCCCTGCAGTCGCTGCCGGTCAAGGACCTGGGCCCGCTTAAGGGACTTCGGCTCAAGTCCATAGACCTGCGCGATACGCCGGTAGTCGACCTGGCCCCGCTTCGGGGGATGCCGCTGGAGAAGGTGCTCCTGGACCGTACGCGCGTCAGCGATCTCGGGCCGCTGAGCGGCTCACCGGTTCGGCATCTTCAGATCTGGGATACCGCCGTCACCGACTTGCGGCCGTTGAAGGATATGCCCTTGACCTATCTCGAGCTGAGAATCGGGGTCGCTTACGAATCCGCCGGACTCGACATAGTGCGCACGAAGTCGACCTTGACCGAGCTCTCGGACCACAGGAAAGCGGCCTGGTTCAAGGCCTACGAGATCCGGCACAGCCGGGATCTGCTCCCGCTGATGCGCGGCCGGCTGGAACACGTTGGCCCGGTCAATCGCGTGCGATACGGCCTGGCTCCGGAATCGAAGGAGAAGGGAAAACAATGACGCGGCAACCTGTAGTTCGATGCGTTTGGCTGGTGTGTATGACGGTGCTTGTGTGGTCCGGCGCGGCCCGGGCAGAAGACAAGGAACTGGCGAAGTGGACGAAGGATGTCGGCAAGCGCTTTCTCGCGGCCGACGAGCCCTACCCTTGCTGGCGCGGGCCGTTCGGCTCGGGCGCCGGTATCGACACGGGAACGCCATTGGTGACCTGCGTGGCGAATGCGCGCAAGCTCTGGATGAGCGAGTCGTTGATCGCGGACGCTCACAAGTTCACCAGTCTGAGTAGAGAACACGAGGACCTGCCGGGACCGGGAATTCTGGACCCGATGCCGTCCGGCGGCTTCTGTTCGCCTGTTGTCGCCTACCGCAAAGTGTATTTCGTCTACCACCTCCCCACGGGAGACGCCTACTTCACCGATGCCTGCAAGGAGTGGGCCCAGGACAAGTTCAGGATCGGGCGCCGCGCCTGGTACGCGGACGCCGACGACGTGCTGCACTGTTTCGATGCCGACACGGGAAAGACACTCTGGAAACGGGTCTACCCTCGCTCGGCGGTCAATCATCACGCATATGTCTGGTGGAAGAACGGCGGGCACTTCACGTCTTGTGTCGCGGACGGCCGCGTCTTCTTCTACGGGCCGACGGCGCGCCTGTACTGTGTGGACGCGCATACCGGCAAGCCGCTCTGGCAGAGCGACCTCGGCAGGCGGCACGAGATGTCGCTTGGCGGCAAGGCACATTGGCTGGAGAACCCGAACAAGGGCGCCTCGAACGGATCCTGGTGCATGGGCTATGCGCCGGCGTATGCCGATAGGGTGATCGCCATGAGCGACGGGCTCGAGTTCCAGGGCGGTCCGCGCAACTACGGGTATTCGCATTTGACCGGCTTCGACGCGGAAACGGGCCGGCCGCTCTGGAAGATCCAAGGCGCCGCGGACGATCTCAACAGCGCGATGCGCTGGATCTACGAAGGCCGGGAGTACTTCGTCTCCGGAGGTAAGCAGGGCATCTTCTGCGTCGAGCCGAAAACCGGCCGGGTGCTATGGCGGATCGACGAGTCGTGCGGCAGCACCGTAGCGGTCGCCGGTCCGTACCTGGTGGCTATCAGCGGCGGGTTGAAGGGCTGGAAGATCTCCCCGCGCGGGGCAACACACTTGTGGACGAGCGGAGAGAAGGAACCTAATCCGCGTACGAAGCAGCTCAGGATGGTTCCGCCTCCGGGGTTCGGCGGGTATATGGCCCCTTTGATCTACGATGGACGGGTGTACAGCTCGCACACCTGCGTGGACCTGCGTACCGGCGCCATCCTGGCCTCCTGCGAAGGTCCGCCCGACGAGGGGGGCAGCAAGGCCGGCGTCTCATCGCCCACGGCGTTGAACGGCTACCTGTTCCAGGAGGCGAAAGGCGAGCCGCAGACGCTGTACTCGATGTTCGCCGCTCCCAAGCGGTTCGGGCCTACCGGGCACTCGCTGATTGCCGGCTCCAACAGCTCGGTGTCCTTTGCGGTGGCCTATGACCGTATCTACTTCCGGAACCGCCGGCGCTTGCTTTGCTTCGACCTGCGCAAGAGTGCCTGCGGCCTCGACCTGAAGGCGACACGCCGGTGCATCGCTCTGCTGCACGGCGACGACGAAGCAGTCGCCATGCAAGCCTGCTCAGCACTCCTGGACGTGGCGCCGGCCGCCAGAGATACGGCGCTTGCCGCTCTAAAAAAAGCCTCGAAGAGCAGGAAATCCGGCTTGCGCTCGATGGCGGGTTCGACGCTCAAGGCCTTGGCAAGCGCGGAGAGCGCGGAATTGGGCATCGACCTTGAAACCGGCCCCGAGGACGGAGGCACGCCGGGGCTCGACGGGGAGCTTTTTGGGCCATAGCTACACTGTCCGGCCTCTCCTGGGAACTGGAAGCATCGAAAGGGAATAGCAGTGAACATCATCACAATTATCTGCCACGATCTCGGCCGGCACTTGGGTTGCTACGGCGTAGAGGGGGTCTCGTCGCCCAACGTAGATGCGTTCGCGGCCGACAGCGTTCGCTTCGAGAACAGCTTCTGCACCGCGCCGCAGTGCAGCCCGTCACGGGCCGGCCTCTTCACGGGCCGGTTCCCGCACGCCAACGGCGTGGTGGGGCTCGTCCATTCCGGATTCCGCAACGATCTCAATCCCGGCGAACGCCATCTGGCCGAGTATCTGGGCGCGGCCGGCTACGATTGCCATGTTTTCGGCGGACAGCACGAGGTCCGGAACCCTCTCGATCACGGGTTCGTCGAAACGCACCGGGGCCATCCGGCCGAGAACGTGGCCGCCGGCTTCGAGGCGTTCATCGCCGACCGTACCGGGAGCGCCGCGCCGCTTTTTGCGGAGGTGTGTTTCTTCGAGCCGCATCGCCCGTTCCCGCACGACGGTGTCGAGGCTGCCGATCCAGCGTCCGTCCAGATCCCGGCCTACCTGCCGGATATTCCAGTTGTCCGTGAGGATATCGCCGAGTTGGAGGCTTCCATCGCCTCGATGGACCGTGCCTTCGGCCGCGTTATCGCGGCCCTCGACAAGGCGGGCCTGCGTGACGACACCCTGGTGATCTTCACGGCCGATCACGGTATCGCCTTCCCGCGCGCCAAGATGACGCTCTACGATCCGGGCATCGGTGTGCCGCTGCTCATACGCGGGCCCGGCATCGGCGCGCCGCGCAACGAGACGGCCATGGTTTCCAACGTTGACGTGCTGCCTACCGTGCTCGACCTCTGCCGCCTGCCGCCGATCGTCAACGGACACGGCCGCAGTTTCGCTCCGTTGCTGACAGGCGAAGACTATACGCCCAACGACGCCGTATTTGCCGAGCTGACCTATCATACCTACTACGATCCGATGCGTACGATCCGCACCGGGCGATGGAAGCTCATCGCGAATTTCGAGTACGCGCCGGCCCAGATGAGCTCGCCCGATCCTCACATCAACGGAAAGGGCTACTCGGAGGTCGCTGCCGCGTGGGTCGAGAATGGGATGTTCGTGGGGTCTCATCCCCCATTCGAACTGTACGACCTGGATGCCGATCCGAACGAGTTCAACAACCTGGCCGACGATTCGGAGTACCGGACCGTTCGTGACGGTCTGATCGTACGCTTGCGCCGTTGGATGGAAGCCACGGGCGATCCGTTGTTGCAGGGGCCCGTGTCGCAGGCTGCCTACCGGGAACGTATGGCGGTGTTCAAGGCAGTTGCGCCCGCATTGGGAAACGAGGATCTCGGCGACCCGCCGCTGACCGAGACAGCCGGGAACAGGGGGTCGGAATGAGTTCACGGAAAGCCGGTCTCTGGAGTGCAGCGGTCATCTTCGACAGGCATCACGAATGTGTCGGGGGCCAGGCCCGTGCGGATTCGCGGAGAATCAACTGTCCGGCGTAGCTCGTGCAATGCAGAGCAGAAAGGGATTTTGGAGGTACCCATGCATACATACCGTCCAGCAGGCATAATCGCCGGATTCTATTGCCAACCGCCGAACCTGGGAATGCCGGAGTTGGTTCACATCGGGGAATTCATCTTTCCCGACGACTGGTTCGTGTCCCCGCATACCCATCCATGTTGGGAGTATCACCTGCAGGTTAACGGTCGTACGACATGGCAAACATGCCGGGGACGGGTGACCTTGGAGCCTGGCGGCTTCCTGGCCGTCCCTCCGCACCATGAGCATGCGTTTGCCGAGCGCGTCACCAGCTTCAGCCATTTGCTTTTCGTGGCTTTCGATCTTCGAGCGACCCTTGGCCGCCACGGTCAGCTCGGCGGCGGATGGCACGATGCGGAGCATGTGGTCGTGGGGCGAGGGGAGGGACTCCTCCAGCCCTTCAGGTCGCTCGTGGAAGAGGCGCGCCTGTGGCGCGATCACCGTTCCCTTGCGTTACGCATGAAGCTCGACTTGCTGGTGGTCGAAGCCATGAGGATATTCTCGGACCGCCGCCCGGAAAGCGTAGTAAGCCTGCACCCGGCGGTTGAGGAAGTCCGCACTCTCCTGGAGCTTCGTCCCGACAAGCCTTGGCGGCTGAACGAACTGGCCAATCGAGTGGGCTTCACCCCGCGGCATCTATGCCAACTGTTCCGCAAACAGCTTGGCTCCTCGCCTCATCAGTACTTGCTGCATCGGCGAGTCGCCAGGGCCAAGGAGATCCTGCGAGTCGAGAACCAGACCATCACCGAAGTCGCGTATCGCACGGGTTTCTCTTCATCCCAACACTTCGCTCGAGTCTTCCGGCGGATCGAAGGCTGTTCCGCCAGCGCGTGGCTCACCAAAGCGCGCGAGTGATGGTGTAAGCATGCCGTCTATGCTGCGAACGGCCGGCAATGTGAGCCCCTTTGACGACGGGCTTTCATGAATGCCGTTCGCTTTCGTATACAGTTTTCACCCGTTCGGCCAAGCCTTGCCGGACGGCCTCGGCTACGCTTCTGTCAGAAGTTCTATGAGAAGTATGTAAGATGCATGCGAAGGCCCGAGCTGTGAGTTGAGCGCCTAGCGCCTAACACCTGGGGGAGAACAGCCAAGTTGCCACAAAGACTTGATGAGACGTTGATTGGCCCTGCAACTGGGGCTCTATTCTTGACAGTACGGACACATAACGGAGGATGAGCAATGAAACCACGCGCGGAAATGGAAACACGGATTCCTCGTGACGGGACCGAGTACGATGTAATCGTCTGCGGCAGCGGGATGGCGGGCCTGGGCGCGGCGCTGGCGGCGGGCCACAACGGGGCTCGCACGCTGCTTCTGGAGGGACAGGGCGTCTTGGGCGGCATTACGCATTGCTGCCTATGGATGCCGATGGGCGCCTGGAACTACCGCCCCAGAGACCTGTTGAAGGAGGGAGAAGACCCCAGCCGCGGTGGGGTCCATGCACTGTTTGACCGCAAGATCGAGGAATTCGGCCTCGACGCCTCGGCATACGGGCCGAGGATCCGGGCGGTGCACCCGGACTACCTGCGCGTGGCCATGTTCGAGCTGCTCGAGGAGGCCGGATGCGACTACCGCCTCTACAGTCCGGTGACCGGCGTCCTGAAGGAGGGCAACCGCGTCACGGGCGTGACGGTCACGGGCAAAGAGGGCCCCCGTAATTTCCGCGCGAAGGTTGTTGTGGACGCTACCGGCGAAGGCGACGTGGCCTTCCAGGCAGGGGCCGAGTTCAACAAGGGGCGTGCGGAGGACGGCGTGATGATGCCGGTGACGCTGACCTTCGTCCTGGGCAACGTGGACCTGAAGCGCCTGCATGAATTCAAACCCGGTTCGCATGAGAAACCGAAGAACTGGTTCGAGTCCACGGCGAAGGAAGTCATGGAACGATACCGCCGGAATCCCGCCAGCAGCACGCCGCGGGACGATGCGTTCAATGTGATCATTCGCGAAGCGCGGGAACAAGGGTATGCCACGGCGATGTGGTACGCGTTCACCGCTACATCGCTCCCCGCCGTGGCGTCGGTCAACAACGGCGGGCTCTATGACGTGGGCAGCGTGGATGGAACGCAGAGCGCCGATATGACGCTCGCGGAACGTGCCGGTTCGCAGATTGCCGTGGATTTCGTGAAGATCGCCCGGAAGTGGGAGATTCCGGGTTTGTCGCAGTGTCACCTGTTGCGCGTGGCCAACGCCGTGGCGGTCCGCGAGACGCGCTGCATCATCGGCGATTGCGTTATCACGGTCGAGGACATCGTCGAAGGCCGGATGCCCGAGGATACGGTGGCGCGGGCGCAGGAGCGCGTCGTGGACACCGTCTACTATCACAGCCCGGCCAAAGGGATGATCGGCATACCTTACCGCGCGCTGTTGCCCAAGGGGCTCGAGGGGCTGCTCGTGGCCGGGCGCTGTATCTCCGCCTCGCACGACAGCCTGGGCGGCTTCCGGGGCATGGGCTCGGTGATGAGCATCGGTCAGGGCGCCGGCGTTGGCGCGGCGTTGGCGGCAAAGGCCGGTATCCCGCCGCGGCAGGTCAACGCGAAAGATATCCAGGCCGTTCTGAAAGAGATGGGTGTACGGATGTAGAGGAGAACCTTATGCTCTCCTTGTTGATCGAAGTAGAAGGCCGGATTCTGGAGGACATCTTGGCCTTCCGTCCGGAGAAGATGTTGCCGGCATGCCGGCCGAGGTGACGCGGGCGGCGCATCAGCAAGGGGGCGGGTCGGCCAAGACGAGGTGAGAGGCAGGAACCTATGACCAAGATTGTGATCGTTGGGGCGGGCAGCGAGTTCGGTGGGCGGTTGTCCATTGATGTCCTCGCGAACGAGCGGCTTCGTGAAGGCGAGATCTGGCTGTGCGACGTGCATCCCGGGCGCCTGGAAAAGGTCTTCGCGTACGTTAGCCGGACCGTCGAGAAATACGGCCTGATCGCCAACCTGCCGGACGGGTGCTGTGTCGAGGTGCCGTGCATGGCCGACGCGCACGGCGTTCACCCATGCCGCGTCGGGGAACTGCCGCCCCAGTGCGCCGCCCTTGACAGGGTACACGTCTCCGTGCAGGAGTTGGCCGTGCGAGCTGTGCAGGAACGTAATCGCGAAGCCGCCTTCCATGCGGTGTCGTTATGCCCGATTACCGCCGCGGTTCTGCCGCTTCCGCGTATCCGGGAGATGTTCGATCGCCTGTGGACCAAACACGTTATGTTCGAGGACGCGGTTCGCGTGCCGCTGTTGATCCGAGTTCCCGGGACAACCGGCGGCGTGTGCCCCGACCTGGTGGAACATGCCGATCTGTATCCGACGCTCGCGGCGTTGTGCGGGCTACCGGCTCCGGAAGGCATCGATGGCTGGAGCTTCGCGCCGGCGCTGCACGGGGATGTGTATCCGCGACGCGACCGTGTCTTTTCCGAGTACAACTTCTGCCACGTTTTCTCGCCGGATAGCCGCTACGTGGGCAGGCCGCCGATCCGAATGATTCGGACCGATCGCTGGAAACTGAACCATCTGGACTGGGCCGCATCCGAGTTGTACGACCTTGAGCAAGACCCCAACGAAACCGAGAACCGGGTTGCCGATCCCGACTGCGCGGAGGTGAAAACGCAGCTCGAAAGCATGCTGATGCAATGCACGCAGAGGCCGCGCTGAAGAACTCCGGTCTGTTACGGCCGGGGCCGGTGTGACTTGGGCGATAACAGCCGCCCCGTGCTGAAGGCGCCTCAGATCGACGAGTCCCATAGTGCCGGTTGTCTCGCGCGCACTGCATCCTGTCAGACCTGTTCGCCGCCGAGCCGGCACGTTGGTGTGTCGATCAGGATATCGAAGTAGTCCTGGACTGTTGTTCCGTTGCGCCACTCCAAGGCTAGAGAAATGAGTTAACACATGGCGTATATTCCGGAACTGGGGTGTGTAGTTCGCTCAAGCAGCCCCTATATGTTGTGGTCCGTGTCCGGGTCCAGCGGGTCCAGGTTGGCGTTGTCCCGGCCTTGGAGGAAGGCAAGCGCCGGGCCTTTGAGCGTTGGCGCCGGCGCTGGGTCGATCATGAGAGCCTGCTGGACCAGGCGGTAGAACAGTTTGCCACGGGAACGCGACGAACGTCGGTTGAAACGGAAGGTAAACTCGTCGAGGTAGTAGGTCAGATGCGAAGGTCGAACCGCCCCCTGGTAGGTGGCCAGCAACCAACGCTTCAGCAACGAGACGACAAGATGCACAAGCTTCAGTTCATGCGACCCCACGGTCGTGTGTCCGTAGCCCAGGACTGGCACCGTCAAGTACGCCTGCCATCCGTCTGTGCGCAGCGTGCTGCCCGGCTCAATCACTTCGGAGACAAACTGCCCCAGGCTGTCGCCGGATGCATCGGCCACGTGGCCCAGGCGGATGCGGCCCAGTCCTTCTTCACCCTTGTCTTCCACGGCCACGGCCACCACCTCTTTGCCTCCCGCCCCCCGGCCTCGCTTGCCCTTCTTTCTGCCCCCTACGTAGGTCTCATCCACTTCCACCGTCCCGCTCAGACCGTCTCGTCCGGGCCGCACCATCGCTCGGCGAAGCTTGTGCAGCCATTCCCACGCGGTGTGGTAGCTCCCCAGGCCCAGCACCCGCTGAAGTCCCAGCGCGTTCGCACCATACTTCTGACTGGTAATGTGCCACATGGCCCTGAACCACAGCGGCAACGGCTTGCGGCTGGCGTGGAAGATCGTCCCGGCCACCACAGATGTCTGCCGCCCGCACGCACGGCAGTGCCACAGCCCTCGCGCCGTACGCCAAGCGTCTTGACCGCCGCATGCCGGGCAGCGGAACCCCTCTGGCCAGCGCATCCGCTGCAGGTACTCAACGCATGCCTCTTGCCTTGTGAACCGCCCCTCAAGCTCACCCAGCGTCCGCGGATAGTCCTCCCCCTCCGTTCGCTCTTCCATGCCCAAGACCACTACATCTTGGGGGCACTGGAGTCAACTGCATACCCCAGTTCCGGAAATATGCCACTCGTGTTTGCGAGAATACCAAGGCCGCCTGATTGCGTGAGAAGGTACGGTGTTTATCTCGGCGACAGGTCTGTTCTCTGGGACGATGTCAGGATACTGCCGGTTGTCGACTTCCTCAAGCAACTCTGGGCCGGCGAGATCCTGACTAGCGCAGCCCCCGAGGCGCTGCGCGTCCCGGATCATTCGGGGCTGAAACTGCTATGAAGGGGATAGGGCCTTGGGTCTGTTGTCGAATCAGAAATGATTAAGAGGACTTCTTCGCCGAACTGCACCCGTGGGCAAGATCTTCTGAATACAGGCGCTCGCCGACCGACCTGTTCCTTGCTCCCAAGTACCGGATATCATCGGGCTCAAGCCAAGCACCGCACGACAGGTAGCAAGACCTTGTGGTCTTACCTTATTCTCAGGGCTTCACTGCCCTGACTTGGATACCGCAAAAGGTGGCGCATATATGTAAACACTCTGTCGACTATAGGTCATTACGGCGCTCGGGTTGATGGCGTAGTATGAGATGAAAGGTGGTTGTGTGTACGATCCACCTTCAATGGTCAAAAGGAGATGGCCGTGAACCGACAGATTCTGGTGTTACTGTTCCTCGTATCGATTGGCGGGCGGGCCTTTGCGGCCGGCGTTACGCCGGCGGACAATCCCGTTGCGGCGTACTACGGGCCCGAGCGCGGGTACCCGGCCTGGACGGAGAAGATCCGTTGGGACAACGTGATCGATATGTCCCGCTATACCAAGGGCAAGACCAATTTCGAGAAGTTCGAGAACGCGCGCGACAAACTGGCGGCTGACGGCGGCGGCGTGCTTTACTACCCGGCCGGAACCTACGATTTCAGCGAAGGCCCGTTTGACGGACCGAATGGCCGAGGGTTGATGCTGCGTTCCGGTGTGATCATTCGCGGCGAGGCGCCGGCGGACCGGCCGAGGGCCGTGGACGGCGATCTCGACCTGCCGACCAGGTTCGTTTTCGGCACGCGCGAGGTGGGAGATGCCATAGACACAGGCGAACGCATCTCGCTGAAGCTCCACGACGCTATTGTTCTGCCCTCCAGGAAACGTGCCAAGGCGAAACCCGGCAAGGCGAAACGCGGCAGAATAAGGCGAGCGAGCTTGTGGATCAATCTCGCGGCGCCGGGGGGCAGCGTCACCAACGGCCGCGGAAACGCCTATTCCAGCGCCCTTTCCGTGCAGGGTCACGTTGTCGAGGCGCGAGTCAGCGGGGAGGGCGATGAGATCGTGATTGTGATTGACGCTCAACTGCGATGGCCGGAACGCGACGAGCCGGCCAAGGGCCGATACACCCTGCGTGTCCGACGTATTTCCGATAGCGGTATTGAGGGCACATACCAGTCCACGCTCGACGGCAACGAGCATGGCGGCAAGGTGACGGGCGGCTTCGGATCGATTGCGGCCGTGGTTCCGCGCGACTGGAACCTAGTGGGATTGCTCCCCGAGAAGACCGGCCTGAAGGACGTGAGCAACGTGGGCCTGTG
>Ga0272442_10001344_pt1 | contig 37613 bp, 30 predicted proteins | sample SSMForm2O_FD_200262 | JGI IMG/M metagenome (GOLD analysis project Ga0272442, IMG submission 200262) | Marine sediment archaeal communities from Little Sippewissett salt marsh, Falmouth, MA, United States - SSM-Form-2O | ecosystem: Environmental > Aquatic > Marine > Wetlands > Sediment ... | reverse complement strand
CACTGCTTGCCACGCTGAGTCATCGAAGTCCCACGACTCACTTCCCTCCGGATCGCCCTTGGTAAACTTCCAGTTGCGATTGAAGTTGACTACTCGACGACCGATCGAAGAAGCTGTCTCCGCCTCCAAAGCGGGAGACGCTCCCGCCCAAAGACTCGCCAAAACAAACGTGGTTCCAAGGATTTTCCAATTTAAATATCTCATGATGTTCCCTTCCACGAATCATTTCCTCGTAAACTTGTCGAACACCGTGATGACGGGCATCGCATTGCCGTCTCTGTCAAACATGGTTCTGCGACCACCCCGCGCCGTTGCCGGTTCCCACCAGAAGACGCCTTTGCCTCTGTTGTGAGGGGTGCTTAGAACGAGGCGATGCACCTCATCCAGGAATTGTCTCTGGCCTTCGGGAGTCTCCGGGAAAGGTGCCGGCTTGTTCCTGTATTCAGCCGGCTCGCAATTATAGGCCACTTCCACCATGATGATGTCCTTCTGATATTCATTGGCCATGAAGATCAGGTTTTCACGAAGATCGAGCACCGATCCATGCCACCACGGATAGTAGGATTGTCCGATGATGTCATAAGCAATGCCGTAGGAGTGCCATTTATCAAAGAAGGCCTTGGTCCTTTTCATGTTTCCGCCCTGGTCGATGTGGATCATAATCAGAGGACGGTCGGCGTTGCCACGGCCGGCATCGACGCCGTCAATCCCCGCCTTCAGAAGCTCCGCAAGGTTATCCCAGTTATCCGGCAGCTTACCGTCCGGCCAAAGCATACCGTTGATGATTTCGTTGCCGGGCTGAACCATCTCCGGCATGACACCCGCGTCCCTGAAAGCGACGATGGTCTCTCTGGTATATTCGAAAACGGCTTTCACAAGCTCATCGTGGGACTTGCCCTCCCAGGCCTTGGGGATGTACTGTTTGCCCGGATCGGCCCAGGTGTCGGAGTAGTGGTAATTCAGCAGGAACTGAAAGCCGAGCTTCTTCGCCTCCCTGGCCAGAGCGATAGTGTACTCAAGATTATTCGGAAGTCGTGTCGGAGTGTGAAACAATCGAAGGCGAATCCAATTGTAACCGTGATCCCTGAATATCTGCAAGCCGGGCTTCACCTCGTCACTCTCTTTGAAAAGGACACCCCGATCCTCGGCTTGTTTAAGAAACGAAAGGTCCGCTCCAATCGCATAGTCAAGGGCATACCCGGAATGAGGTAATGCGACAAGCGCCACGAAAAGAAGTAGAATAAAAGCCAGGTCTTTCCGGGATTCATTTTTCATTCCCATTGCGTTACGACTCCTTTCATTGATATGAATAGATGCTACGTCTAAGATCATGCTGGTGTTCAACTCTTGAATTCGATCCCATGTCAATATCTTCTAAGATGCCCAGTCTAACTAAAATCCTCGTGATTCCAAGAAAATACAGAACAATCCAGTTGATCGTGTGATGAATACGCGGAACGTACAAAACAGACGATCATAGCTTATACATGCATTGCCATTGTTTTGAACATACTCAGATATAGCGAATCCGGCCTCTGTACAAATTACCCTCCGGTAACCTTCACGCAAAAGCCTCTTGACTTGCCTTGTTTCTGAGGGTATAATCATTTTGATGGTCGAAGTTTTAAAATACCAATAAGGATCCGTCGGATACCGCAAGAAATGTCCAGGTCAAGCATGAGTCACGTGCAACGGTTTATTGGTCTTTTCATTTGCCTGCTAAGCGGGTGCGTGATTCATCGTGTCAATGAAGAAGCCCGGCTTCTGGAGGTGGAAGTCCCGCCGCGTTTTTCTGAATCTGCTACGGGAGCGGTTCTCCCGAATGACTGGGATTATTCCTGGTGGGAAACGTTTGAAGATGCGGAATTAAATCGTCTCATTGAAACGGGGGTCGCCGCTAATTTTGAGTTGCGGCAATACGTCGCACGCATCGAACAGGCCACGGCTCTTGCCCGGCAGGCGGGGGCTCGCTTATACCCCACCCTTGACCTCGATGCCGGCTATGAATCGGAATGGGATGGTGAAACCGAAAGGGGGGAATCTCGTGATCGGCAAGATACCTCCGATTTGGATGTTCTACTCCGTTGGGAAGTGGATGTCTGGGGACGTTTATCCTCCCTGCGGCGGTCGGAAAAGCTGGCGGCCCAAGCGACGATCGAAGACTGGCTGGGGGCCCGGCTCCTCCTGTCCACGGCCATTGCTGAAATCTATTTTGAAATTCAGGAACAACGTCGCCAGCTCGAAGTGATCCGCGAGCAAATTAAAACGAACGAGACATTGCTTCAATTGACCTCGCTGCGTTTCGGTCAGGGGCAATCGTCCATCGTTGATGTCCTGCAACAGCGGGAACAATTAGAGGCCACCCTGGCCCGTGTTCCGCAAACCGAAGCCCGCATCGGACAACTGGAGTATTCGTTGGATATTCTGCTTGGCCGGCCGCCCGGAAAGAAAAACCATGTGACATCAAGCCGACTGGGCTGGCCGTCGCCACTGCCTGATGTGGGGATCCCGGCTCTATTGCTGACGCGCCGGCCCGACCTCAGGGGAGCGCAGAAACGCGTCCTGGCCCTCGACTATGATGTGGGCGTAGCCGTGGCCGAACAATTGCCAACTTTGACGCTGGGGGGGGGCATTGGTTGGACAGGCGATCCCGATTTTGCCGATGCCGTCACCACCGTCTTCGCGGGATTGGCTGGACCGTTGTTTGATGCGGGAGAACGCCGTAATGAAGTAACCTTTCGTAAAGCGCGTCTGGAGGAAGCCCTTGCTGGTTATTCGGACAAGTACCTTTCAGCACTCTTTGAAGTGGAGGCGGCCCTGCTGGAAGAGCGAAAAAGTGCTGAGCAGCTCGTGTTAGTGGAACAGCAACTGAAGACTGCCCAAAGGCTTCTGACGGAAGCGCGCAACCGTTTTAGCCAGGGCTTGACGGATTATCTGCCCGTGTTTACGTCTCTGTCTATTGTGCAAAACCTGGAACGCGATGTGGTCAGCTCCCGACGAACTGTATTGAGTGCGCGTGTCGGTTTGCATCGGGCACTGGGCGGTCCTATGCTTAATCCCGATACCCCCGTTATATGGTCCTCTTTGAAATGAATAAAAAATACATATTGGGTACGTTTATTGTTATTGTGCTGATCCTCGCCTTCAGTGGCTGTGTGAGCCTCTTGTTGATCTGGACGGGTCCCGAAACGGCTCCGGAGGACAAGACCAGTTCAGCCAAGATTGTGCAGACGATTCCGTTGGCGCCACAGACACGCTCGGTGGCGGTCAGTGCTTTTGGAAGTGTTGTCCCGTCGAAAAAGGTGGTTATTAAGCCTCAAGTCACGGGTCAGGTGATTTGGCAAAGTGAATCGATTACCATCGGCGGGCAGGTGAAGGAAGACGACGAGCTGATCCGTATCGACCCGAAGGACTACGAGCTGGCTCTGGCCGAAGTGCAGTCCAATTTCGAGCAGGCCCGCTTCGAGCGGGAGGTGGAAAGCGGCCGCCAGGTCATTGCCGAGCGCGAATGGAACGAGCTTCAGTCGGATCTCGACATGGAAGAGGTCAACAAGTCGCTGGTCTTACGCAAGCCCCATCTCAGGCGTGCCGAGGCACTCGTGGAAAAGGCCAAAAACGATATCGCAATCGCCGAGTTGCAGCGCTCCCGTACGGTTATCACGGCGCCCTACAACGCCATGGTCATCGAAGAATCGGTTGAGGTCGGACAATTACTTAATCCCGGTTCGGACATTTGTGAATTGGTGGGGACGGATGAATTTTGGATCCAGGTGACGATTCCTTTTTCTCAACTCAAATGGGTGCATTTTCCCGAGGAGGGCCGGCCCGGGGCGGAAGCGCAGGTGATATTAGATACGGGAAACGGAGAGTCCGCGACCTGGAAAGGCCGGGTCATACGTCTTTTAGGCGACCTGGATCCCCTCGGCCGGATGGCAAGACTGGTTGTGTCGGTAACGGATCCCATGAACCTTACTCGAAAGTCCGATAGTCCATTCCCCTTGCTTTTGGGCAGCTATGTCGAAGTGAAAATCGATGCCGGGCAGTTAGAGGATACGTTGAGGATCCCTCGATCCGCCCTGAAGGAAGGCAACCAGATTTGGGTGGTTGGTGACGATCATTTGTTAAAAATTCTCCCGGCCACAGTTCTCTGGCCCGAGAAGGAAACGGTGCTCATTTCCAATAACCTGGAAGAAGGAGATCAACTCATCGTGAGCGATTTGCCGGTGGCGCTTCCGGGTATGGAAGTGGCTCCTCAACCCGCCACGGCGTATTCCGAGCTGGTGGCAGGAACGTCAAAGGAAAACTGATATGGATCGTAACCCGTTTAATGACACATCTTCCGCGACCGGGCTTTTGGCCTGGTTTGCCCGCAATCATGTGGCGGCGAATTTGTTGATGTTGGTTGTGATCGTTGTGGGCGTGGTTGTGGCCCTCAATATCCGTCAGGAAATCTATCCGATTTATGAGTTGGATACGGTTGATATCGATATGCAGTATCGGGGCGCCAGCCCGGAAGAGGTCGAACAATCTATCCTGTTGCCCATTGAGGCGGAAGTTCGCACTCTGGAACTCACCCGTCGAATCGTATCATCGGCCTCTGAGGGGCGCGCCTCGGTGTCGGTCGAAATCATGCCTGGGTGCGATCGCAACCGCGCGCTCCAGGAAGTGACGGCGGCGGTGCAACGCATCAGCATGTTTCCGGACGAGATTGAACCACCGGTTATTTCTTTGGGAACGGGTCGCCGTAGAGGTGTCGTGTACGTGTCGGTGTTTGGTGATTTGGATCAACGTACGCTGATTCAATTTGCCCACCAGGTTGAAGACGGCCTACTGGCCCAGCCGGAGATCTCCCTGGTGGCGATGCGGGGCGTGCGCCGTCCCGAAATTCTGGTGGAGGTGCCTCAGACGCAACTTCGCGCTCTTAACCTGACGCTTGGGGAAATAGCCGACGCCATTGACCGCGCCGCCCTGGATGTCCCCGCCGGGACCATGCGGACGTCGGGCGGAGATATTCTGTTAAAGACCACCGAGCGTCGATACTTCGGGAGTGAATTTTTAGAGATCCCTATCAAGAGCAACAATACTGGCGCTGAGATCAAATTAGGGGATATTGCCACGATTGAGGACGGATTCGAGGAGACCGAACGGGAATCGTATTATAATGGCAAGCCATCGGTTTGGATTGGAACATACGCTTCCGAATCCCAGCCTCCTTTGAAAGTGGCTGCTGCCGTACACCGGTATGTTAAGCAGGTCAATGCCACCTTACCGCCTTCGGTCGAGGTGAAGGTATCCTATGACCGGACGGAAGATTACCAGGAGCGAATCAATCTGTTAACCTTTAACGGAACGATTGGCTTGATCCTGGTGCTTGTCGCACTGGGATTACTTTTGGAATTGCGCGTTGCCTTCTGGACAGCCATTGGCATTCCGGTCTCGATCCTCGGCTCGCTCATCCTGCTGCCCTTGATGAACGCCAGTGTGAACATGATCTCTCTGTTCGGTTTTATTGTGACCCTCGGTATCGTCGTCGATGATGCGGTGGTGGTCGGAGAGGATATTTTTCATAAGATTTCCCAGGGGATGCCACGGTTGGAGGCCGCCGTGGCGGGCGTTCGAGAAATGTCCATACCGGTGATTTTTGCGGTCAGTACGAACATTATTGCTTTTTTACCATTGCTCTTTGTGCCGGGAGAAAGTGGCCGCTTTTTTAACATTCTACCCTCGGTGATTATCGCCGTGTTTACCGTCTCCCTGGTTGAGGCGCTCCTTATCTTACCTTCGCATTTGGCGTTCACCCGGAAGCATCCGCACCCGGACTCGATCTTTTCCCGATTCGACAGAGCCCAAACCAAACTCCGGCTTAAAATCGATGCGGCCATGGAGCGTTTCTACCACCCCATCCTGGCGGCGGCACTTCGATTTCGTTATATCACCCTGGCGATTTTTGCTTCCTCTTTTCTTGTTGTCGTCGCCTACCTATTCAGTGGCCGGGTCAATTTCACCTTTAATCCCGCCATTGAAAATGACTACATTCAGGGAGAGATCGAAATGCCCACCGGCACGCCGGTGGCTCGAACCCGAGAGGTTGCATTTTTAATTGAGGCCGCGGTCAAGCGGGCCATCGAAAAATGCGGCGAGGAGGGAATCGTGCGCGGTATCAGTATCTCGGTCGCGTCTCGGAGCAGCAATCGAGCCAGCGTATCCTGCAAATTGGTGCCGCAAAGCCAACGTAAAATAACCGGCGCCGGCTTTGTTGAACTGTGGCGAGCGGAAGTACCGGACATTCCCGACATTGAGTCCCTCTTTTATGACTATATGGCTGGACCCGGCGGCGAAGCGGCGATTGATATTCAACTGGCTCATACGGAAGTCGATACCTTACGTCGTGCGGCTGAAGAGCTCGGTGAGATGGTTGCACGTTATCCTGGAGTGACCGATATCCGCAAAGGCTTTGGTAAGGAGATGCCGCAAATCAGTTTTGAGATCAAACCGGCCGGACAAGCCCTGGGGATTACCGCTCGTGATTTAGGTCAACAGATCCGCCACGCGTTCTACGGGGCAGAAGCACTGCGACAGCCTCGCGATCGTGAAGAGCTGCGGGTCATGGTGCGGCTGCCGGAATCTGACCGAAGGTCCCTAAGTGGATTGGAAGGGCTTTTAATCAAAGCAGCTAATGGTGCCGAGATTCCGATTAATCAGGCCGCGGAAATCATTGAAACGACCGCACCCGTGCGTATCGAGCGTGTGGATGGAGGACGAGTTCTGAATGTGACCGCCAATGTGCTCGTTAACGTGACCAATGAAAACAAGGTGTTAGCCGCTTTAGAAAAAAAAGAGCTGCCGGATCTTTTGAAACGTTTTCCCGGCCTGCGATACTCCTTCGAAGGGACGCAGCGAGAGCAGCGTGAAGCAACGAAAAATTTGAGCATCGGTCTTACGGCTTCTTTGTTTGCCATTTTCGCTATCATGGCTTCGTTCCTGAGAAGTTATATCCAATCGGCTATCGTGTTGCTGACCATTCCCTGGGGATTGGCCGGGGCGGTCCTGGGCCATATTGTGTTGGGTTTTGACCTCAGTATTTTCAGTGTATTGGGCATGATCGCTCTGTGCGGAATGGTGGTCAACGGTGGCTTTGTTTTGGCCATGACCCGCATCCGTTATTTGGCCCGGGGGATTTCCATCAAAGAAGCGACCGTCAAGGCGGCCGAGCGTCGTTTCCGGCCCATTTTACTAACCGCCATCACCACGTTTTTGGGTCTGGGGCCCATGATATTCGAAACCAACGAGCAGGCCCTCTTCCTGGTCCCCATGGCGATTTCCCTGGGAGTGGGGACCCTGGCTTCATCCCTGGTGGTGCTCATTCTTGTCCCGGTCAGTTTTGTCATTCGCGAAGAACTTGAAGCGCTGAAATCCCAAGAGGAACGCTCTGCGAAAGATCCAGTCTTGCTATCAGGGGCTGGGGAAATACTCTACGCGCCTAATCAAGACTGAAAGGATAGGGATTTCCCTGACTACCTCAGCATGATGGTGGGGCAAGCCCCACCCGACGCGTTACTGTGTTAACCCGTGTCAATCCGTGCCAGGTTTTCTAACTTTTTTAAAATTTCATACGACCGCAAGGCCGCCAAGGCCGCGGGGAGCCAAAAACGATATCGGGGCAACCGATCCATTTCGGCTATCTTATAAAGAGCATCTCCGCATACGTCGGGATCGGCCATAATTCGGCATCCACGATGGTTTCCAGCTCGTCGGCGGTGGCGCGTAACGCTTGCATCGCCGGGATGACCTCGTCTCTGTATTTGCCGGCCTTCTTTGTCGTGTCGGCTAATTTTTGAACGCGGGCTAACGTCTTTTCGAGTTCCGAGATATTCCTCGTCAGTTGTCCGATCAGGCGACACACGTTTTCCAGCAGCTTCTTTTGCGGCGGCGATTTGATCCCGGCCGAACGTACGGCGCCGACCGCACTGCCTAATACGGATGAATATTCGATACAGGCCGGAAGGATCTGACGCCGGGCCATATTCAGCATCGTCATTGCTTCGATATTGATGGACATGCTGTAGGCCTCGAGAAGGATCTCGGTTCGCGCGTGCAATTCCGCTTCTGTCAGCACGCCGTGCCGCTTGAAGACGGCGACATTCTCTTTGTCCATGATCGTCTCAAGCGAATCCACCGTCGAACGGATATTGGGAAGCCCGCGTTGTTTGGCTTCCTCAATCCACTCATCAGTGTAATTGTCGCCGTTGAAAATGATCCTTCGATGTTCCGTGGCGATTTGCTTGAGTATCTTTTGGGCGGTTGTTTTAACGTTCTTGGCTTTCTCCAATTCATCGGCAATGTCGCTTAAGATGTCGGCCACGATCGTATTGAGCACGAACATCGGCCCCGCCGTGGACTGAGTCGAACCGACCATTCTGAACTCGAACTTGTTGCCGGTAAATGCGAATGGCGACGTCCTGTTGCGGTCCGTGCAATCCTTGGGCAGGGGCGGAAGCGTGGACACACCCAGCTTAAGCTCTCCGCCCTGCTTTGACGATTTCGCCCCGCCGGCGGCCAACTGGTCTAAGATGTCACTAAGCTGATCGCCGAGGAAGATCGAGACGATCGCCGGCGGCGCCTCGTTGGCGCCGAGGCGATGCTCATTGCCGGAATTGGCGACGCTGGCGCGCAGCAGTCTGGCGTATTTGTCGGTGGCTTTGATCACCGCGCACAGCATGACTAAGAAGACCATATCCTCATGCGGCGTCTGGCCCGGCTCCAACAGGTTGATACCGTCATCGGTGACCATGCTCCAGTTGTTATGCTTGCCGGAGCCGTTCACGCCGGCAAAGGGCTTCTCGTGCAATAGACACACGAAATCGTGCCTCAAAGCAACTTTTCTCAAGGTCTCCATGACAAGTTGATTGTGGTCGGTGGCGACGTTCACCGTGGCAAAGACCGGCGCCAGTTCGTATTGTCCCGGCGAGACTTCATTGTGCTGGGTCTTGGCCGAGACGCCTAACTTCCACAGCTCCAAATTAAGCTCGTGCATAAACGACGCCACTCTTTCGTGAAGGGCGCCGAAATAATGATCGTCCAGCTCCTGCCCTCTCGGAGACGGCGCGCCGAACAGCGTCCTGCCCGTGAGAATCAAATCGAGCCTTTCCTCGTAGAAGGACCTGTCCACAAGGAAGTATTCCTGCTCGGGCCCGAGCGTTGCCGTGACACGCTTGGACGTCGTATTCTCCAGCACTCGAAGGACGCGCATCGCCTGCTTGTTCAACGCGTCCATCGAGCGCAGCAAAGGCGTCTTCTTATCCAGGGCATGGCCGATATACGAGCAGAAGGCGCTGGGGATGTACAGTGCGGTATTCTCGCCGTCGGTTTTGACAAAGACCGGAGAGGTGCAATCCCACGCGGTGTACCCACGGGCCTCGAAGGTCGCCCGCAATCCCCCCGATGGAAACGACGATGCATCCGGCTCGCCCCGGCTGAGTTCCTTTCCGCTGAATTCCATAATCGTGCCGCCCTGCGGCGTGGGCGATATAAACGAATCGTGCTTCTCCGCGGTCGATCCCGTCATCGGCTGGAACCAATGGCAGAAGTGGGCCGCCCCCTTCTCGACCGCCCAGTCTTTCATCGCGTTGGCGATCACATCCGCGCTCGCGGGGTCCAGCGGCTTATTACCATCGATCGTTTGTTTCAGGGATTGATACACCTCTTTGGGCAGCCGTTCGCGCATGACCGTGTCGTTGAATACATTTGAGCCAAAGACCTCGGTGACTGATTCGCCTGGCTTGTTCATCGTTTATCTCCTTTGTTATTTAAAGCAACGTTGATTTTCGTTGTACATGTTTTTGCTGTTTTGTCAATCTCTCCTCGCCTGCAAATACATCGCCGGTCAGTGCTAATATAAGTACGAAGCCTATTAAGCCTGGTTTCCATAGACGACTTTTTGTATTCTTTATATTCACCATCACTTTTTGGTCTCCACGAGCCCATCAACATCGCCGGACCAAAGTCCGGCCACCCGACCATTAAGATTAGCAATCAGCGTGCCAAACGGAAAATAAAAAACGTAATAGCATGTAAGTCATTTAATTATAAGGAATTGCAGTGCCACATGTCGAGACATGTTAAAAAGCGTAATTCTACAATAATGTAGATTAATTAATTTAAATATACAAATATGTAGTTTTAGGAAAAATAGAAAGCTTCTCACGCTAATTATCGTTTTGGGTTCACGGTTCACGGTTGGAAACCTTGATTCCGTTATTCCTTCAACGGTGAACCGTGAACCATGAACCTGGAACTGTGAACCTGGAACTTTGAACCATGTCAAAAATAACAGAGAATAAAAGACTCGTCATTGCCGGCTCATTAGTGTATATTGAATCGATAGTCGGAAAGAAGACGTATCAAGGGAAAACCGAGTTTTTTGATGGTTTTACTCAGGGGCAAATGGCTGAGAAACTAAGGAGTGGCGGCAATGAGCGAGCAATTGAAGAAAACCTTCAAGAACAGAGCATTTTCGACAAAGCTTAAGTTGAAGTCTGATCCTATAAAATCTGTGTGACAAAATCACTCAATATTATGAGAACCAAAAGATAATGAAGTGTTTCAGTGCGAAGTTGCTTGGGAAAATCGATTTCGTGAAATTAAACGGAAGAAGTCAACGAAATAGTAGAATATTCCTGAGCAAGAGAGCATAATCATAAATTTGTGGAGATTGAAATGGAGTTGTTTACTAAAAATCTGATGTCATCTCTGCTTGTTGGTGTTGTTACCATAATAGCTGGATGTTTTTCTGTTGCAAATGTGCCGAATGATTGGGAGCAAAAATATTCTACTTCCTCTTCAAAGAAGAAGAGCATTGTCATTGGTCGTATTCTTGTTCCAGAGCCTGACTATTCTGTCGCTGCTAGGTGGTTGGTTCTTCAAAAGATTGGAGAGAACAACTATATCGAACGAAACCTTCAAATGAAAGTAGAGTCAGATGGATGGTTTAGTTCTTCCCTCGAACTGGGCACATATTGCCTTATAAGCTATTATGACAGTAATAGCAAAGATAGAATAATCATCAATCCCCCTATTCTTCCAATGGAGATTATGGAAAGATGGAAAGATATAACGGCATTATTTGAGGTACCTGATTCATCGGAAGCAACTTATATTGGTACGCTTGTATGTAATCCCTATGACAAATGGACAATCGAGAATGAATCAGAAGCAGCTATATATAGATTATCCAAGATGTTTCCCTCATACGAGGATCAACTAATGACTAAACTTGCAGTATTGGAGACGCAGAGATGAGATTGAAGATTCCAACTTTATTGCTTTTTTCAAGTTTTATTTTTGGGTGCGCAAGTCAACGTTTTGAAGGCTTGGAACCCATCTATCCAAAACTAATTCGGCGGAGATTTTTATCGCCGCTCCCTAGTTGCGATGTTCCTCAAGTAGACTCCCTTAGCCCAACATTTTCATGGAAAGGGCTTGGTGAAGGTGAAACTTATGATTTTGCCATTTGGGATGCCATAAAGTCCCGACGGAATTTATCTGCTGAAACGAATAGGCTTAATTATACTCCCGGTATCCAAATTTATTATCGTGAGGATTTAAAAGAAACAAGCCATAAACCTGATATAGAATTACTACCACTCAAACAGTATTACTGGTCAGTAAAGGTATCCGGTAGTGATCAGTGGACTAAATTCAACTGGAAAGGGGGTAGTGCAACTTTAAAAAATTCCCTTTTCTTTTTTGAAACCCCATTTGGAGATGATGAATAAAGTAGTCACAGAATGAGGTTTGCAGTTAAGTTCTTTTGGAGAATCAAGATCATGCTGAAAATACAAGAAGTACTATGCACAAAGCATATAGTATTAGCTTTACTGGGCTTAGTTGTGCTTTCGGGTTGTTCCTCTTTTGAACTAAAATTGAAAAATATGGTCCCAGAGAATATTTCTGAGGGAAACAGGTTGGGTGAAACCGCATGCATTAATATCTCTGGAGAGGGAGTGACGGACCCTGCGGAGTGGTGGTATACAGGTATAGAGTTCCCACCCTCAATGTTTGCTCATGCGATCGATATATCGCTTGTTGAAGCCGGACTCTTCGATAGGATTATTGACTGTGACGCAAATCCGCAGTACCATTTGGATGTTTTTCTGATTCATGTGGAGGGCAAACCAGGTGTAACCAGATTCTCTTCATCATATGGTACTGTTGTAGCTCGTTGGAAACTCACTAATAGAACAAATGAAGATATTCTTCTGGACGAGGAAATTAGAGGCAGATTTGTACTTCGCTCAAGTGGTGATCCAGGGCGAGCCCTAAGAGCCGTAGAAGGTGCTGCCTCCGATAACATCATGCAAGGTTTGACATATATCTCAGCATTAAAAATAGAAAACTAAGGTCATAATTGGGACAGACCTGCTCTGTATAGAACATCATGAAAACTTAGGGATAGCCACCTATTAATGGCTAAAGAAAGTTCACAGAAAAAGGTGACTGTCCCTAATAAACTCCCTAATAAACTCAATTATGTGGTTTTCGTGAAAAACGAAAGCCGCCATGCTATTTATCGTGTCGAGGGCGTCTCGCCCTCGAATCGCGGGCAAGCCTTTCCCGAGCGGAGCCGAGGGAATGCCCGCGACACTGTACACACATCATCCGATGGGGCGGCTACTTTATCCTGACTGTCGTACCCGACACAAAATCGGTCAGCTTGAGAAGGAAAAAGACTTGTCATTGCCGGCTAAGGAGTGTACATTTAATTAAGAGCCGAAAGCAGGGAAAAAGACGTACCAAAAGAAAAACCGCGTTTCCTGATAACAAACTTCTGAATAACACAATCAGGAATCGAATAGAGACCATATTATATTAGCTTTGGAGAATCCATGCATAAAGAGACATTTGGCTGTCACTGTGGAGTATTCTCTTTGGCAATGTCTAGCAATGGCATTTTGATACCCGGTTCCAAGAACAGGCCTATTTATAAATCTTTCTTTCCATATGTAGACATGAGTGAACTTGCAGGGCATTATGTTATGCGTGCGAACAACGAAGATGTAGTTATCTGCGAAACCCTCGTCCATGTCCTTTTGGTTGGTCATCATAGTGAACCGGAGCCATTTTTAGGTATTAGATCAAAAGAAACTGACCAAGATGAGTTCCACGACTTGTTCAAACCATTTATTGGTAAAAAGGTTGAGCTAAGTTTCACTCCATTTGGAACAAAAACTAGCAATGATGTAAAGCATAAACAAACACAGATTCTCAACCACACACACACGATCAAGCTGCAACATTCTTGTAGTAATGAGAAACAGAGAGATAGGGATACTATGGGTACGATTGACGATAAGTCGCCCGACAATATAATCCGCGAATATATAGATTTTGTAAATCAGCAAGTAGGTGTATATATGGATGCTATTGCTGGTTTCGCTGGGCACTATGCTCGGGTTGAAAGACAAGTACATCGGATCATGCGAAAAGACAAGTCTAAAAAGAGTGATGAAAAACCAGTGGTGTGGGCCAGCTACGAAGATCCATCTAAACCCGATATAATCCATAACCGCATCATTCGCTCAAGTGATTATTTATCATCAAATTCTGTTGATGGCTCAAATACACAGCAGCATTCTCAGGCAATATTAGTTTTCCTGTTCACTTATTGGGAAGATGAAATTAGACCTCGCCTTGCAAAGTCTATGAGTATTCCTGCAAAGAAGATTACATCTGATATAATGGGTGATCTGCGAATAATACGAAATGTTATCCTCCATTCAAAAGGTATAATCCGACCAGACAAACACAAGAGTCTCAAGTTGCTGGGTGACATATTTTCAGTAGACCAGGCAATTCATGTTTCTTATGAAGATATGCACAAGATATTTGTTCTGATCAAACAGGACTGTACACGATTACTTTTAAAGTGGTTAGGAATGGAAAAATCACCTAATCTCAAACCTGAAGATATCTGTGATGTTGCGTTACAGATGCAGAGAAAGCCTAAACCGCAGACTGGCTAGGGACAGCCACTTATGAATAGCTGTAGGTTCTCTGGAGTAATGACGGTGATTGAGCGACTTGCACATTTGAATCACATAGCGAACAATCGTATTGACACAAATAGAGAATAGACGTGTTACTGATTTGTGCCGTTGGCCTATAAGACGAAATGAATGAAAGCGAATACAAAATCTTCGTAGAACAAGCCTACTCAGGCGCCTTACTAATCGGAATCGACCGTGCAGTCGCACGTAGGTTCTACACCGATATCCCTTTGTCTAAGATTGAAGAAGAAACGGGAGAAGCACCCTATCTCGAGAAGATGGTGGTATGGTTTGCCTTCCTGTCTGCTCCCGTTGCACTCCTTGCAAGTTTCGTCCTATCTGTGCTCGCATTCCAGTGGTGGGCGGTACTCGCAATTCCTCTGTCCATCGTGGTCTACTTCATTTTCTCCGGACAGGCTTCCATGCCGCGTGGCGGCATGCTCGATATTTCCGTCTTGCTTGCGTTAGCAATCGGCTCCCTGTTTACCGATTTCATCGCTTCACCTTTCGCCTCGTGGTACTTCATTGCTGTCACCTTCTCACTATGGGCATCGCGTCTCCTTTACTGTGTAGCCACTGCGTTTCTTCGGGCATTCGTGTTGCGGAATCAGAGAGCACTTGAATTCATGGGAGAAAACGTTCACATCAGAGAAGCTCAATAACGGACGTCACAAAACCAGATCAAGGCAATGGAATAAATAGCTCAACTCACCGAAGCGTTCTGCGCACTTAACATTGTTTTGGCTATAGCGTTGCTTACAACTCTTTTCTTTGGGGGATGTTTTTAAAATGCTTTCGCAAAACCAATGCCGGCATAGAAACTGTCGTCTCGGCCTCTGCCGTAAGCATCCGTCTTGCGGATGTCGTCACTTATCAAGGTCACGTAGTTCAGACTGGCTGTTACGTCAAATCCAGCCCGTTCATAATACTGGCTGAAATTTTGTTCTTGTTTCGCAGGCTCAAGTGTTTATCATGTACTTTCAGGACAACAGCCTTATAAGATAGACCCATTAAGGTGAAATCATATGAATCCACGAGTAAAAGAAGTGACTCCACAACCGGGGTATAAACTGAAAATTGTGTTCACCAATAACGAACAAGGGATCTATGATTGCTCACCGCTCCTTGGTTTTGGCGTCTTCCAGGAATTAAAAGACGTATCCTATTTCAATAAAGTCAGGGTATGCGATGGGACCGTTGTGTGGCCGAATGATCAAGATATTTGCCCCGATACCCTTTATATTGATGCAGTTAAAAAGGCCAACATCCCTGCATGAGACTATACAACTCTACCTCACCGATCCTGAGCTGACGATTCTTCGCACTTCAATTGTTCGGGAGAATTGTGTCCGGTCCATTTTTGGGTAGCCATGGGATTATTTCGTGTCAAACAATTACAAAATTTTACATATTTTTACATAAAATGACAATTTAGTCACCACTTTTCACCTATTTTTACGAATCCTTCCCAGGAACAACTACCTTTTGCAGGGAATGGGGTGGGGATGGGGTAAGGTAGTGAGTGGTGCGAACCATCGCACCCGCCCTCTTGCAGCGATAAGCGCAAGTCAAGCACTTTTTTCTGTGTATTCTGTTTTTATACCTTGAATTAATATATGATAATTTTTAAACTAATATAATAATGTGGATCATGGATGATCCATCAACAATAGTCAACCCCTGCTTGTTGCTGGCAGGGGCAATAGTCATTAACCAGTAACCAATTCCAATTCCGGAGGGTTCCATCATGGCAACTCAATCTCAAATTTTGGCGAATCGGCGCAACGCACAACAATCGACCGGGCCGCGGACGGCCGAAGGAAAAGCAAAGGTGGCCAAAAATGCGATCAAGCACGGCCTTTTTGCCCGACAGAACGTGGTTATCCCCGAAAATCAGGCGGATTTCGACGCTTTGCGCGACGAAATGCTAAAGGAGCTAGAGCCCGTCGGCACGATGGAATCTATCCTCGCCGAGCGGATCGTCAGCCTGACGTGGCGGCTCCAACGCGCCGAGCGGATGCAGAATGAGCTGATCGATGTGAAAATCAGGCGGGAGATCAACGACACGTGGCCGGAATTGAGCGAGACGCTGATTACTGGAAAGCCTTGCGACAAATCGAGGTATTCGGATAAGTGCTATGACGATCTGGCCCTGGGCTATGTGGCGATGTGTGATTTTGCGGGCGCAAGGGCACTGGAGCGGCTGTCAATGTACGAGCGGCGGTTCGAGGCGAGCCTGTTCAAGACGATGGCCGAGCTAAAGAAACTCCAGCGTGTGCGCCTATCGGAAGATAATGAGGAGAACTCAGCCATTCCCTCGGCTCCTGGCGGGCAGGATGCCCGCTTGACGCGCGGGCGAGACGCCCGCGACACGGAATGCGCAAAACAAAGCCAATTTGCGGCGGGGCAGGAAAAGCTAAGTGCTTTTGAGAAAAGGGAATACGAGCTTCTCCTCAGTTCGGCGCCGACGCCAAACAAAGCCAATGATTTGCCGCAGAGGATGGAAGGAAGAGGACAGAGAACAGAAAGCAGGCCACAAAGGCAAGCCCCCCAGATCGGCAAGCCTGGGGCGGGGGTTTGCCGGTATTAGACCGATTCTAACTGAAACCATTTGATATTTGCACGATTTCAGAAATCTGCTTAGCATTGTTCTACCTATTGTGTAACTTTCAATTCCTTTCTTTGGGGGATGTTTTTAAAATGCTTTCGCCAAACTGATGCCGGGATAGAAACAGGCCTCGCCGCTTTGGCGAGACCTGTCCCCCGGCCCGATGGGCACGACCAAGTGATGGTCCTGATAAGTCTGCAAAATTGGAGGTTAGGCGTATATTATTTAAGAAAATCTACTTTCATGATTTTCTTAAAATAATGGAGCGTTGCATGAAGCCTAACCGATCGCTTTGCTGCCCACCTCACCCGTCCGTATTCGGATGCACTCGTGTAAGTTCATAACGAAGATTTTCCCGTCGCCGATCTGTCCGGTTTTGGCCCCTTCTACTATTGCCTCGATCGCCTTATCGACAAATTCATCGTTCACGGCAATTTCCAATCTGACTTTCTTGAGCAGATTGACCTCGAAGTCAACGCCGCGGTAGCTCTCGTGATATCCTTTTTGCTCCCCGCAGCCGAGAGCGTTGGTTACCGATACCTTGAAGACTTCATGTTTGTACAGCGCTTTCTTCACATCCTGAAGCTTATGCGGCTGAATATAGGCTATGATGAGTTTCATCGTTCATATCTCCCGAATGATGGTTATTCTTTATGTCGTCGTGAAAATTTGGAATCCGGCGTACGCTTCCATACCATGCTCGCCGATGTCGAGCCCCTTGGCCTCTTCTTCCGATGTCACGCGGAGCCCTATGGTTGCCTTGATGGCATAGAACAACACCAAACCGAGACCAAAGGCCCACACGAAAGCCGCCCCGGCTCCGAGGGTCTGGACGCCTAACTGTTTCAGGCCGCCCCCGCAGAACAGGCCGGTTTCCATATTGAACAGGCCGACGGAAAGGGTCCCCCACAGGCCGCAGACACCATGAACGCTCACGGCGCCCACGGGGTCATCCACTTTCAGTTTGCGATCGATGAACAATACACTGAGGACCACTAAAGCGCCGCCGATCATACCGATGATAATGGCGCTCATCGGCGAGACGGCGTCGCATGGAGCGGTGATCGAAACCAGTCCCGCAAGGGCGCCGTTCAACGCCATCGAGGCGTCGGGTTTCTTCATGACGATCCAGGAAACAATCATCGCGACAATCGCCCCCGCCGCGGCGGATAAATTCGTCGTCACGGCAATGTATCCGATGGAGCCATCGCCCGTCGTCGTGCTGCCCGGATTGAATCCGAACCATCCGAACCACAGAATAAAGACACCCAGCGCCGCCAGTGGAAGGTTGTGCCCGAGAATTGCTTTCGGCCGGCCGTCGGGGCCGTATTTGCCGATACGCGGCCCGAGGACAATCGCTCCGGCCAGGGCCAGCCAGCCGCCAATCGAGTGCACGACCGTTGAGCCGGCAAAGTCGAGAAAACCGAGGTCCTCGAGCCAGCCGCCGCCGTCTAAAAGCCCCCCCCACGCCCAGGAGCCGAAGACCGGGTAGATGAACAGCGTAATAAAGAAGCTGTACGCCAGGTATCCGACGAACTTGGTTCGCTCGGCCATGGCTCCGGAGACAATCGTGGCGGCGGTGGCGGCGAAAACCGTTTGGAAAAGAAGAAACGTCCAGTTCCAGTCCGCGCCCGGCTCGACGCCCCCCAGCGCGAACAGGGTCGTTCCGAACAGGCCATTGGTCTTCCCGAACATCAGGCCGAATCCGATCAGGAAAAAGGCAAGGGTTCCGACCGAGAAGTCCATCAGGTTTTTCATCAGAATGTTGACCGCGTTCTTGGCCCGTGTGAAGCCGGCTTCGACCATCGCAAAACCCGCTTGCATAAAGAACACGAGAAACGCGGCGATACACGTCCACACAATGTTGATATTTGTTTGCAGCTCTTCTTTGATTGTATGAACGGCGTTCGTTTCAGCCGGTCCCGCAAAGGCCGTGACTGGAACCGCAAACACGATGAGAGCTAAAATCATGATATTCAATCGTGACTTTCTCATTTTATTACCCCCTATCAAGACGGATGATTTAAAACTCTTTCGCAAAACCTATGCCGGCATAGAAGCTGTCGTCTCTGCCTCTGCCGTAAGCGTCCGTCTTGCGGATGTCGTCGCTTATCAAGGTCACGTAGTTCAAACTGGCCGTCACATCGAATCCGGCCAATTGGAAAGGAAAGGCCAGTGTCAGCACGAGATCATTCGCGGCGCCGCCGATGGCGCTGCCGTCCGGTTTCGCACCCCAATAGACCTTGTTATAGTCGCTGTTGGCCCACCCGAGGCCGGCGCTGAGGTCCACACCGACCGGCGTATCGGCGCCGAGCTCGAAAACATCTTCGAAGCTGTGTCCGACCCCGAACGAGATATACGTTCCTTCTTTGGCCTCGTCCACGTCGTAATAGAGCGTCACGGACGGGCTGGCCGGGACGTCCAGGCTCAGGCCCGCGTAGAGCTCGGACGTATCATCGGCGGACCCACGAACGGGAAAGTCGTAGTGAATATATCCGACCGAATAGCCCAATATATCGATACCGGGGATCGAGGCCGAGTAATCCAACGTCAGGTCGATCTCGGAGAACTCACCATTAGCAGTATTCTCGTTCGTCAGATCCATGTTACCCCAGAAGGAAGCGGTCCATCCGCCATAGCCGACGCTAACGCCAGGCTGGAAAACCCAGTCATCCACCAGATGCTGGCCGCGCCACACGTACTTCTCATAGAAGTCGGCCGAGACCCCCACCGTCACCTTTTCATCGGTAACGGCTTGTACGATGCTCCCGCCCATGCACATCACCACACTGAATCCAACCATCAGGCACTTAATCTTTCTCATTTTCATTTGTCTCCATTTACAACACTATCTGTCGTACTCAACGTTCGTCTGGAAAAACCAAACAACATACTCAGCGGATGTTGCAACATGTGTGCCAACGTTAAAATATTTTCTCAAGAACGCTGTAAGTTGTTACTTATTAAGGAGATATAAATATATTTGGAATAGGAGGAAGAACGTGAAAGACACAACAAAATTGTATCTAATTGGAGTATAATCTACAATTATGTAGAAATCATGCTCTTATAAGTATCGTACATCGATGCCGTATTTCTTGATTTTGTAACCGAGTATGCGTTCGGTGATACGCAGCTCTTTGGCGGTATTTCGCTGGCGGCCGTCGGACTTTTTAAGGGCGTCGATAATCAGCTCTCTTTCCATATTCTCGATGATCTCCGTCAGCGAGCGTTTGGCAATCGACTCGTCCTTTTTGATCATTTGAAGCGAAGGCGGCAGGTGCTCGGAGCGAATCACATCGCCGTCGCACAGCAGAACGGCCCGCTCGATGCAGTTCTCCAGCTCTCGAATATTGCCCGGCCAGTGGTAGCGCGTCAGCATTTCAATAGCCGGGGTTGAAATGCGCGAGATGTCCTTATTGTTCTCCGCGGCGATGCGTTCGAGAAAAAAGTCCGCCAAAAGCATGATATCATCCTTGCGCTCCCGTAAGGGCGGCATATAAATCGGAAAGACGTTCACGCGATAGTACAGGTCTTCCCGAAAGAAACCCTCTTTGATTTGCTCTTCGAGGTTCTTATGCGTCGCGACGACGATGCGGACGTTTGTCTTGATCGTCTCGAAGCCGCCGACTCGCTCGAATTCTTTGAATTGAATGACGCGCAGCAATTTGACCTGCAGGTTCAGCGAGAAATCTCCGATTTCGTCGAGAAAGATCGTCCCGCCGTGCGCTCGCTCGAACCGCCCGATCTTCTTTTCGGCGGCGCCGGTAAAGGCCCCCTTTTCGTGTCCGAACAGCTCGCTTTCCAGCAGTGTATCCGGCAGCGCAGTGCAATTGACCTTGACGAAAGGCTTGTCCGCCCGGAGGCTGTTGTAGTGAATCGCGTGAGCGACGAGATCCTTGCCGGTACCGCTCTCACCGCGTATGAGAACCGTGGCGTTGCTGTTGGCCACCTGCTCGATCAGCCGGTACACTTCCTTCATGGCGTTGCTGCTGCCGACCATGTTGTGGATGTTGAAGTGGCTCTTCAATTCCTCACGCAAACGGACGTTCTCTTCGCGAAGCTTCTGCCGGTCGGACTCGACGAGCTTGTTCAGGTTGATCGCCTGGGCCACCATCGTCGTAATCACATCCAGCAGCTTGACATGGGCCTTCAAGTCCTCTTTGGGGCCGGCTTGTTTATCGGCGCTGAGCGCGCCAATCGTTTTGCCTTCCAGCTTAATGGGAACGCAGAAGAAGGCAATTTGCTTGCCCCGTTCCTTTTTTCTCGATTTTGTCTTGTGCAGAAAACGCGGGTCCTTCGAGATGTCCGGTACGATAATGGCCTTGCCGCTTTGCACGACCCGCCCGGTCACGCCCTCGCCCACCTTGTAACTGGCCAGGCTTGTGGACTTCTTGCTCAGTCCGTGAGCGATCCTGACTTTGATCGTCTCGGTCTGCGGGTCCAGCAGCGTAATGGCTCCGCGTTTTAAACCGAGATGTTTGTCGAGCGATTTAAGGATGGATTTCAGCGTCTCTTCAAGGTTCAGCGATTCGGAGAAGTCCCGCGATATATCGCTGAGAAGCTCGACCTCTCGCGTGCGTTTTGCCGCCATGACGGTCCCTTTCGTTAAGATTTTGGAATGTTGGCATGATAACAAAATTGTAAACTTTATGCAAGAATTTACAATTTTGTTGCCATAGAGCGTGCAGACAAAACGTGCGTTCTCGATGTCGATTGTCGATTATCGTCTTTTAGCCGCGAGCCGCCAGGAGCTTGTAGGCGTCCTCGCCGCCGTTGAGCAGGTGAATCAGCGGTTTCGGGCGATCGATGCCTTCAATGAATGTCGGTCTGGCCGCCCAGGGCGCGACGCTCAAGACACCCGTCAAATCCATCCAGTGCTGCAACCGAGCCACGGGCAAATTCCAGGTCATGTGGAAATGGTTGGCCGGCGGATATTGCTTATACTCGACCATGCTCGCATATTTCGGCACGACAAACGTATGCGGCCACGTGGGTGTGGTCAGATTGCACATCGCCTGCCCGAGTTCTTTCGGCACTTCGGTCGTATGCGCTTCGTCCCAGATCATGCTGAACAATCCGCTCGCGCTGCTATACGCACATCGAGCGGCGATCCCCTCGATTCCCGCCGGCGTCATGAACGTGACGGAATTGCCGCCGCCCGGGAAGTAGCCGGGATCGGCCAGAGGCATTGTGACGCCGCCCATGATCTTTTTGATCGAAGTTCCGGGTGTCGCCGCCCAATCGAAGGCCGCACTGCCGGAATTATCGCCGTCCACCAGGCCCTTGGTGTACCAATCCGCTTTTTTATCCAGTGACTTGACGCCGATCTTTTTGGCCAATTCTCTGATCTCCCACGCCTCCCAGACTTTTCTAAAGTCCATGAACAGTGGCGGGTTCCCGCCGGAAAGGTACGTCATAAATAACATCGTCAGAAGGCCCTGGACGTCGGCCTCGGTGGCGTAGGGCAATGGCGCTTTGCGCCCCTCGTGGTCGAAGGTCGAGTTGAACAGGCTCTCCATGACATCGGCCACAGGCAACGGGATGCCGCGCAGGTCGCTGCCCCATTCCAACTGGCTCATAAAACCGCCGCCGACCGCGTTCAGGTCGGCCATCAGGTCGCGAACGATCAGGTACATCGCCAGCGACTGGTTGAATCGCTCGCTGTCCGCCTCGTCGCGAAGCTCCAGGCGTTTGCCGATGTGCTTGTTAATCCAGCCCCGCAACGCCTTGAGCTCTTTTTCCTTATAGGCCTTCTTATTCAGCATATCAGCCAGAAGCTTCATATCCAGGCGCGTGATTTCAATGCCGAAGGTGTTTCGGGTCGGAAGGATATGCGCCAGGGCGGTTTCCATGCCCATCGAGTCGTGGCCGAGGATCATGACCCTGCGCCCACGCAACGCAACGGTCGTCACGGCGGCGTAACACCAGTCGATAAGGCTCTCTGCGGTCCGGTCGGTCATCTTGGGATCCATCCCGGTATCCGGCCACGTGCCGACGTTCAGGGCAACCATGCGCCCGTATTGACTGATCGCTCCGTTCAGCGCGTGGGCGTAAACGACGCCGGGCTTGGGTCCGCTGTTGCCGCACGTGATGTTGATCGGCGTGTTGGGCGGGAATTGCTGGAGCAGCGAGATCCCTGTCAATTGCGGGAACGCCCAGGTATCCGGCACGCACACCAGAATATCGACGCCCGCCTTGCGAAATTGCTGAGCAACAATATCCGCCTGCGCTTCGCCGTCCACCAACACGGTCGAATATACAACCGGCACCGGCGTCTGATCCGGTAACACAACCGAACCACTGATCGTATCGGCCGCCATTTTCGCAATATTCTGACAACGCGTCCGGCTGGCCTCGTCGATCCGCGGATCGCTCGTCGCAAACACACCAATCACCGGAACCTTCGGCGTTGCCTTCCGTATATTCGCCAGATGCTTTGCTTCAACCTTCTTAGCCATATCGAACGCTCCTTCCTTGTTTCTTCAGGAATTCAAGTCTCAGGATTTAAGATCGAACGTGGAGGTATCCTCGAGTTGTTTTCGCATAAAGTCGAGGAACTGGGCGGCGTAGGCGCCGTTGGCGACTTTGTGGTCCACCGACAGTGTCATGTTCATCAGCTTGCGGATGAGGATGTTGCCGTGGTCCGGTACGCAAATCTCAGTGATCCGGCCGACGCCCAGGATACTGCACTGGCCGGGCACGACGATCGGGATGAAATTGTCGATCCCGAACGCGCCGAGATTGCTAACGGTGATACAGCCGCCTTCCAAATCCGTTGGCTGCAATTTGTTACTTCGGGCGCGGTCGATCAGCGCCAGGCTGTCGGTCGCGATCTGCCGGACGTTCTTTTTGTTTACGTTTTTGAGGATCGGCGCGACCAAACCGTCCGGAACGGATATGGCCAGGCCGACGTTAATCGTTTCCGCTAATTTGATCGCCTCGCCGTCCAATTGGCCGGTCATGATCGGGAATTTTTCCAATCCCATCGCCACCGCTTTCACGATGAAGTCGTTGTAGGAGAGCTTCACATCGCCGGCCTGATTCATCTTTGTACGCAACTCGACCAGGTCGGTGACATCGGCTTTGACCGTCAGATAGAAGCAGGGAATTTCGCGCTTGGATCGGAGCATACGATCCGCCGTGATTTTCTGGAGCCTGTTGAGTTTGATCGTCTGGCCGGCTTTCGGCTCGGCGGAAGGCGCCGCCGGAGCGGCCGGCTTTGATGGTTTCGCAGCGCCCGCGTTCTTGACGTCCTCTTCGGTGATCTTTCCGCCGGGGCCTGTGCCGCTTACCATCGCCAGGTCCACGCCCATATCGGCAGCCAGTTTCTTCGCGCGCGGTGACGCCATGATACGACCCGCTGGTTTAGCAGGCTCCGGTTCGGCTTTGGCAGGTTCTGGGGCGGGAGCGGTTTCGGTAGCCGGGGCCGCTTGAGGCGCGGCCGGGGCGCCGCCCTTGAGAGCATCGATAAAGCTCTGCGGCACGTCTTCATCTTTATCACCGAGAACCAAGAGCGGCTCGCCGACGGGCAACGTCTCATCGGTCGCGACGAGAATATGCTTGACGAAACCCTCCGCGGGCGATTCCATTTCAAGGGTCGCCTTATCGGTTTCGATCTCGAAAAGCACATCGCCTTTCTTAACTTCGTCACCCACCTTGACCAGACAATTGACAATCGTGCCTTCCTCCATCGTCTGTCCGAGTTGGGGTAATCTTACATCTTTTGCCATTGATTCGTTCCTCGTATGTCGTTCTAGGTCGTAGGGTGTGCAACTTGTTGCACACGCGGGCGCTCCGCGTGGGCAAAACGGAATTTGCCCACCCTACCGTTCTAATTGCCAATGATTCTTTTTACCGTTTCGACGATTCTCTCGACGCTTGGGATGCTCGCATTTTCCAGCGGCTCGCTCATCGGCGGCGGCACATCGGCCGCGGCCATGTTGACCGGCGCCGCATCGAGATAATCGAAGCCGTGCGAGCCATCGTCGAATTCGTATTCCATGAACCGTCCGGCGATTTCCCGTCCTGCGCCGCACGTGCAGAAGCCCTCGCTGACCGTGATCAGTCGGCCGGTCTTGCGAACAGAATTGGCGACCGTATCGATGTCCATCGGCTTGAGCGTTCGCAGGTCGATGACCTCGGCGTCGATGCCGTACTCATCGGCGAGCACCTTGGCCGCCTGGAGCGACCACATCGCCATCCGGCTGTAACTCACAATCGTCGCATCGTTGCCGGGCCGCTTGATATCCGCAACGCCCAGCGGGATGATGTAATCGCCTTCAGGCACGGCGCCGAGCTGGCCGTAAGTGGCCTTGTGCTCGATGAAAACCACCGGATTGTCGCTTTGAATCGCCGCTCGGAGCAGGCCCTTCGCATCGTAGGGCGTCGAGGGCATGACCACATAAAGCCCCGGCGGGTGCATCAGCCAGGCTTCGAGCGATTCCGAGTGATGGGCGGCAATACACCGGCCGACGCCGCCTTCGGTTCGAAGCACCATCGGCACCTTGGCCTTGCCGCCGAACATGTAGCGGTTGTAGGCCCCGACGTGGACAAGCTGGTCCATCGCAATCGTCATAAAATCGACGTACATAATCTCCGCCACCGGGCGTATCCCGCGCAGGGCCGCACCGACCGCCGCACCGGCTATCGCCGCTTCGGAGATGGCCGTATCGATCACTCTGCCCGTGCCGAATTCGCTTAGCAGTCCGCGGGTCGCCTGATACGCCCCGCCGTAGAGACCGACGTCTTCGCCCATTACGATCACATTCTGGTCTCGGCGCAGCTCTTCGCCCTGGGCGGCCGAAACCGCCTGGCCGATTGTCATAATATCCATGCCGAACTGCGTCTTGATTTGATTCCTCGCCTGCTCGGTTGCTTCTTTTTTCGTTTTTGCTGTAGATGAAGCGAGCGCCGCTTCAAAGGCCGCCGTGGCTTCCATCACCTTCGCTGAAGTCGCCTTGTCGGTGGCGATGACCTCCGCGGGGTAGCTCTCCTCGACGTACACATCTTTTTCCAGATCCGCCGTGTTGGGCCAGGGACTGTCGATGCCGAACTGCGTCGCCGCTTCGATGGTCGCGAAGGCCTTGTCCTTGATTGCGTCCAACTGCTCCTGCGTGGCAAGCTTCTCGCCGATCAGCTTTTCGCTCAGAACGGTAATCGGATCGCGTGCATGCCAGGCCTTTTCCTCGGCCTTGGTTCGGTAGGCCCGCGGATCGCTCCGGCTGTGCCCGAACCAGCGGTAGGTTTTCATCTCGACGATGGTCATCTGGCAGTTCTTTCTCGCCTTTTCAACCGCCGCTCTGATCGCACGAAAAACGGCGAGCACGTCCTGCCCGTCCACGATCATGGCCGGCACGTCGTAAGCGCCCGCCCTTACCGCAATATCCTCAACGTTGCTCGCCCTTACCGCGCCGTCCACTTCGCTGCCGGAGAACGGTACGCTCATGCCGTAAAGGTTGTTCTCCACAATGGCAACCAGCGGCACCGCCAGCGTCGAGGCCATATTCATCGCCTCGTGAAAGCTGCCGCAATTGGTCGAGCCGTCGCCGAAGAAGGACAGCACGACCTTGCCCGTCTTTCGGTACTTCTCGGCCAAAGCCGCCCCGACCGCCGGGGCCTGGTTGCCGCCGACGATGCCGGTCGAGCCGAGGTTGTTGCATTTATCGACGTCGGCGATGTGCATCGAGCCGCCCCGGCCCTTGCAGTAGCCGGTCTCTTTGCCCATCAGCTCGGCCATCATCTGGTTCCAGTGGTTCTGGCGGTCGGCTTCACTGTCGGCGTATTTGTTGCCGATCGCGCCGCAATGGCCGTGACCGCGGTGGGTCGAGCCGATCACGTCGCCGCGTTCGATGGCCGCGATGGCCCCGACGGCGACCGCCTCCTCGCCGGCGTAAAGGTGCGAGGCGCCCTTGATGATGTTCTGACCCAGCAGGTCGAAGACCTTCTCCTCGAAGAACCGAATCTCGTGGATCGTTCGCAGCCAGTCGAGGGCGTCCTCGAGGCGGATGCTCCCGTCTTTAATCAGGTCTTTCACCTTCGGCGCCGGCTTCTGACGCGTATCTTCAATCACAAAGCCCATTCTGTAAATCTCCTGAAAAACCTCATTTCCCGGGGAAAAACACCGCATACACCCCGTTGATAACATTAAAGAAACGGTAGTATAACATATCTCACGCCCAATACAACCCACTTTGCCATTTTGCTGAATTGCCCGATCACGCACGAAGCTAAAGTGACTGATATCAATCCGAACATGTTATTCACACTATGTCTTTTTTGTAAATAACAAGTAGAAGTACCGTTATTTTTCCTATCGCCATTTCTCCAGGACTATTTTCATCGATATATGGGTATGATGTAGTATATATACTACATCATACCCGCTTTACGTATTTCCTTTGCCCAATTCTCGGACGGAATATAGCAGAAAAAGCTTTTTTGCATTCAAAACAATCACTTCTCGGACTTTTACGTTAGTGTAACTGCCTAAAGAAGAAAAACAACATACAGATGTAGTATATATACTACATCTGTACATGGTTTTTTGTTTCATTATTAGGCACCATGTATAAAATCTGCAAGAAAAATGTATACTCTATGGATGAATATAAAAAACAGCTTGATAATGTTGTCTGTAGTATATATACTACAGACAACATTAATCGATGAAAAGTATTATCTTAAAAGGATGCCAAAACAACAACCATGACGGCTCCAAGGTAATTGTGGAGATATGATAAGGATTATGACCTATGCCAAGTCGGATACAAATAGCAAAACCAGATATCGTTGACCATTTTAATAATATTAATAAAAGGGTCCTCGATCAGAGCGATATCTATACGATCTTAGAAGAGAATCGTTCTTTCTGGCGTCTTGCTCAATCAATGACTAGTACAAGTTTTGTTGAATTTTTAGTTAAAAACAGCCAACTAAAGATTATCAGATTTAATTTCCCACATCGTCCAATTATAAAATACGTTTGGGGAGAGGTCCCTATATATGAGATAATCATGTCGTTGAAACCTAATTGCTATCTTACCCATTACACGGCCATGTACTTCCACCAATTGACTGACCAGACGCCGAAGATAATTAGCGTTAACGTCGAACAGAAGCCAAAACTTCGTAATCCCTCACCGCTTGAGCAGGAGAGAATAGATAATGCCTTCAAAAGGCCTACGAGGCTTTCGAAAAATATTGCTGAGTTCAAGGGATATAAAATACGTTTGTTAAATGGATTGCATACAGACGATATTGGAGTGATGAAATTCTCTGGTCCTGAAGGAGAAAAGCTTCGTATCACAGAGATCGAGAGAACCCTCATAGATATAGCGGTTCGCCCAGAATACTCTGGCGGCGTCTTTGAGGTATTGCGGGCATACAGGCGTGCAAGAAATAATATCTCAGTTAACAGGCTTGCTGCTCTATTGAAAAAGATTGATTACATATATCCTTACCACCAGGTGATCGGTTTCTACCTTGAAAAGGCAGGCTCATATACGAAATCTCAAATCGCCTTGCTTCGTAGATTTAAGATAACATATGATTTTTACCTGATGCACCAGATTAAAGAGCCTGAGTATTCGCATCAATGGCGATTATATTATCCCAAGGGCCTCAGCTAAAAATCCACACTGATGTACTACAAAGTCAAAGTAGTAATCAAAATCCTTAATTTTCACTTTTGGTTTGACCGTATCTTCAACTGCCTTAAAATCGGAGCGATGGAACTCTCTTGAGTCAGAGATTCTGGCTATGAGAAAAAGGGGAACTTCTTTGGCGGCAAATACTCGCTTTACCAAATCAATGTTTTGACGAGCAGTAAGGTCAATTTCGAAATGATCTAGAACAGTATGGATATCAAAGAAATCCCTAGCCCTCGCCTCACGGTGTGACTTGCCTATAGTTTTGCAATATTCTTCTGTTTGCTGACAAATTGCTCGGAGCTTTTCTATTACGATTAATTCAGGAGGATAGACGTAGATGTTATAACCATCCAGATCGAATCGGTTCTTAACCGCACAATACTCATGCTTACTAATATCTACCCTAAGTTTTCTCCTATTATGAGGACCGACTACTTCAGCGTTACGACGCAAAGACTGAATATTCTCAGTTATCTTTGAATATTTCTCTCTGCTAATTACCTTGAATTCAAGTTGATAACCACCCCAGAAGTGTGGAGTATTATTGTTTAATACAGCAGGTTTTTCTACAAGCGTTACATCAAACACTTCGTAATCATTCTCGTTATAAATCAGACGTAGCGATTGTTCGATCCTATTTCTAATAGAATCAATTTCAGTAGAGTCGAATTCATTCTCAATTGAAAGGTCTAAGTCTATCGAAGCTCGTGGAGCGATCTTATAAACTATATCAAGGGCATTACCACCTTTTAAAACAAGAGTGTCCATCAAATCGTCATCCACGAATAACGCTATTATGGCAAGCTTCTTGATTCTCTCAAGTTGATCAAAATCCATTTCTATATTCTCATCACATATTAAGACCATTTCTTTATGAATAATTATTTTCGTCGCCCACCGATCATAAATATATATTTCACTGATGTACTTTTCAAGAAACAACTTACTATTCGGATCTTTTAGGATGGGTCCGTTTCTAAATTCTCATCAAGGTTGAAAAAACTGTATTGAAGATTTATGATGTCGGCTATGGAACCACCTAATGTGAGTTAATAAAGGATGTTGGGTATGAATCGAACGAAATGGGTTGTGCTTGTGGTTTTGGGTGTTCTCTTGGTCGGAGGGGTGGGCTATGGCGATGACTGGCCTCAGTTTCGGGGGCCTTCTCGCGATGGGAAATCGGCGGAGACCGGGCTTCTGAAAAAGTGGCCGGAAGGCGGGCCGGAATTACTCTGGTCGGTCAGAGGGCTGGGGATTGGTTTTTCATCGGTGGCTGTGGCGGATGGGTTTGTTTATACGACGGGGATGCTTGATGGTGAGGGCTTTCTTTTCGCCTATGACTTGGCCGGCCGCTTGAAATGGAAGGAATCCTATGGGCCGGAGTGGACGGGGTCCTACAAAGGCGTCCGCACGACGCCGACCGTGGATGCCGGTAGGATTTATATGTTCAGTGGAACGGGAGTCATGGTTTGTTTCGACGCTAAAACCGGCGAGAAAGTCTGGGACGTGGATACGCTGAAAAAATTCGAGGGCAAGAACATCCGGTGGGGAATGAGCTGCTCGCCTTTGATCGACGGCGAGAAAGTGTATTGCACGCCCGGCGGGACAAAAGGAATCATGGTCGCGCTGGATAAAATGACCGGCCGGACCATTTGGGCGACCACCGGCCTGAGCGAGTCTTCCGCCTATAGCTCGCCGATTCTTTTTGAAAGGGGCGGCAAGCGTTTGCTCGCTACGATGATACAAAAATCCGTCATTTGCGTTTCGGCTGATGACGGGCGACTTGTTTGGCGCGTACCCTATCCGGCCTCATCCGAGACGAACACCCTCACGCCGATCCATCAGGACGGGTGCCTTTATGTCACTAATGTCGTCAATCGGGGCATCACGTCGGCCGGGACGATGTTCGAGCTTTCGGAGGACGGCACGTCCGTTAAGAAGAAGTGGAACGACCAGATGCTGGACAATCAACATGGAGGCGTCGTACTCGTGGATGGCTATCTGTATGGCGCCAACTGGTATGACAACACGAGAGGCGACTGGATTTGTCTTGATTGGGATAGCGGAGAAGTGATCTACAAAGCCACGTGGAACGGCAGCAAAGGTTCCGTCATTTACGCCGATGGCATGTTGTATTGTTACGATGAAAAACCAGGCGACGTAGGGCTGGTCAAGGCTTCGCCGGATGGCTTCGAGGTCGTCAGCTCATTTCGCGTCACGCAAGGCTCCGGCCAGCACTGGGCCCACCCGGCTATCTCCGACGGCCGGCTCTACATTCGCCACGGCGACGCCCTCATGGCCTACGATATCAAGGCCAAGTAGCTCCCGGTATCGCCATCGGCTATTCGATCGTCACGGCCGTGCCGCTTGCGGTGACCATCAGCATGGACGCCTGGCCACCGACGGTTTCGTAGTCGAGGTCGATGCCGACGATGGCATTGGCGCCGAGCTGGGCGGCCTGCTCTTCCATTTCCTCGAAAGCGACCGTGCGGGCTTTTCGCAGTTCCTTTTCATACGCGGCGGACCGGCCGCCCACGATGTCACGAATACCGGCGAAGAAGTCTTTGAAGAGATTTGCCCCAAGGATGGCTTCACCCGTGACGACGCCGTGGTATTCCCTGATTCGTCTGCCTTCGATGCTTGGAGTGGTTGAGTGAATCATCGTGCTTTCTCCTTATCATACTCTCGAATAGTCACGTCATGTTTTTGCTTTAAGAATTTTCGCCTTCTCTTTTTTCTTCTTCGCCTTTCATTTGGCTCATCGCCGCCATCCCGCCGATGGCCCCGAGGTTCATCGTCTCCAGGGCCGAGCTGGGCACGATAATCATGGACCCTTTCTCTTTCAGGCCCTCGAAGAGCATGTTCATGCCGCGAAGGTGCATGGCGCCCGGATTCGATTCGTACTGCTTGGCGGCCTGCGCGAATTTCTCGGCGATCTCGGTTTCGGCGGTTCCGAGGATGATTCGAGCCTGGCGCTCCCGCTCTGCCTGAGCTTGCTTGGACATGGCATCTTCCAGGTCTTTGGGGATGATGATGTCACGAATTTCCACGGACTGTACAGTGATACCCCAGGGATTGGTCTTTTCGTCGAGGATTTCCTGGAGCCGCTTGCCGAGCTTTTCACGGTGGGTGAGCAACTCAGCCAGCTCGTGTGTCCCGATGATGTCACGCAAAGCGGTCTGGGCGGAAAGGACGATGGCGAGATAGAAATCCTCGACTTCGAGGATCGCTTTCTTGGCGTCCCAGACCATCCAGAAACAGATGGCATCCACATTCACGGGAACCGTGTCCTTGGTGAGCGTGGACTCGGAGCTAAAGTCGGTCGAGCGTATTCGCATATCGACGGATTGAACGATGCTCTCGATGATCGGGATGATGAAGAACGGGCCCGGCCCTTTGAGGCATTTGAATTTGCCGAGGCGCAGCACGACGGCACGTTCCCACTGGTTGGCGATCTTGATCCCGAAGAAGCAAATCGCCGCCACGAGGGCGGTGACAACAACGATATAGAGGTTCATCCGCTCCCATGTGCCTTCGGTAAGCCTGTTGAGGATGACGCCAGCCAGCACGACGACGACAGCGACCAGGGCGGCGACCCAGTTGAGGGATGCGGCTTCGGCCTCCAGTTGAGTGGTCGCCTTGTATTCGCGGGCGAGGCTTGGGGCCGGCTTGGTTTTTCTTTTTTCAGCCATTTTCGAGTCTCCTTTGCATATGAGTGACGATTTCTTTGAGTGTGAAACCGTATTGGTTGCCGCGTGCGACCAGTTCGTCGCAAATTTGTTGCAGCATACGCTCTTTCTCCGCTTCGCCGATTTCGACCTGCTGATCACTGACGAAGGTGCCGGTGCCTTGCTGCGTATCCAGTATCCCTAAGATTTCCAGCTCCGAATAGGCCTTGCGGACCGTGTTGGGATTGACCGATAGATGCACGGCTAATTCCCGCACCGTGGGCAATTGCTCGCCGGGCATGAGACGGTCTGAAGCGATGCCGTAGCGAATCTGATCCACGATCTGGCGATGGAAAGGCACGCCACTTTTCAAATCCAATTTGAACTCAATCATATTTAAGATCCATTTTCTAAAGTTAATTGTATAACAATCTATACCTATATAGTACTATTAATATAGTACATTATTTCAATTAATCCAATAATATTTTTGAAATTTTTTCATTTTTTTTAGGAAGGTTCCCGCTTCGAAAAAAAGGTTCCTGCACCCTTTTTTTGGAAATGGGGCTTTTCAGTGCTTAAAATAGGTTTTTTCAGCCCATACGTCCGATATTCAAGGAGTCGTTAAAGGGGTCGGAAAATATGCTTTATTTTTTTTTGCTGGCCAATTTTTTTCGGAATGCTTCGGATTCCCAGTTGTTGATGAAATCCTCCTGCCGCTTGTTCAGGGTAATAATTCCGCCCATTCGATGGGCGTTCATCCGGATGAAAATTGAGTACAACACGATATCGCGGACCGTCGGAGCCATCTTCTCCATCCCGGCGACGAAAAGCCCCACTCCTTTCACGAGGAATGCGACGGAAGGTTTTTTTCCTGCTTCGATTTGCCGTTTCAAACGCTTCGCAATACTCTGTGAATCGCTTTGCGTTTCCACCCACATGGCCGCTCCATTGGCATAGACAAGCTCGTCCGGCGTCAAAGAACCCTTCAGCATCTTCTTTGCATCCTTTTGACGCATAAAATCTGCAATCGGGTCGTTATTGTAGTACCATATCTTTGTCCGTTCTCCGGTTGCCTCTGAAAAAGCCCGCTCGATACAGAGCTTCGCATTACGGACCTTCTCCTCATTGACAGGTTTGACGATGCCGGACTTCGGTTGCCGGAGTGGAGCGTTGCAACGCTTGATGACCCTTCGGACGAGCCGGAGAGCACCGTCGGCGGTTTTGGCCGTGATGAAAAGACCATGCTTATGTAAAAAAAGAATCGCGGGGCTCTTGCCGAATTTATTCTGATAATTCTCCACCAACCGGGCGATCCGCTTAGCCAGCATGAAGCCGGGATCGGTATAAGGTACCCAGAGCGGCGGCAGAGGTTCATCCTTGAACAGCTTTTCGAGCTTGGCCCGTCCATTCTTCGCATTGTGATACGCGCCCGCCGCACTCGGATGCAAATGGATCACGCACTTATCCAGCCAGGCATGCAAGTGTGCTTCCACCGACGGCCTTGCAACGGTTTTAATCGTATCATCACATGCAAGCAAAAGACGGTTCACGACTTCCGGCTCCCTGCGCTGCGGATTCATCTTCGCTAAGGATTTATCCTGAACAACCGACCGGGCTACATCCAGCCGGAGCCGGCGCCAGCCCTCCTTCGCATTCATATCCTTCAAAGCCGTACCGCTGGCCTTAATATACATATACCGACCGTCCTCGGTCTTTACGGATGTATTGCCTCCCCCACCCTGAACGAGCCTCGGATCGACTCCCGTCTCGTTCGATATTCTGATTAGTTCCAACAAAGCCTTATCCATTTTCTAAGAACACTCCTTGCAATCAGTTCAAAATTCAAATATTAAAAATCAAAATTGTGGAATCCGCCGAAGGCGGATGACTTCCTTAATTTTGCACTTTGCATTTTTACTTTTAATTTATCGTTTTATCTCGGTGTGGCATCCGGCAAACCCCCATCCACGGGCATCGTCACGCCCGTTGTCGGCGTCTGACGCGTGGCGAAAAACAGTACGGCATTGGCCACATGCCGACCGGTAATTTTGGTTTTCAACAGGTTCCTGTTTTGGTAATACTCCTGCAAACCTTTTTCATCCAGTCCCCGCGCTTTCATACGGTCCGGCCCCACTTCGGCCCATAATCCGGATTTGTATTTTCCCTCGGAAAAGACACCGTCCGGCGCCACCATATTAACGCGAACCCCATACTGCGCCAGCTCCAGGCTGGCAATACGACCTAATTGGTGACACGCCGCTTTGGTCGCGCTATAAGCGCCGAATCCGGCGCCGGGGCTGGGGACATTCTTCGTCGATACGATAATAATATCACCTCCCGTGTCTTGGAGAATAAAATGGTGGGCGATTTCGCGGAGCGTTAGGAGGGTGCCCTCCACGTTGACTTTTTCGAGTTTGCGAAAGGCATCGAGGTCGATATCTTTGAGGAATTTAACCAGCGGTATCCCGGCGTTCACAACCATAATATCCAAACCACCCCAGGCGAGGATGACTTCTTCAAAACCTTGGACGATGGACGCCTCGTCCGTCACGTCAATCGCGACGCCCATCACACGGGCGCCGGCGACTTGTTTCAGATCGGCTGCGAAATTGTCAAGTTTCTCACCCGGTAAATCGGTGGCCACCAGATGGCAACCCTGCCCCAGCAGCCCGCAGCAGATGCCGTAGCCGATTGCCCCCGCGGCGCCGGTGACCAGCGCCACTTTATTCGCAAGGGGCAGATCGGAATTCTGCTCGGTTTGATCTCGATAAAGAATTCCCAATTCGCGAAGACATATGATTTCAGGCTTAACATGGTGTTGCGTTGAATACTTCGAAATAGCGTCTTTGAACTGCCCGCTCGGTTCTTCGCCGATATTTAGAAAAAGCGGCGGTCTGCCTCCTTTGGTCAACGGTTCCGGATACTCTTGAGTCGCCGCATTTTTCGCAGAACCGGTGAACTCAATAGCTGCTTTGCTCGTCAGCGATTTCAAGATGACGGGCTTATAGGGCATGTCCGGATTCCCCGTCGGCTCCGCTAAAAGCCCACGAACGATCGGTACTATCTGAACTAAGCGGTTTAAAGATTTCTTGTCTAATGCGGAATCGCTCATTATTTTTCTGGGATTAGTGTCAATCATTACACTATTGTCATATTAACACTGATTTATACAAGATTGGCAAGCATTTGGCAGCGAAATTTTAGCAGATCTTAAAAAACATCGAGCCTTCCAAACGTTCCCGACTTAGCATGCCTGACGATTTTTTCGAGCGGTGCGCCATCGCACGTGGGCCATAATGGGATCGACAAAAAATATTGACACCGTTGTTCTTTTCCAGTACAGCGGTGGCTGAATCTGTTTGGGTGTTTCCGTTCCGGCTCATGCGGGAAGGGAGCAAGCAATCGTTATAGTTTCTTGTTGGGAGATATACTATGAAAAAGACAACGCGGCATTCTGTCATACGATCTGTGGTTCTGGGATTGATCTGCGGTTTCGTCATGTACTCCGTACCAGCGGGTGAACAGGATCTATCCGACTCTCCACTTACCAGCGAGCGCGTCAGCGTCGCCCGGTCGGGCAGCCTGGGCAAGCTGAACGTGATCGCCTTCGGCGCCCATCCGGATGATTGTGAGATTCGTGCCGGAGGGGTGGCGGCGATGTGGGCCGCAAAGGGGCACGAAGTCAAATTCGTTTCGACTACGAACGGCGATATCGGCCATTGGAAAATGGCCGGCGGCCCGCTGGCCCAGCGCCGGAAAGCGGAAGTTGAAAAAGCAGCAAAAATCCTGGGTATCGAGACGCAAGTGCTGGATAACCATGACGGCGAGCTGATGCCCACACTCGAGAATCGCAAAACGCTTGTCCGGCTCATTCGGCAGGCCAAAGCGGATATCGTCATGACACATCGCCCGAACGACTACCACCCCGACCATCGCTATACGGGGATCCTCGTGCAAGACGCGGCGTTTATGGTGATCTGCCCGTTCTTCTGCCCGGACGTGCCGCACCTGACAAGCAATCCGGTCTTTCTGTATTTCTGGGACCGCTTTCAAACGCCCAATCCGTTCGAGCCCGATATCGTCGTCGCTATCGACGATGTGATCGATCAAAAGCTCGAGGCTCTCGTGGCTCTCGAATCGCAATTTGTCGAAGGCTGCGTGACGGGAAACGAGTCCATGATCCCGAAAAACGAAACCGAACGTGCCGCCGCTCACCAGAGAGTGCGTGACAGCTTTCGCAAGCGCTTTGCGGCGACCGCCGACCAGTATCGCCAGAAGCTCATCGAGATTTATGGACCGGTAAAAGGTAAGAAGGTGCGATATGCCGAGGCGTTCGAGGTCTGCGAATATGGCCGACAGCCCACGGCATCCGAACTGAAAGAGCTTTTTCCCTTCTTCGAGCGCTGAGTCTTAACTGCGGTTATATTACCGTCGGATTATGGAAACCTGGACGATACAGAAGCTCCTGAACTGGGTGAACGAGTATTTCATGGGCAAGGGCGTCGAGGCGCCGCGCCTGAGCGCCGAGCTTCTGCTCTCGCACGTGCTGGGCCTGAAACGCATCGAGCTTTATACGCAATTCGATCAGCCCGTCGCCGGATCGCAATTGGACGAGCTGCGCGACCTGGTCAAACGGGCCGGGGGACACGAGCCGGTCGCGTATCTGATCGGCAGGACGGAGTTCTATTCGCTGGAGCTGAACATCACCTCCGATTGCATGATCCCCCGGCCGGAGACGGAGCTGCTCGTCCAGCGCGCGATCGAATTTCTGCGAACGCGCAACGACGTGCAATTCGTTTGCGATCTATGCACCGGCAGCGGATGTATCGCCGTAGCTATCGCGAAGAATTTCCCAAAGGTCCGCGTTATCGCCACGGACATCTCGTCCGTCGCACTCGAGGTCGCCGCCCAAAACGTGGACAAGCACCAATTAGCGGAGCGGATTACCCTTTTGCAGGGCGACTTGTTCGAGCCGCTGGTCCGGCCGCTGGATGTCGAGCCGTTCGATCTGATCGTGTGTAATCCGCCGTATGTCAGCGCCGCTGAGTATGAGGCGCTTGAGAAGAACGTGAAAGACTACGAGCCGAGGATCGCTTTATTTGCGGGGGGGGACGGCCTGGATATCTATCGACGAATTTTCGAGAAGGCCGATCAGTTCTTGAAGCCCGGCGCCGCCTTGATGCTGGAAATCGGCTACGCCCAGGGGCCCGCCGTCAGAGAGCTGCTCGAACAAACCGGAGCATTCGGTGACATTAAAATCGAAAAAGACGTCCAGAACAACGACCGCATCGTCACAGCTAAGAAAACATCAACCTGATTCCTGTGGAGGATTGTCAACGTCGGCGCCTTTTTGTTTTCGCACCTTCTCGAGCTCATCGGCGAGCTTCCCGACTTCTATCCGGAGTCTGATATTCTCCTTCCTATTCCGAAGAAGCAATCGCAAGAACACAACGATGAGGATAATCGGTACGCCGGCATATACAAGAATCGCAAGTATCTCAAAAGGACCCGGAAGCCATATACCTAAGATGCCATCCGTCATTTCTCTTTCCTTTCGGTCTGTGTGTTATGGCAGACAATCAACCTAGTCCGTACATAAGCGTGATTTCTGGTGACACACGATGCTGAGATTTATAAA
>Ga0272442_10001343_pt1 | contig 37618 bp, 26 predicted proteins | sample SSMForm2O_FD_200262 | JGI IMG/M metagenome (GOLD analysis project Ga0272442, IMG submission 200262) | Marine sediment archaeal communities from Little Sippewissett salt marsh, Falmouth, MA, United States - SSM-Form-2O | ecosystem: Environmental > Aquatic > Marine > Wetlands > Sediment ... | reverse complement strand
TTCAATTAGATTGTCCGGTTTTCCTTATTTTTCCGCTTATTAATAAGAGCAGAGCTAATAAGACCATAAAGTGATGTAAAATAAGTAAACACAAAACGACAAATTAAAGGAGACCAGAAATGAGTAGTCAAAGAGGTAAAAAAATGTACCTGCTGATAGTAGTAACTTTGTTAATGGGTATCGCCGGGCATGCTGAAGCAGATTTCGTCTATGGTACACCTACTAATCTCGGACCAACGGTCAACAGTTCGGCTCTTGATATTACAGTGAACATCGCAGCCGACGGATTGTCGCTTTTCTTCACATCCGACCGGCCCGGTGGATACGGAGGATGGGACATCTGGGTTAGCACAAGAACATCGGTAGATGATCTGTGGGGAGAACCGGAAAATCTCGGCCCCCTTGTCAATAGTTCGGCTTTTGATTATGCACCGAATATCTCAGCCGATGGACTGAAGCTCTACTTTAATTCCGACCGGCCCGGCGGATTTGGATGGAACGACATATATGTAGCAACCCGAACAACCAAAGATGATCCCTGGGGAGAGCCGGTGAATCTTGGGTCACCTGTAAACAGCTACGCTAATGATTTTTTCCCGAGCATCTCGTCAGATGGCCTGTCATTATATTTCGGTTCTGGTAGGGTCGATGGTTTTGGCATTGATGACTTATACGTTTCAACGCGGGCATCGACGGATGATCCCTGGGGGGAACCGGTGAATCTTGGCGGAACGGTCAACACTTCGGCTAACGAAGGTTTCCCGAGTATCTCGGCAGATGGGCGGTTGCTGTTCTTTAGCAGTTTTCAGAATGGGGGAGTAGGCAAAGATGATTTGTGGGTCACAATGCGGGGAACGAAAAATGATGACTGGGGGACGCCTGTTAATCTCGGAGAAGTTGTCAACAGTCCGGAGGGAGAAGGTGCCCCGAGCATATCGTCCGACGGATCTACCCTATATTTCTATTCCGACAGGCCCGGTGGATTTGGGCTTGTGGACATCTGGGAGGTTTCAATCGATCCGGTTGTTGACCTGAATAGTGATGGAATTGTCGATGCTGCCGATATGTGTATCGTTGTTGATCACTGGGGCACAGATAATTCGTTATGTGATATCGGTCCGATGCCCTGGGGTGATGGCATCGTCGATGTCCAGGACTTGATCGTGCTCGCTGAGCATTTGTTCGAGGAAACTCCTTAGGTTAACTCAATTACATGTGAGAGACTGGAGCCATCTGAGAATTAACGCAGACGTCCAATTTCGTTGAAGGGCTGGCAGCCTGAGCGCTATCAGCCCTTTTATTCTTCATTTGAAGAAGAAAAGGGGGCTTCGAGGTAGATGGCGGAGATGGGTTTGTGGCTGACGCGATGTGTGGGGTAATCGAGAGCAAACATCAATCACAAAGAATTCATTGTCCGACGCCAAAAGCTCCTGGAAGCGGGGGCGGTCGCGCAAGGGGGCCCAGACGGGGTCAAGTCGAAGCCAGGGAACGGTCAACTCTGATGGCATCTCGAGCAGGCGCTTCACTGTGTCGATAGCCTCATCGTATTTGCGCACCATGACATAGATGCGAGCCAGGTCACCGAGATGAAGCGGGCCGTTATGAGCGTCCTTCTCTACAGGCCGGCACTTCACCCCCGACTTTCCCTCGTCGATAGCGTCTTGCTCGCGGCCGCCCAGCCCTGCATACGCCCTGCCCAACGCACTGTGGAAACGACAGTCGTTCGGGTCCTGGGCAACTTTCTCTTTGAGAATAGCCACGGCGGACTGATAGTAGTGCGGCGCCGGCGGCTCGTCGCCCAGGTACCGGTAAACCTCTGCCAGTCGCAGATCATTGGGAACCAACCAGACCATATCGTCAAAATCTCGCGGTTTTGACAATAGCTTGTTCAACGCGTCGTAGAATTAGATTGGCACATAATATTTGAACCCTCGCCGGATTTTTCGTAAGATTATATGATGTCATTCTGACATCTGGAGCTGAGAACGAGCATGAGCGATGTCACACGAATTCTGAGCGCGATCGAGGGGGGAGACCCGAAAGCCGCAGACAAATTGCTTCCGTTAGTTTACGAGGAACTGCGCCGCCTTGCTGCCCAGAAACTCTCGAAAGAGCGGCCGGGGCAGACGTTGCAGGCGACAGCACTAGTGCATGAGGTATATCTCAGGCTGGTGGGGGATGCGCCACAGTCCTGGGAAAACCGTGGCCATTTCTTTGCGGCGGCCGCCGAGGCCATGCGGAGGATACTCGTGGACAATGCGCGTCGTAAAAAGAGGCTCAAACGAGGGGGAAATCATCGCCGAATCGATCTGAAAGATGCGACGTTGTCCATAGAGAGTCATATTACCCTGGACGACCTATTGGCTCTGGATGAAGCACTTGACCGATTAGCAGAATGGGACGAGATGAAGGCTGAACTCGTCAAACTTCGTTTCTTTGGCGGTCTCACGGGTGAGCAGGCGGCCAAAGTCTTAGGCATCGCACGGTCAACGGCCGCCGAACATTGGGAATATGCACGGGTCTGGTTGCGTTTAGAGATGTCAGGCGGCATGGAATCGAGACCGGACTGAAGCGAGCTTTCCCTCGAAAAGCAAATTAATTTCAGAATATGGGTACTTTTTCCGGGCGCACAATCCCCAGATGGCGCATGGTACAATAGAAGGGCTATGTGAAGGTGTTTTATGCCGAATAAACATAAAGATGAAGAAAAGGTATTCAAGGCCGTTGCCAAGTTGAAGAACACAGCAGAGCGTACGACCTATCTCCAGGAACTCTGTGCCGGCGATACGACCCTTCTAAACCGCGTTCAAGCCCTCTTGAACGTTGCCGATGGCATTGGTGATTTTCTGGAGATCCCAGCATTAGATATGACTCCGCCCTGGGGCGAGGCGCCTTTAACCGAGAGAGCAGGTACCATCATAGGCCGCTATAAGTTGCTGGAGAAGATTGGTGAAGGCGGTATGGCCGTTGTGTACATGGCCGAACAGCAAGCGCCAATCCACCGCAAAGTGGCTCTTAAAATAATCAAGTTGGGCATGGATACCAAGTCGGTCATCGCGCGATTCGAAGCCGAGCGCCAGGCCTTGGCAATGATGGACCATCCGAATATCGCCAAAGTGCTGGATGCGGGAGCCACTGAGGCGGGTCGACCGTATTTCGTCATGGAACTGGTGACCGGCGTCTCGATTACCGAATACTGTGACAAGAACAACTTGAACACCCAAAAAAGACTGGCCCTGTTCATTCAGGTCTGTAATGCCGTTCAGCATGCCCATGAAAAGGGAATCATCCATCGGGATATCAAGCCGACCAATGTTTTGGTGGCGCATCATGACGGCAGGCCCGTTCCAAAAGTCATAGACTTCGGCATCGCCAAAGCAACCAACCAGCGGCTGACAGAAAAGACGCTCTTCACCCGCTACGCTCACATCATCGGTACACCGGCCTATATGAGCCCCGAGCAGGCTGAACTTAGCGATCTTGGAATTGACAGCCGCTCGGATATCTACTCACTCGGTGTTCTGCTCTATGAATTGCTCACCGGCACAACGCCATTCAGCGAAGACGAGCTTCGCAAAGCCGGCTACATCGCAATGCAGCGGGTCATCCGCGAGCAGGAGCCGCCGAAACCCTCCACAAAACTCAGGACGCTTGGCGAAACACTGACGGACGTAGCCAAATATCGCGATTCAAGCCCGGATCTACTGACCAAGGCCATCCGCGGCGACCTCGACTGGATTGTGATGAAGTCGCTTGAGAAGGCCAGGGAAAGACGCTATGACAACGTCTCGGCGTTGTCCCTCGATATCCAGAGACACCTGCAAGATCAACCGATTCTCGCAAGGGCGCCCGGCACGTTCTATCGACTGCATAAGTTCTTTCGCAGACATCGATTCCAGGTTGCAGCTTCACTTATCGTGTCTGTTTTTGCTGTGACCCTGCTCATCGTGGTGTTCTCGGTCGGGAAACTCCACCTGCCCCGGTCGGAAAGGGAAGTGATCTTTACGCATAGGCGCACCCTCAGGCGCGCCAATGATTTATTTAAGAAAGGCAACCATGACGCAGCGTGGGCGGCTCTTGTGCCAATTCTCTATAGTAAGCATGTTGGGTCTGAGGCTCGCCGTCTAAGCGACCAAATCGTGGCAGAGATCCGGCAGCACGTGCGCTCTTTAACTGAAAAGATTGAGACCAACCCGCAGGATGCACGGAATTATCTCCTCCGCGCACAACGATATTGTTGCCTGGGCGAAACGGCAAATATGATGGATGACATGGAGATGTATGTCAACATCTTAAGTCCTTTGGACGAAACGAATCCACATAACCTGGAGTTTCGGAAACTTCTTAGAGGTCTCTGGCAAAGCACACCCACGAATCTGGGGCCGACAGTCAACAGTTGGACTGTGGATTCTACGCCGAGCATTTCGGCTGACGGTCTTTCGCTCTACTTTTCCTCGGCACGTTCCGGTGGACCCGCCGACTTGTGGGTAACGACAAGAGCGACGGGTTCGGATCCCTGGGATCCCCCGGTCAAACTCGGATCACCTATCAACAGTGCCTACACCGACGGCACTCCGAACCTATCGGCCGACGGTCTGACGCTTTACTTCAGTTCCTGGCGGCCCGGTCCCGGTTGGCAAGGCGACATGGATCTCTGGAAAGCCACGCGGCAAACGACAGACGGCCAGTGGGCAGCGCCCGTGAATCTCGGACCAATTATCAACAGTTCGGCTTTTGACTGGTCCCCGACCATTTCGGCCGATGGGTTGTTGCTTGTCTTCAGTTCCGACCGGCCCGGTGGAATCGGCAAAACCGACCTGTGGATGACGAAGCGGAGCACGACAGACGACCCCTGGTCGGAGCCGGTGAATCTTGGACCGCCGGTTAACAGTCCGTCTATTGAAGCTACACCCAGCATATCTTCTAATGGTTTATTGCTTTTTTTCCAGTCCACTCGACCCGGCGGATATGGTGGTCCGGTGGACATATGGGTCGCCAGGCGGAAGACACCTGATGATCCCTGGTCAGAACCAGTGAACCTTGGCCCGGTGATCAACACGTTCGGTTTCGATGGCCTCCCAAGCATCTCAGCCGACCGTTCCGCCCTCTACTTCGTTTCCAACCGTCCGGGCGGGCACGGCGATGAAGACCTTTGGCAGGTGTCCATCACTTCCATGCCGGGCGACGTCCGGGATGATCGTGACTCCGACTCTGCCTCGGAATCAGACAAGAGCAATAGCGGAAAGGAGGGCTGAAAAAGTATGAAGCGTAGATTCTGAAGTGTGAAGCGTGAGGTGGGTTCAGGGTTAGAAGGTTCAAAGTTCAAGGTTAAAACAGAACGTGTCAACCAACCCAGCCCCCGCGGCGTTTGAGCGGGGCAAACCTTGAACCCTGAACCTGGAACCTGTCAAAAAAAGTAGCCGGCGAGTATCACGCCATCAAGCACATCACTCACCGGCTCAGCCAAACTCGGACGGATGGTTTGCGCGTCCGAATCAAGGCTGTCGTTATGATACAGCAAACCGGCAAATATGACAAGAATGGAGGTATCAATTATGTTTAGGAACAAGAGGACAATCTTAATGGGATTGGTTTTGACGTTGGCCCTGTTCGCCAACGTTGCGAACGCCGATTACATCGTCGGTACTCCCACGAATCTGGGGCCGACAGTCAACAGTTCGGATTTCGAGTGGCACCCAAGTCTCCGGGCCGACGGGCTGGAAATGTACTTCGAATCCGACCGACCTGGCGGTGAAGGCACTTATGACATCTGGGTCTCAACGCGTGCATCCAAAGAGGAGGACTGGGGAGCCGCGACGAGTCTTGGCGCGCCGATCAATACGCCAGATTGGCAAAACACGCCTTGTATTTCGGCTGACGGGTTGGAGCTTTACTTTAATGACTGGGGCCTATGGGTCGTGAGGCGGACAACGGTTGACGATCCCTGGGGTGAAAAGGAAAATGACACGCTGATTAACATTAATGCGAGTGGAGCATCTATGTCAAGCGTGTCAAGCGACGGCCTATCGGCATTCTTATACATGCGGGCTGACTGGGACCTATACGTCTCGACACGACCCACGAAAGACGACCTTTGGTCGGAACCTGTGAATCTCGGACCGACGGTCAATGGTGTCGACAGCACCTGGGAAAGTTATTGTCCGAACATCTCGGCCGACGGCCTTGTGCTTATCTTCAGTTGCAACCGGCCCGGTGGCTCCGGCGGTGAAGACCTGTGGATGACGAGGCGGACTACGATAGACGGTCCCTGGTCGGAGCCTGTGAATCTTGGACCGACGATTAACAGTGACAGGTCGGAGGCCTCACCGGAGATATCGGCCGACGGCAGAACGCTTCTCTTTTCCTCTAATCGTCTCGAAGGCCGCTACGGTCGTTACGACATATGGCAGGCGTCAATCGATCCAGTCGTTGACCTCAATGCCGACGGCATTGTCGATGCTGCCGACATGGTCATCGTGGTTGACCATTGGGGCACGGATAATTCACTATGCGACATCGGCCCCATGCCCTGGGGTGATGGTATTGTCGATGTCCAGGATCTGATCGTGCTCGCTGAGCATCTGTTTGAGAGTTTGCCCTGAGCTTGTCGAATGGGACGTTCCACCGGCTCAATAACCTGAGCGTTGCAAAGGTCACACTTGACAAATCCCTGCTGTTTGCAGTAGAATATACATAGCGTTTTGGAGGAAACCAAAATGGCATCCATCAGGAGGTGTTAGAAAACAATCACGAGCCGCGGAGAATGTGTGTGGTAACGGCACAAAGTAGTGACCATCCTCCGCTTGAGCAGGGGCAAACTATCATTCTGTCACGGCAAAAACCGTAAAAATGTCATTGCGAGCGAAGCGAAGTAATCTCAAACCTTTGCGTAATGCAGCAGTTGAGATTGCTTCGTCGCTTCGCTCCTCGCAATGACATTTTCCTTATTTAAGATTTGACGCAATACTATGAAGGCGAGAAGAAATGAAAAAGACGATTTCACTGGATTCCCGCAAAGCGGGGGCCCTCATGTTGGTTTTCGTATTGTGCATGGTTGCGAAAGGAGATTTCACATTTGGTGAGCCCACGAATCTGGGGCCGATAGTCAACAGTTCGGCTTTCGATTGGAGCCCCAGTATCCGGGGCGACGGACTGGAACTTTACTTCGAATCCGACCGACCTGGCGGTGAAGGCACGTATGACATCTGGGTGTCAACGCGTGCAACCCAAGAGGATGACTGGGGAGCCCCGACGAATCTTGGCGCGCCGATCAATACTTCAGATTGGCAAACCAGCCCTTGTATTTCGGCTGACGGGCTCGAACTTTATTTTAATGACTGGGGCCTATGGGTAACAAGGCGGACAACGGTTTCCGATCCCTGGGGCGAACCCGAAAACGACTCGCTGATTAACATTAACGCAATAGAAGGATCTGCGCCGTGCCTGTCAAGCGACGGCCTGTCGCTCTTTTGTTACTCGTGGAATGACTGGGACCTATACGTCTCGACACGACCCACGAGAGACGACCTTTGGTCAGAGCCTGTGAGTCTCGGCCCGACGATCAACGCTCCGTCTCAAGACGTGGCCCCGAGCATCTCGGCCGACGGGTTGTTGCTTGTCTTCAGTTCCGGTAGTTCCGGCCGGGCCGGAGCCTACGGCCGTAAAGACCTGTGGATGACGAGGCGGACCGCGATAGACGGTCCCTGGTCGGAGCCGGTGAATCTTGGGCCGACGATTAACAGTGCCGGGCATGAGCAGCAACCGGAGATATCGCCCGACGGCAGATCGCTTCTGTTTTGCTCTAATCGCGACGGCGGCCACGGCGATTGGGACATATGGCAGGCGTCAATCGATCCGGTCGTTGACCTCAATGCCGACGGCATTGTCGATGCTGCCGACATGGTCATCATGGTTGACCATTGGGGCACAGATAATCCACTCTGCGACATCGGCCCCATGCCCTGGGGAGACGGCGTCGTTGATGTCCAGGACCTAATTGTCCTGGCTGAGCATCTGTTCCAGGCGGTTAATTAGAGCTGAACTTTTGCAAAATTGAAGTTAGATACAACTTTAGAGAAATACTATCCAATAATAGAAGGACCGCTTGCTACGGAGGCTACCGGTCCTTTTCGTTTGATTTCATAGTATTGGACGTTTTATGAGAGTGGCGGGTTCGAGGTATCGACGAGGCCTTCGTTGGTGGCGACGGCGTAGGAGCAGACGAGGTCGCCGGTGATGTTGTTCATGGTCTCGAACATATCCAGGATCGGGTTGATGCCTAAGGCTAACGCGACGATGACCGCGACCTGCTGGCCGGACAGGCCCATTGTTTCCAGGATGATGAATAACAGCATGAGGCTACCGCCGGGGACGCCGCCGGCGCCGATGGAGGAGAGGACCGTGGTAATGACTAAAATAATCAATGAGCCGAGGGTTAATTCAATTCCGAACATGTTAGCGGCCAGGACCGCGAACATGGGCAGGTGAACGCAGACGCCGTCCATGTTGATCGTTGCGCCTAAGGGGAGGGAGAAGCTGGCTAATTCGTTGCGGATTTTCAGTTCTTCCTCGGCGGTCTTGATCGAGACGGGCAATGTCGCGGCGCTGCTTCGCGTGATGAAGGCCATAATCATCGGCTCTTTGATCCGCTTTAAAACCGCGACCGGATTGTGGCGGGTGACGATCCATAAGAGCAGCGGATAGACAACGAAGACCATCGCGACGATGCCTAAGACGACGCCCAGCGTGACGCTGACGTACGGGCCGGCGATCGAGGGGCCGTACAGGCCGAAATTGACGATCGTCAGCGCCAGGACGCCGATGGGGGAATATTCGAGAATCCAGTCCACGAGCTTGAACATGGCGTCCCGGCAGGCTTCCACGAGATCGCTCAGCAGCTCCAGGCGTTTGATGCGCAGCTCGTCCCCGGCTTCGATCAGGATGCGGATCGCCAGGCCGAACATGATGGCGAAAACGATGATCGGCAGGAAATTGCCCGTCGCCAGGGCCTCGAAGGGGTTGCGGAACAGATTGAGCAAGAGTTGCGAGAGCGTGCCTTCCGTCGTGGCTTGCTGCGCGATGCTTTCGGTGTCGGCGCCCTGATCGCCGACGAGTGTCTGCCAGGCGTCGAGGGTCGAGCCGGAGCCGGGATTGATGGTTAGGGCTAAGACCGTGCCGAGTACGGCCGCGATGAGCGAACAGAGCAGATACCAGAGGATGGTCTTGAGTCCGATCCGGCCGAACCGTTTGATCGGCAGGCTCGAGGCGCCCGTGATGAGCGAGAAAAAGATGATCGGTACGACGATCATTTTGAGCATGTGGACGAAGACCTGGCCGAACGGGGAGATATACGGGATGATTTTTTCGGCGATGGTCGGGCCTGCTGCTTCGACGCCGCCCGTCGTTTGCGACAGATACCACAATACCGCCCCGATCAGCGAGCCGCCTATAAAACAGGCGATGATCCGGAGAATCAGCGAGGTTTTGAAATACCACCGAAAAAATGGCTTTATCATCCGTTGCGTCCTTTCATTGTGTCACAGGCTCGTATGTATAGATTGTTTTCTAATCGAACGTCGTTCTTGTTTCAATAAAATATAAGGATTTAATTCACTGCCAAATGGTCACGATTTCAGGGTTTCATCAAGCGTTTTGCAAAAGTTCAGTTTCATCTCTAATAAATACAGAATTCGCTTGACACAACACTGCAAATATGATACCATACTGGTGTAGTTTATTCTTGGGGCGGTTTCATGGGGGGATGGTGGTTTTCTTCGAGGTCATCCCGTGCAAGCGCTTTATTCGGATGAGGTTCGATCACTGCGCAACTGGAGGGACATCAACGTTTTCAAAACGCGGCACAATCGTATCGTTCATGGATTGGATTGCACGTTGTGACCGTACGAATGATATGGACGTGAGAAGTTGATCGGGGAAGAGTGACAATATTAAAGAACGAAAGCGAGGTAAGTGTAATGAGAAGACTCACAAACAAAGCAGTTCTGAGATGCGTCGTACTCTCAACGATATCTATTTCTTTATTGGGTTGTAAGGCAACCCTCGAACAAGAGGCCCAAACCGTGAGGGTGTCTCCTGTTTCCAAGGAATATAAACTGGCTCAGCGGCTGAATGGCAAGACGTATATCCTTATCGCGGAGACGAGTACGGGCCAGGAACAGCATCGCTATGCCGTCTCCGATTCCCTGGCGCGCGCCATGAGGACGGGCGGCAAGTGTGAGCCCAACGTGGAAAACGGCATTTCTATTCCATTTATCGGGCCGAACAACAAACTGCAAGTCGCCAGCGTCTGTGACGCAGGCCATGAGGTCTTGTCGTTCACGGACTTTTCAAATAGATTGAATGAGAAGGGCCTCTGTCAGAAGTTCGCGCAGATGAAGCGGTTTTATCAGGAGAACGGCTTGTTCAGAAAGTCGGATCTCGATGTCCTGGCCAACGAGATTGAGGCCGATTATCTCATATTACCGTGCCTGTTGGACGTCAGGCGGTGGAGCACGGGGCGGGTCTCCGTCGGGGGTGTGAAGTTCCTCCAAACGCAGATCGCCAGCGGAATGCTGGGCCTGGAGATTTGGGACACGCGAGCCGGACGTAAAGTCTTCAGCGCCACGTCCGATGTAACGATCGCGAGCGAGAAGATTCGAGAAGAACCCGTCTCCATCGAAAAGGCGTTCGAGAGGGGCTGGCTGGGGATTATGAGTCAGTTGCCGGGACAGCCTCCTCTGCCCGTCGTGCACGTCGCCGACAGCCAGGCCGGTTCCTCGGATCCCGACAGCGAGGTCAGCAACGTCGGCGAGAAAGACGATGGCCCGATTGAGTCTTTCTTCGGAATGCTGGTCTCTCCGGTCAGGGGATTCTGATTTGATGAGGACGGGGTTCAACGGACATGCCGAAATCGGACAATGTTACTGAGACGTATTTACGGAATGGACTCGGAATAGCTAAAATCTTCGGATGGCTCCTGGTCCTCGGTGTTGCATTATCGTGTTCGTGTGTGCATCACAAATGCGACCCGGCTTACGCCGGTCCGAAAGACAAACGGCCGGACATCATGGACTATTACAGCTATCCGAAGCGTCCGATCCAAGCCAAGGTAGAGACGCTTAAGGAAAAACGCCGTTATATGATCCATCGTGTGGAATTTCCATCGGCCTTGAACGTCTATAGCACAGAGAACATCAAGGTCGATTATTACGTGCAGAAAAAAGAAGGGAAGTTCCCAACGGTGCTCGTTCTTCCGATCTCCGGCGGCGTCGATTTTTCCGTGACGAGCTTTGCCGGACATTTTGCGTCCCGCGGTTTCAATTGCGCCATTGTCCATAACCGGGACGCCGACCTGGAAAGCACCCAAAGCGCCGAAGAAATCGAGGACTACTTCAGACAGACCGTCCTGGACAACCGGCAGGTCCTGGACTATTTAGTTGAACAAGACGAAGTGGACGCCGAGCGGCTCGGATGTTTGGGTCTGAGTCTCGGCGGGATCCGGGCGAGTATGCTGGCCGGCGTCGATGAAAGAGTTCGGTGCGTCGCCATCGGTCTGGCCGGCGGAAGTATTGCGGATATCACGCTTCAATCGGGCGAAAAAGAAATCAAAGACCAGGTTAAAACGCTGATCGAAATGGGCGCCACGACGGACTTGATTTACACCGAGATGTCAGAGAAGATCGTCACGGACCCGCTCAGGCTGGCGCCGTACACGGATGCCCGGGACGTTCTGATGTTCATCGCGATGTTCGACCGGGTCGTTCCCCGGGATTGTTGCGACCGTCTATGGGAATCCTGCGGAAAGCCGGAGGTGGTTTACCTCCCGGCGGGGCATTACGGCTCGTTCTTGTTTTTGCCGTACGCCGTATGTAAAACGTATGATTTTTTCGAAGAAAAGCTTTGTCATTGAATATTGACCAATGACTATTGACTATTTGCGCGTGATCGACAAATCAAACTGTAATGCACGATCGCGGCGTGTCTTTTCATTAGTCAATCGTCAATAGACAATAGTCAATCTGTTAATCGGAGATTAACATGAAACGCCTCATTCTGATTCCTCTGATGTTGTTACTGGGTGGCTGCCAGGCCGGGAAAGTCGGAGGCGTGAGTCTGTCCTTGGGTTCCTACGAACGCGGCCTGTGGTTCGATCACGACCAGAAGGAGCACCAGGCCGGCGGATTCGGTATGAAGCTCGACATCGTTGCCGGGCATATGATCCGCCCGGTCCCGAAGTTCTGGGAAAAGGACACCAATCCCTGGAAGGGCGACGAACCCTGGTTCGTCATCCGATGCCCGATGATCGGACCGTTCCTTTCCGTAGCTATTGGCGATTTGGGATTCTATTTCGGATTCAAGACGTTTCGGGTGGAGGACAAGCATCGCTCGCCGGAGCGGTACGGCCGATGGATGCGTCAAGACGAATTCGCCGATCCCAACGATGTCGCCGTCTATCTGCAGCCGACGGCCACCCTGCGCCGAACGCGGTGGAAATAATATCCCAAAGCAAATTCTCGATATCGGCCAGGTGCTTTTTGGAGTCAGTTGTGTTATATTATTAAAAGGCGTATCCGTGATTAGCAAGCGGCACTGAACATATCTTTGCTCTTGACCGTCCATCAAAAACACACTATGCTTATCGATAGATGTACCTCATCGTGAAAAGCTTATATGTTGTGTATGGGGCGGTAATTGTATAAATCCTCTTTGTTGAATGGCTCATATAAAGAGGCATGAAAAAGGAAAGAGAGAATGTCACCGCGTAAACTGCGATTACGCTTGCTGCGATTGGCCTTTGTTCCCGTCATTTTTATCGCGATCTTTGTCAGACCCGATTGGCCTCTGGAATCACCGATGGGTTTTATCCTGGAAGCCAGCGGATTTTTGTTCCTTTTGGCCGGCCTGTTGATCCGGATATGGTGTACGTTCTATATCGGTGGCCAAAAATCCAAAGAGATCATCATGGATGGTCCGTATTCATTGTGCAGAAATCCGCTTTACGTCGGAACGTTTATTCTGGCTATCGGTGTCGGGCTCACCTTTGAGAATCTGCTTATGGTTGCGCTTGTCCCCGCGATTATCATTCCCGTCCACATGATTGTTGTACGTATGGAAGAGAACCATCTCGAACAAATCTTCGGTGAGAGATACAGGATATACAAACGGAAAGTCCCCGGGTTCTGGCCTAAATTTTCTCACTACCAGAGTCCTGATTCGCTCACGGTCAATGTCCATGCCATTTGGCGAATCACAACGGATACGGTCGGGATTCTACTCTTACCGTGGATCGAAGACCTGCTCGAAGTTCTACATCATCACGGTATCATTCCCGTTCTTTGGAATTTCCCTTAGCCCGCATATATCAAGACTATGAACAATCGGTCGAATATGCCCAAGACAGCGATTTGCTATCAAAATGTTAGAATATTTAAAAAAAAGATCAAAAAGATGAAGTGTCCATGAAATTTTTCCTTGACCTTAATATGGGTGTTTTGGTATAAATGAGTAAGTGGGATTGGTTTTGTTTTATGTACTAACCTCACAATGTGTTACTTGATCCACGGTTCCTGGGCAACCGCCTGAGCGTTTCAGGTTAGGGACATAGTTGGTAAGGTAATGCAAGATGAAAAGGATGGATGGTGTAAATCAACCAGGTGCCCGGCTCTGTGAGTCTGGCATTGGGGTAGTTTTGCAGCCGAATCCGGCTTCGTCGAAAAATGGGCTACTCAACCCAAACCTGCCCGATCGGCATCCCTACCTGGACTGGCGTCACGGAGGCCCAGTGCGCGTAGATCGCCGATTTCTAATGAAGCCCGGAAAATCGGGTGTGCGTTGATTGTGCGCCCGCACGGTGGCGGTACATTGCAAATACGCGAGATACCCGGTTCAATATGAACTGATCATTCCCTGCGATTCTAAAGGAACATCGAATTAAACGTGGTCCAGCGGAGAATCAGCACCGTGTAAAGCACGCCGATCCACCATGAGCCGACCTGCGCCAGCCGGTAGCGCCGGGTCACCAGCAACAGAATCGCCGCACCCGCGGTCATGCCTAATTTGAACACGACGATCCCGGATTTCTGGTTTATGATAGAACCCGCGAACGGATTCAATTCCCACAAGCCTCCCACGTTACTGGCAAAAACGGTGCAGGCCAGATCGTACACATTCAGCACGGCGATCAATACGACCAACCAGATCACCTGCCGACAGGAACGTTTCGATAGAACCGCCGATTGCGAGCTTTTCAGCATGGGCGGCCGGCAGCTCATCAGCGTGCCGAGCGCCCATACCGCCAGAATGAATCCGGAAAACGTGATTCCCGAAAGAAAAATCCAATGCAATTCATCCTCATTGCCCGCATCATCCCTGGCGAGTTCCGCCTGGCGCTGCTTGAGGGCCTCTACCCGCTCGGCCAGCCCCGCCGGGTCTTCAAATTCTTCGATCAGCAAGGCCCACTGCTCTGAGGCAATCCAGGGCGTATCCGTCTGCACGAGCTTCTGAATCTTGGCGTCGGCAGGCTCATCTCCCAGCAGGATATCGAGGACGCCAACGGCCTGATAGACGGATACGAACGCCATGGGTTGGTTCTGCGAGCAAATCAGCAGGCCGTCCTCACGGAGATGCCGCTCGATCTGGGCCGCCCCCCGGTTTCGCGGCCCTCGATTCGGCCCCTGCATACTGTCAGGTCGCCGGGAAAATGGCCCTTGACGCCTTTGGGATACTTTCTGTCCGTTAATGTAAACGGCGCCGCGCTTCAACCGAACGGCGTAGGGCGGTCGAAGATACCGGCCGTCAAAGAAGACAAAACCGCCGTCAATCGTAACAGGCTCCACCGCCGGCCTCTGTGTTTGCTCAGTCATCGCTTCCATTTGGCCCATATCCGCCTCGACCGATTCCAGCAGGCGGGACGGCAAGCGCTTTGCATAAGCCTTGTTATGCCCGCCTTGAGCCGGGATCGACGTTGATTCTCCAGCCGACGCTAATGAAGCCAAGACAACAACGATCACGGCTATAACACAGTTACGAACAAAATCACTCATAAAGATCCCTTCTGACGTCTAATTATATTCCTGATAGGATAGTGGACGTTCGCCTGAAAAAGTAACAGCCCGAAAAACATTCTTTTTTACTTTTTCCCATACGAATTCTGAGAATCCTCCCTGTAAATGCAGCTGAGCAAAAGAATCAAGTTTTATACGGGAAATCACGAAGACAAAATCGACACACGCCATTTTGAGCTAAAAATGCGTATTTTTTCTTAAAAAATACGTAGTTACCACAATAGATATGGGTGGGGGGGAATTGATATAATAGGGAAGTAGCCGTTATCAAACAAGGGCTGCGGGCAGCGGAGGCTCGCAGCTCTTGTTCTCCATTAAATCCGCTTTTTCAATCTGCCCGTTGTTTAGCCCGGAGAGCTTCTTGACCTGCACAACTCTATCCGTTCGCTGGGATGATAACCTCATCGAGTCCACCGGGACCCGATCCTTGTCCATGTGGCCTCAATGGTCGTGTGGACTGTTGCTGTCGGTTGTTCTTAGAATCGGAAGAAAAGGCCGACGGACAGCACGGGATACACTTCGAGATCATCCAGGTCATCCTGGATGTCTCTGGCCTCTTTGGCCAAATCGGCTTGAAACCCCGGGTCGGCGGCCATTGTGCCGTTCGCGCGAAGGACCACGTCGGGGGACTCGACAAACGCAACACCCAGGTCGGTATAGAATCCCCATCGTCTGCCCCGGCCGATCAGGTTGCCCCAGCCGATCCCGATATAAGGCGCCATGCCCTTGATATCCGCCTTTCCGGACAATCGACCGACCTGAGCGGGTGTGTACGTATTATTGCCGATCGTCAGATTTTGATCCGGGAGCGTGTCCAGCTTAAATTCATTGTCCATGGACAGGAATCCGCCTGTAACACGGAAGGGATTATCGAAGATGTGCCAATCCACCATCGCCGAATAGGAACGAAGGCCCATCTCGAAGTCGTACTCAATACCGGCGATGTCCTCGTCGAAACTGTAATCGAGCATGTTGAATCCGATGCGCGTGTTGATATCGGTGGCGATCCGCCTGGTCAGCTCGCCGCCGACGCCCAACGTGCCGATCTTCGTTCCGATCGACCACTGGCCGGAATCCGCACACCCCGCAATGCAAACCAGAAGAACCGGCAGGAGCGAAACGAACCACAAGAGGGTGTTTAACGCACTTTTCATCACGTTTCCTTTACGTCTAACCAATCATCGCGTGTCCATCCTCCGCCGAGCGTATTGTGAGTCCGGCTCGAAGCACGCAGAGTCAATATTCTATCGGCATACGAAACCGGATACGATGGTCAGATCGAGGAGTTTTCACGAAATACCGCGTTCTACGCCAATAATTGGGAGCCAAATATAAGCAATCACTTAATTACCGGACGCCGCGAAAGACATTTGACACGGCGAACGATATGAGGCAAAATGCACCTACTGAATATCCGGTTGTTTCGTAAACATCACGACAACGTTTGAGAGTCAATCAAAATAAACTCGAACAAGATGTTGAGTTTACGCCTTTTGTGATCGGTGTTGCAGGCGGCAGATTAAAATCGTATGAGAGCAGAAGGATCGTTGCGTCGCTCGATGATTGAAGGAGCATAATGATGAGGGAGAGACTTACGTTTTTGATATTTCTTTTTCTGATGCCGGGATTGGGCGGTCGCGCCTATGCGGACGCGGCCCGGTCCGGGAGGTTTTACAGTCAAGGATCGGGCTCCGAGGGGGTCCCATCGTCCACGAGCCCCAATGAGATGCAGCCGGACACGTCTTCTCCACACCCTCCGGGATTGCGGCGAGCACTCTTCGATATCGGCGGCGAGGCGTACCACTATGAATATGAGGAGCCCGGCGTCATGGAACAAAAAGGCATGTTCTATGGAGTGCGTCTCGGTTTCACCGGCCGCAACTGGGTGCCCCTGACCCCGGAAGAACCAGAGGCGGACGGCGGGATGATGTTTCGGGCCGAAGGCCGGCTGGCTTTCGGGCAGGTGGATTACGACGGCTCGATCATAGACTTGAATACGAATACATCAACACCTTATAGCATGGATGACGTTGATGACTCGGTCTTCGAGGGCCGGCTCCTCCTGGGCGGCGACCGGCTGCATCACGGCGCGCTGCATACGATTTACGCGGGGATCGGTTACCGATATCTGAACGATGACAGCTCGTCCGATCCGTTTGGATACGAACGCGAATCGAATTATATCTATGTGCCTGTCGGGTACGCGTTTGACGGGAGTCACGAGGAGGACTGGTCCCTCGGTTTCGGGGCTGAATTCGATCTGTTTCTGGTAGGCAATCAAAGGAGCTACCTCAGTGACGCCAATCCGGCGTATCCGGACGTGGACAATCCCCAGGAATCCGGCTACGGGTGGCGCGCGTCCGTCAGACTCCAACACAAAAGCCGGAAGGGGATCTTGGTCATCGAGCCGTTTGTTCGATACTGGGACATCGACGACTCGGAAGTTTCCGTTGAGACCATCGGAGTCCTTTATGAACCGGCGAACGAAACGGTCGAGTCCGGCATCTCGGTCCTTTGGATGTATTAAATCCCAAGAAAAGGGGACACGGAAAATCGTATGTCACCTTACCGGCTTTCTTGCCGACGATTGCACCTCAAGGGTGCCTTGAAGTGAATGCTGAACACATCATTCGACTGAAACCGTAGAGAAGAGAACGGTCAATGCGCCGGGAGCCTGAGAATTGTCCCCCGATATATCCCGCGTGACATTTATTTTCTTGAATCGCGGAATTTTTTCGACTACCCCCATTTCCAGGCTAAAAATGCGGTTTCGGTCGGCAAAAATACGTAGTCACCACAATAGACACGCCATCCAAAATATTGCATAATAATGGTTCATTTTTGTTCAATGTAGCTAGTTCCTGGGAGCAGGTGAACTACAAGCTGCAGCTATGAGACGATAGGGCGCATCGTTTAGGTGTAGTCATTATGTGTGTGTACGTACATTTGTTATTCGTCTTCTGACCAAGAAATGGATTCCCAATTTTATCTGTTAGTGGCAAGCCCATTGTCCCAGTAGAGGGACGGAGGGTTTCAACGAAACCTTTTGCTCGCGACTACTTCAATTAAAAAGGAGGAACCGTCTGAATGTTTCTTATGTTCACAAACGCGAAATGTCCTTTTGCAGACATATTACTTAGAGGCTTGATCGGAGGGACAATCATCAAAAGCTGCCGCGGGCCTTAAATCAACAAAGTCTGTGGTACGGCTCCTTTATTGATTTGCGTAATGGAGTTGTCCCAAGATAGCGACTCATCCTAAATGGACAATTTTACAATTCGCTAAGAGTTAAGATGAAATTTCATTGTTTTTGTGAGCGTACGCTTCTTCGCTGAAACGAAAGGAGAAATAATGAAAATTAGATTTAATACCATGACAATATGTGTTTCTTTGCTTCTGCTATGCACTCTTCTCGGCGGATGCAAATCACGTTTGGGTGACTTCACTCTGATTACAACCAAGAATGTTGACTTGAAGAATTTCAACACTCACGAGGATCTAGAAACAGAACAAGTCATCGGTGAGGACCTCAAGCATATCATTTTTGTTTTCCCAACAGGCGTCCCTCATATTAAGGAAGCTGTTGATGATGCCCTTGAAAAGGGAAATGCATATATGTTAGTTGACGCCGCGCTTTATCATGAAGGATTCTATTTCCCCTATATCTACGGGTACAACAAGTATGTAGTGAAAGGCACACCAGCAAGGCGCAACGATTAGGGGACGACGGCTTAGAGCAAAATCAGATTTCAAAACCTTTTTGATAAGTTAAGGAGACTGTTATGTACAAAGCGATAGCTACTGTAACAGTGATTGTTTTAGTAAGTATTTGCAGCGGTTGTTCTCACCGTGTGGGAGATTTTACTGCGCTATCGACGAAGAATATTTATTGCAAGGATATCGATATTACGCAACTCGAACAGCATCCGGGGGCCGAGGGTAAAGATGTCACATTTCTTGGAATCGGTGCCGATCCCAAAGATGCCGCCGACAGGGCCATGGAGCAGTACGATGGCAACCTGTTAATCGATGCAGTCATTTACGTAGAAAGCTCTTTTCTGTTCGGAGGCTATAAAGTCCGAGGGACATCCGTAAAAGTCCCTTATAACAAATAGCTTTGAAATCTTCAGTTGATTCCTCGATTTCAAAGTGCACGGATGTCGGCATGGCTCATAAATGCGTCAAACGATGAGCATAGTATAGGCATCAACAATTGTCCGACTAATGAAATGTAAGGATCTTTAATCTAAGGGCGTTGCTTATCATCGGCCTATGTTACGTTTAGTAAGGATTTACTGAATAAGCGCATATGCGACTTCGTTGTAAGCAACGCCCTTTGCCCTTGTTTCACTTTCCATACACATCTGTATCAAGCCCATTTTAGAACCTAATGAAAAAGTCCTACGTAAGAATTTTCCGTGGAGGCACCCAAACAGCAGAGTAGCCTGGAAAAAGCGGCGTTTTTAAAAAACAACAGAACTATATCCTTTGCCTCAGCCGCTGCCGGCTTCGATGAATTTGACCAGGTTGTAGGCAATCGAATTATACGGGACGGGCCTCTCGAAGCGCTTGGCCAATTCGATCACGGCGCCGTTCAAGGCGTCGATCTCGGTCCGCTTTTTGGCGGCGATATCCTGCAGCATGGAGGATTTGTGCCCGGCGGTATCCGGCACGAGCTTGCTGTAAAAAACATCGAGAAACCCTTTCGCCGAGTCCCAATGCGTTTCGTAGCCGGCCCGCGTCATGACGTTAAAGGCCTCCTCGATAATGCCGTCCAGGAACATCCGGCTGGATTTCTGCCCGGCCAGCTCGCCGTAGGTAACTTCGAGAACGGCGCCGACCGGATTCAAAGCGCAATTGTAGAGCATCTTGGCCCAGATATCCCTGCCGATCTTCGTCGTCGTTTCACATGGAATACCCCCGGCGTCGATCGCTTCCGCCAAATCCGCGACGGCGGCAACGGAGGCGCCGAACAAACTGCCGATATGAATCGCTTCCGCGTGGACGGTTACCTCCACCTCATTGGGCCGGCGCCGCCGGAAACCCGTAATGACGCGCGCGTTGTAAATGATGTCCTTATCGAAAACCGGCAAAAAGGTCTCGGCATTACCCCATCCGTTTTGAAACAGCACGATCCTGGCCGTGTTCGAAAACAGCGATGTATGCCGTGAGAGGTCCTGAGCGGCCCCGCTCGAATCGAACGATTTGATACATACGAGGATGAAGTCATAACCTGTCCCCGGCAGTAATTTTAGGGACGAGACGCTGCCAAAGGACGTGGAATCTGCGCGATAGTCCCCGAATATGCCGGTCCGGATCAGGCCGTTCTCGCGCAGGGCCCGGACGGTATTCTCTCGCGCGACAATGTCAACCTGCGCGCGAGATTTCAGCAGACAACTCGCCAGTCCAAGCCCGACCGCGCCGCCGCCATAAATTAACGCTCTCATAAGTCAACTTCTGTCATCTGAAAGTGATGGTTTATAGAGCGAACCGTAAATCTGCTAATACCAAGAAATTCTAAGCACCAAATCCTAAATCCTAAACAATATCGAATGCCCAAAATTCAAATTCTCGTTCACCAAATAGGGCAGTTATCACTCCATCACACGTTTTCCGGCACGATAAACGGTTCCCGGTAATTGCGCGATAGATGCGCGTTGGCCTGGTCGCTGAAGTCGCCGACGAACTTTTCCGTCTCGGGATCGATGGTCACCCAGGGCCCCATGATTCTCGGCGTCTCCTGCACGTTCACAACATTCATCAACAGATGCTCCTGGCAGCGCTCGAACGCATCCAGCAGCACGTGATTCGATTCGAGGGATTCCACGATCTCCTCGCGCGGGGCCTCGCGCCCGACCCGATAGGAAATATTGCCCAGGTGACACGCGGCGGTCGAAAGATAACCTTGGAGGATATCGGCGTTCAGGTCGCCGGCCTTCCGGCTGCGAACGGCCTTGATGAAGTTCGCATGGTGGCCGCCGCCGCCGGTCTCCTTGAACTGTTTGATCCGCTTGCCTTCGTTGTCACAGGCCCAGCCGCCGGCGTAGTAGCCGCCCTCGCACTCGATCACGACGGGGGCGCGGGTCTTGCGATAGGTGGCATCCATGGCCGAATCGCCTTTTTTCCGCGGGAGGTTGCGCATCTCGAAGATAATCGGGGCCGGTTGATAATCGAAATACGCCACCTGCGTATTGGGCGTTTGCCGGTCGTCGTCCCAGAGGAACTTGCCGCCGAAACTGATGGCCCGCGGCGCCATCGTTGTACAACCCAGCGCCCATCGGCATACGTCGATGTAATGAATGCCGTTGTTGCCCAGGTCGCCGTTGCCGTAGGGCCATTGCCAGTGCCAGTCGTAGTGCAGCTTCTTTCGCATGAGCGGGGCCATCGGGGCCGGACCCGTCCAGAGATTGTAATCGACGCCCTCCGGAACGGGCTGGGGGCCGTTCACTTTACCGATCGGGCCGCGCGGACTGAAATAATAGCAGCGGGCGCGAAGGATCTTGCCGAGGTTGCCCTGCCGGATGTACTCGAACGCCGCCGCAAGCCCTTCGTCCGAACGTCGCTGGGTGCCCGCTTGCACGATCCGCTTGTACTTCCGCGCCGCCTCGACCATCTTGCGGCCTTCCCAGATATTGTGCGAGACCGGCTTTTCGCAGTACACGTCCTTGCCGGCCTGGCATGCCCAGACGGTCACCAGCGCATGCCAATGGTTCGGCGTGGCCGTGATGATCGCATCGATGTTCTTATCCTCCAAAAGCTTACGAACATCAACGTAGGTATCGATCTTCTCGTTCCGGTCTTTGAATTTCTTATTTTCTCGGTCAATGACGCTCCGGTCCGCGTCGCACAGCGCCACAACACGAACGCCGGGTATCCGGCTGAAGTATTTGATATGATTGCTGCCCTGGCTGCGAAAACCCACCACAGCCACGCGAAGGTCGTTATTCGCTCCAAGGACGCGCGAGTACGGTGCCACGGTGACTGCTGCGCTTCCGGCCAGTGTTCCTTTCAGAAATCTACGACGTGTCATAGTCTTCATGATCGTTCTCCAAGTTTTGAAATAGGGTCTTTGATCTCAACGGATCACGAAAACTACACTACCAATTCAGCCGGGAAAATGCAACGACTCTTTCACCGTATCGAAAGCACGGGCACAAGTGGGTTGACTTTGATATCAAAGTGGTTGTAACATGAGCCTTCGAAATCTGCAATTTTAAGGGAGCACATAATGGATACGCACATATTCCAACGATGGGGACTATTTGTCATCTTGACGATTCCGGCGTTGCCGGGCGTGAGCGCAGGAATGAACCTTGTCGTTAACGGCAGGGCGCAGGCTGTCATTGTGGTTCAGGACGCCTCTCGAAACGCGGACCGCGGTTCTGCTGCAAAATCACGAAGACAAAGACCCGGCGGCTTTCAGTGTAACGATCGAACCGCAGCGGAAGTATTGGCCGACTGGATTGAGAAAATAAGCGATGTGAGACTGGCTATTAAGAGCCGTCCCCACGTCGGTAAGCCCGCGATCTTGATCGGGACCGCCGCGATAAACGCCGGCCTGGATTTGAGCGATATTGATAGCCCTACGAAGGAGGGATTGCGCATTCTCAGCGATGGCAAAAGCCGGCTGCTTATCGCCGGACAGAATGAGACCTCCACCGTCAAAGCCGTCTGCCGGTTCCTGGAAGAGCTGGGTTGTCGATACGTCATGGACAACACATTGGGTGAAGTCTATCCGAGGAGCAAAACCTTGACGGTCGGCCGGCTTAACATCACGGACAAGCCGGGCCTGATGCTCCGAAAAATATGGGGCTCAAGGTGGACGGGGCAAACCCTCTGGAAAGTCTGGAACGGATTCGGGGGCATCCCCCTGTCCACCGGGCATGCCTGGGCAAAGTATGTCGATCAGAACCTGTTTGAGACCCATCCGGACTATTTCGCTCTTCGTGACGGCCGGCGGAAGAAAGGCGGATGGTACTGCACGTCCAATCCGGAGCTTCGAACGCTGTTCGCCGAAGGCGTGATCTCAAAGGGAGGCTTCAATCCCTCGGTGTCTCCTCCCGATGGGACCGGGTATTGTCAGTGCACAAACTGCCGGGCCCAGGACGATCCCGGCAGCGTGGAGCCTTCTTCAGGCGGGATAAGCATGACCAACCGGTACGTGGATTTCCTCAATGACGTGGCCGGGCAAGTCGCCGAGGTTCATCCGGATTGGCTTTTGAGCTTCTATTGCTACGCGGATTACACGCAGCCGCCCACGCGGAACCGGAAACTATCGCCGAACCTGGTGGCCTGGATCGCTCCGATACGCTACAGCCGGTATCACCGTATCGGCAGCCTCAGCTCGCCCAGCCGGCAGCAGCTTGAGGAGGTCATTAACGGCTGGGCCGACGCGGCCGAACGCATCGCCTATCGCACGTACAACTTCAATCTCGCCGAATGTCTCGTGCCGTTCTCGAAGCTATCCGTCTGGAAGCATGACATTCCCTATCTGAAAGAGAAAGGCTGTGTCGGCATCAATTTGGAATCCCTCGAAAATTGGGAGATTTACGGCCCGCATCTCTACCAAAGCATTCGCCTGGCGTATCATCCGTCTGCGGACAGCGACGCCATGATGGACGACTATTTCATGACGTTTTACGGTCCCCAAGCCGGACCGCTGATGAAGGCATACTGGTCGAGCATCGACGAGGCCTTTGCGAACATGAAATGCGAGTCCGGTAGCTTTTACGCGTTGCATCTGGTCTATACGCCTCAACAACTCGCCAAGCTAACCGATTTCATTCGGAAGGCGTCAAACGTAACGGCCGACAATAAAACGTATTCGGCCCGCGTTGCAATGACGGCTCATGGCTTAAAAAATGCCGCACAGTACATCCGGTTGCGGAATGCGATGAACAAAGGAGACTTCGCCGCAGCCCGGCAAACGTACCATGAACTCTATGCCCGCAACGAAGCCGAAATGAACAAGGGCTACGGCAACCACTACACACTGAACTATCTCAAACGTTTTGTCGGGACGCATATCCTCGCCGGAGCCGAAGCCGCGGCGCCGCCTCACAAGGTCTTGCAGGTGTTGCCGGACCGAATGAAACTGACATACGACCCTTCGGACGAGGGCGCTGCACGAGGTTACTTCAAGCCCGATTTTGACGATTCGAGATGGGCGGAGGTCTCCACTTACGTGAATCCGTTGAACGCTCAGGGATTGCCGGACATTAAGTCGGTGATGTGGTATCGCACGTCGGTTCTCATTCCAACCACGTACAACCGACTCGGCTTGTTCTTCACCGAAGTGGACGGCCAGGCGGTAACCGTTTATATCAACGGCGCCGAAGTCGCCTCTTTAGGCAAAGAAGCCTGCCGAAAACCGTTTGAAGCGGACATCACGGACGCCGTCAAACCGGGCGAGAATAGTATAGCCGTCCGAGTGGACCATCGAAAGATCACGGAGCTTTCACTCGGCGGCATCGTTCGTCCCATACTGCTCATTGAAAAACCACAATCGTAACAGGAGCAAAAAGTTTGAGAATAAGCGCGTTTCGTGTCGAGGGCGTCCCGCCCTCGATTCGCGGGCAGGATGCCCGCGACACTTGGAGAATATGAATTATGTCACCCAGTCATTCTAAAATCCATCGATCACAAATGCTTAACAGCCTTTTGTTTATTGTCTGCATGTCGGGCGGTATTCTATCTGCAACTGAGCACACGAGGCGTATTGTGCCTGTCGAACACCCCCGGCTTCTCGGCTCGCGCGCGTATCTACAGTCGCTGGCGGCCGACCGGCCCGATGCCTACAAACGTGTTGTCAGGGTGGCGCGCGAGCAGAAGGCGGACGACCATGCAAAAATGATCTCGATGGCGCTGGTCTGCGCGATAGAGCAGGACCGGCGGCTCGGTGAGAGCGCCGTCCGGATGGCGATGAAATACGTCACCGGCCCGATCAGGAAGGGACATGTAACCTTCGCGCACGATCTCGCTCGATGCGCCGTCGTTTACGACTTATGTCACGACTGCTGGACGGCGGATGAACGTAAAAAGTTCCATGAGTACATGAACCAAACAGTCGATGCGAACGTTCGTTCCGAGACCCATGTCTTCCACAACGGTTGGTACGGCTACAAACACTGGGGCATCGGCCTGGCTTGCTACGCCACGTACCACGAGAATGATCGTGCACCTGACATTTTGGATACTCTTGAAGACGACTGGCTCACCCGGGCCGCCCCGGCGCTGGAGCTGGCCGGAGACGGCGGCGGTTGGGCCGAAGGCTACTACATCAACTACTGGCTCTACGAGTGGCTGTTTTTCTGCGAGGTCGCGCGCCGCTGTGAAGGAATTGACTATTGCAGCCAGGCGCCGAAATTCTTTGCCCATCGTGCAGTGGCTTCTATGTTCGAGACATATCCGGGCCTGAGCACTTACAATTCGCACAGGGCCATCCCTATGGGCGATGGAGGCGGCCGCCGTTTCGGCGGCGACCGCGATAAGGTTCTGTCGGCCAGACGCATTCTCGTGAACCGCTTTGCCGAGGATCCGGACCACCAGGTCGTCCATGCGTTCAACGAGCTGGCGCCGCGATCGAGCGTGGGAGTGTATGCCTACAAAGATTTTCTCTGGCGCGATACGACTGTCGAAAAAGGGAATTTGACAGACTTCAAGCTCTCTCATATGAGCCCGGGACCGGGTTATGTCTATGCCCGCAGCTCCTGGGACGACGATGCGACGTATTTCTTTTTCAAGTGCGGCGACCGGTTCACCGCCCATCAACATCTGGACGTCGGGCATTTCCTGATCTACAAACACGAAGAGCTGGCCGGCGACGGCGGACACTACGATTCGTTCGGCTCGGTCCACGACGTCAACTACCATCTCCGCACTATCGCCCACAACACCATACTGCTCTACGATCCGTCCGAGACGTGGCCTGACATTCGCGCCGGAAACGTCACCGGCAACGACGGCGGCCAGGCCCATAACTGGCCCCATCATAACGGGGCCGTTACCGACCCCGCTCAATGGCACGAAGGCCGCGATCTGTACGATATCGCCGATATCGTCGCGTTCGAAGATCAAGAGGCGTATGTGTACGTGGCCGGGGATTGCACGCGGGCCTACTCGGGCGACAAAATGGACTGCTTCACACGCCAGATCGTTTTTCTCCGGCCGAACACGTTTATTATCTTCGATCGCGTCCAATCCCAAAACGCGCATTTCAGGAAGACCTGGCTGCTGCACGCGATGAAGGTCCCGATCCGGGCAGGCGAGCATCTGGTGATGACGAACGGAAAAGGCCGCCTCTTTGTCCAGACGCTCCTGCCGCGCAATCCGGATATCAAGATCGTTTCCGGCCCGGAACTCTATCGATACGGTGGACGGAACTATCCTCCCGCGAGGGACACCGGCCCGGCCCCGGAATGTCGAATTGAGGTCTCGCCTTCCGATCAACACACGTGGGATTATTTTTTGCACGTCCTGACCGCCGCGGATAATGAGACGCATTCTGTGGCCGGGGCGACAGCAAATATTACCAATGGTGAAATCGAGGTGTCTGTGGATCGTGCAAAAATTAAATTCACGACGACGCGCATCGGCGGCAGCATTGATTTAGCCGGAGCACCTCGCCCCTTTGCGGACGACATTATCCCACAATGATCGAACCGTCCAACGTTGCTACGGATCGGTTCGGCCCCTGGGGCCGACGGTACTAAGATCGATGGGCCTAAAGCCCAGGGCCAAAGCGGGGGAGCCGGGCTTAAGCCTGAAATCGAATTTTTCAGGATCGACAAAAAGAGGATCGGCATACAACGAGTGATGGTCCTTTCCCGTTTTCTTCCACTGCTCGAAGGTCAGGCCGTTAAAGTCAACCTCGCCGGGTTTGAGCGTCGGATTGCAGTAAACGTTCCAGTCCATCTCGAAGGTGCTGGTGACTTCGAGAGTTCCACTTTTGTTCTTGGGATGAAAATAGAACTCATAGGGCTTGTCGCGCCACTTATTGTCCAGCAGCTTGCCTTCGGTCCAATAGACGATGTTGTTCTCAAAAAAGACACTTTGGTGCGGCTCGACCCGGCTGCGGCTCAATTGCTGCAGCCGTCCGAACGCAAAGATATTATTCCGGACCGTCACTTCCTTGCAGAAATGAATGTTGTATCCGGCGAACTTGGTGTTATAGACCACATTGTTCTCGATCAGGATGTGCGTCGAGCCTTCGTCGTTATAGATCCCCCAGCCGCCGTAGTGATTCGCATTAACATCGTGAATCAGGTTGTTACGGAGCACAGTACCGGGCGAGACGCCCAGCGTATAGATGGCTCCCATGTCGGAAAGCAAGCCCTGGCCGATATGATGGATATGGTTGTACTCGATGACATTGTCCCTGCTTAGGCTCCGCTGATATCCCCAGTTCCAACCGATGGAGACGCCCGTGTACCAGCCGTGGTGAATGTCATTGTGAGCGACGTGATTGCCGTTGGTATTCATCAGGAGAATGCCGACGGCGGAAGGGAATTCTTCGCCGTAATGATGCAAACGGTTGTCCGCGATGACATTGTATCCGGTGCGTTTTAGCGGATGGTCTTTCTGTGTGCCGCCATTAACACGAAATCCGCCGGCACCGATATAGCTGATGTCGTTGTGGATGAACCGGTTATCCTCGCACCCCTCGGAGACCTCGAATGCAAACGTCCCGATATTCCTAATCGTACACTTCTCGAACGTGCAATGTCTCGCTCCCTTCAGAGTAATTGCAGCCGGAACGCTCGCCGAACCCTGCCGGTCATTCGAGTTGCCCGGCGGCAAGTCCCAGTTCGTGTACATGAAGGATAGGTTCTTGACGCTGATATGCCCCACGAACTTTCGCCGCACGGGATCACCTACCAAGCGCATGAAATCCGCCGTCAGCGGTGCAACGACCTCCGCCGTCATCATATCTTCCGACGGCATCGGCTTATAATAGAGGACGCCCGTCTTGCGATTGAGATACCACTCCCCCGGTAGGTCCAGACCCTCGAAAACATTCTCAACGATGTACCGGGCGCCGTTACTTGTGAAGTCGTCCGTAAAGACCTTGCCCGCCTTATGCTTGAACGTCACGATGTTCGTCCGGGTGTCAATCGACTGAATGGGCAAATGCGAGTCCGTCCAGAAGTGATAGACGATCACTTCGACATCGTTAAGGTTGGTCCAGCGCACATTCAGATCGCCCGGCGCAAACTCGAATCGTTGGCAATCCGTATGGTAATGCACCTCGCGTCCGCCATCGGGGAAGCCCGCCACGCGGTAGAAGCCCTCGTTCGGCACCCTCGCCCGGCGGCGTTTTTGACCGTTCACATAAAGTTGTCGAAATTCCCACTTACCCGTTTTTACGGCGGGCAGCTCTGCGGTCCATATGCCGTTTTTGAATCTCTTGAAACCGGTGATTCGCCGCCCTCCGCTCATAACGGGTTTTTCATTCTTATATGCGGTGTATGTGATGGGCTTGTCAGGAGTTCCGGAATCTTCCGGAGTGAGTAATAGACCTTTGGTTAGTGGATACACTCCGGCTCGTAGATACACGGTGACTGCTCCATCGAAGCGTCCGGCTTTTTTGAGAGCACGTATCGCATCGCGTGCTCGTTCGATGGAGGCAAACGCACGATCGGGTGTTGTTCCATTCGCAGAATCGCTTCCCTTCGGTGAAACATAAAACGCCGTGTTCGCCCAAGCTTCGCGAGTTGAGCCTAAAGTTAAAACAACAAGAAATATCCACTGTATGGTTCTACGCATCGCTTATTCCCTACGAAAAGCCGTTATTCTTAGAGCGTCTAAGAAAATGAAAATTCATTCGTACGTTGTCATGCTGAGTGAAACGAAGCATCTGGGATAATACGTCATCTTTGAGATTCTTCACTACGCTACGCTCCGTTCAGAATGACATTCGTTTCATTTTGTTATATGCTCCTAAATTGTTGCTAAACTTCCGCCCACTTTCCGGGGATCGGTACGGGGTAGCGACCCTGGGCATCGGCCTTCACCGGAGCCGGACCGTCATAGGTGAAATCCGCGACGCTCGAGCAGAACTTGAAATCGGAGGCCAGCATTTCGTCCCAGGTGATGATCCGGCCGGAGTGAATGGCGGCCCGGCCCATGATAGAGGCCAGATTCGCGTACGCCGCCCGCTGGACTTCGTTGTACGGTTGATCATTTCGGATCGCACTGAGCAATTCGTCCCACTCGACCTGGTAGGGACTCATTTTTTCACTGGGCGGTCTCCAGGTAATATTATCTTTATCCGTTCGCTGATCCTTGTAGATGTGTACTGTCGGCTTGTGAACGTTTCCGGAGAACTGCGCCGCACATTGGGTGCCATGCACGAACGTCGCAAAGTCGTTATGGCAGTTGCGCTGGTTCCGGCTATTCACCAGCGCCTTGGTTCCGTCGGCGAATGTGTACTCGATGGCATAGGTATGTACATTTTGGCTGCAATCGTCACTGTTCGGCTCGCGCCCGCCGAGGCCTTCCGCCTTAACCGGCCAGCCATCCTTGATCCAGCAACATTCGTCCACTTGGTGGATCATCATCTCGATAAACCACGCCGAGGAAACCCACAGGAAGAAGTACGGCCGGCGTATCTGCCACATCAGCTCGCTCTGACCGCCTTTGAACGGTCCCATCCGGGCGCCGGGATCCATACGATAAGCGCGGATCAGTTGAATCTGCCCCATCGCGCCGTCGCGAATCTTCTCGATCAACGCCCGCCGGGAATAGGAATGCCGGCACATCAATCCGCAACCCATCTTGAGGTTCTTTTCCCTGGCCTCTTCGCCAATACGCAAAATGTCCTTCGTCCCTCCCGGATCGGGGGCGAACGACTTTTCCATAAAGACATTGATCTCCTTCTTGACGGCGTAGGCGACGTGCATCGGTCGAAAGGCCGCATGGGTCGCCTGGATCATAACGTCGCCCGGGCGCAGGCAATCGACGGCTTTGCGATAGGCATCGAAGCCGAGAAATCGCCGGTCCGGCGGGACATCGACTTGTTTGCCGAACTGCTTGCTGAGGGCGTTGTACGACCGCGTTTGCTTATCCTCGAAAACGTCGGCCATGGCGATGAGTTTCGTCGGGCCGGTTTTTGACGAGAGGGCGTTTCCGACGGCGCCGCTGCCCCGTCCGCCGCAGCCGACGAGCGCCAGCCGGATCGTGTTGTTCTCGCCGGCGTAGGCCCGAGACATCGCGACACTGGAAAGGACCGAGCCGGCGACGATCTTGCCGCCTTGCGAGAGGAATTCCCGCCGGGAAGATGTGTCAGATTCTGGAGATGAGGATTTTGACGCGTTATCTTGGATGTGTCGTTTCATGATGGCTCCTTTGAATATGGCTTATGGACTATTCGACGATGAGCCACTATACACCATTCCAGAGCATCATTCAACGTGGAATTGGTCGTGGATTAATAAAGGGTGGCAGCCTCAAAACCAAATGCAAAAATCAAAAATCAAAATGCAAAATTAAGGAAGTCATCCGCCAAAGGCGGATTCCATAATTTGAAATTTTTATATTTGATTTTTTATTTTCGAAGCCATCCCCAAGCTTCGCTTGAGGCTGCTACCCGAATATCATTCTAAGTTGGACGCGCTAAGATTTATAAATTTTGCCTATTCGCTCGATCGTATCGTCAACTTGCTTGGGACTCAACATACCGATGGTCATCGCATCCACGAGATTATTATCGTGGACGAACTTGATCGAGGCGTTCTTGGCCGCGGGTGAGACCAGCTTACCGGCGCCGAAAATTTTCATGCCGAGAACGACCTTGCCATTGGCCCTGGCTTGTTTGAGCACCGACGCGATTTCTTCAGCAGAGCCGTCCATGGAAGCGCTTTTGCCCACGTTGTTGATCCGCGCTAAAACAACGTCGGTCCAGGGATGCGTCGCCGCGACTTTCAGAGCGCCCAAATCATGGCATGAGACGCCGACGGCGCGGACGGCTCCTTTGTCTTTCATCTCGTCCAGCTCGTCGCAGATGCGTTCGTACGTCTTGGGCCATTCGCTGTCGGTCATACAGTGAATCAGGCAGATCTCAAGGACGTCTGATTTCAGTTCCTTGCGGAATCGATTCACTTCCTCCGTCGCCCCGCCCGACGGCATGTTCCAGTGGGCTTCCCGCGGCCAGATCTTGGTCAGGAGCGTATAGTTATCTCTCGGCACGCCATCCAGGGCGTTCCGGAGGTACCGATGTGAACCATAGAGGTCGGCGGCGTCCATGAAACGAATACCCTGGTCCAAACTGTGGCGAACCAGCTTCGTGAAGGCCTTCATCCCCAGGCGCGTATGCTCCGAGGAGCGGGCGCTTCCATTGAAGCCCGTGCCCTGGGCCAGGCGAGTGGTTTTGATGCCGGTGCGCCCCAACGTGACGATTTCCGTGGCCCCGCCCCGACGGGCAGGACTCCCGGCCCCGGCGGTTGTCAACCATTCGGGTCCGGCGACGACGGCGCCGACACCGGCCAGAGCGCCGGCAATGAGCTGACGACGGTTGAAGCCTGAATTTCTATGCTTCAGAGAGGATGTGTGATCGTGCATGGGATAGCTCCTTTCGTGATTCACAGATCGAATCAATAGTCTCATTTGCCCTTCATCACCGGAACGTCTCGGATTGTGACAAAGAGTCATCGTGCCCATGGTCCCATACGTTCTTCGGACCAAGCGGTTCATTCGCATACCATAATAGCTTTATGAGACCCTCACTTCAAGCCTAAACAGAAATAGAATTCGTTGGTGAGGACGGATTTCGGATAGCCGGGCTCCCGTTTGCCACAAACAGCGAGATATTAAAAAAAGTTGCTAACAGAGCGAACAATCCGGCCGATAACCGGATATAACAAAGACATAGTCATGGTTCATTGATATCTTATTGTCTTCACCAGGGCCCCTGCTTCGATACCGCCTTCCATCCGGGTGGGGGCTTTTTTCTTTTCTTTGAAATAGACGGTCCCATTTTTGCCGTCATTCCTGCGAATGCAGGCATCCAGGGACGGAATGATGCAAGGGGACTGCCGAGGCCGCGGGAATGACAATGTCTGTTATATTGTTCTCATTTGCAGGAAATCACAGAAAAGATGCGTAAAAACGCATCTTGCATAGAGATGAATCTTATCGTATAGTGCTTAATGTGTAATGGCCGTGAAGTTGGCTTTGCGCAAACGGGTTTGAAGTTAATGGCTCGTTAGGATTGACCTGCCTTTTTGACCATAACCTTTCGGAATTTTTGATTGTAAAGCAAGAGTTTTGCAAAAGTTCAGTTGTAACGTAAGAAATCGGTGTCGTTAAAGACAATGGAAAATCTGAATTACGGGATTATCGGGAATTGCAAAAGTGCCGCGTTGATCGACCGTTCCGGCAGTATTGACTGGTGTTGTTTGCCGAACTTCAATTCGACCTCCATCTTCGCAAGGATTCTGGATCAACACAATGGCGGTTGTTTTCGCATCGAACCTTTAGGCGAATACCGCATCGACCAGGAATATATCAGCAAAACGAACATTCTCGTGACGCGCTATTCCTGCGGCGAACAGGCCTTCGAGCTCATCGATTTCATGCCTCGCTACAAGACCGAGGACGGCCTCTATCACTGCCCACCCGATATTGTCCGTTATATCCGGCATCTCTCCGGGAAGCCGGAGGTCCGGATCCATTACCAGCCCCGTCCCGCCTATGCTCAACATCCGACACGGGTCGAGATCGCGGATGAATTCATCAAGCATCGGACGGTCAAAGGGCAATACGAATCCGTCTATTTATATACCGATCTGCCTTTCGAAGCTGTGGCGGACGCCCAACGTATCACGATAGAACGGGATTGTTTTCTTCTGCTCAGCTACAATCAAAAGCTGATTCGGCCGGACCTCGATTGGATCCGCCTGGAATTCGAGCGAACCAAGGTCTATTGGATGGGCTGGGTGGCCAAAACCAAGGTCTTCACGCACTATCAAAAAGAGGTGGAAAGGAGCTCCCTGGTTCTGAAACTGTTGGCTTATCAGAAGACCGGAGCGATCCTCGCCGCGGTCACGACCAGTCTGCCGGAGACGATCGGCGGCGTTCGGAACTGGGACTACCGGTATTGCTGGATTCGAGATGCCTCCATGACCATTACGACGCTGGCCCGGCTGGGACATTTCAACGTCGCCAAACGTTTCTTACAATTCATTCTGGATATCGTTCCATACAAAGACGAGAAGATTCAAATCCTCTACCCCATCGACCACCGGGGCCGCCTGGTCGAGAGAGAGCTGCCCTGGCTGGCCGGCTACGAACAATCGAAGCCGGTGCGGGTCGGCAATGCCGCCGTCAAGCAAAGACAAAATGACATCTACGGCGTCTTGCTGGATGCCATCTATCACAGCTTAATGATCTTCCACCACACATTGAATAACAAAGATGACATCTGGACCGTGGTGAGGACGCTCGCCCGTCACGTTTGGAATAACTGGAAAAAGCTGGATTCCAGCATTTGGGAGTTCCGGACGGAGCAGAAACACTATACCTTTTCCAAGATTCTTTGCTGGGTGGCGATGGATCGCGCCGCCCGTATCGCCCACTTCTTTCAAAAGAAAGCGGATGCGGAGAGCTTCGTTAAGACACGCGAAGAAATGAAAGCGGATATTCTTAGAAAGGGCTGCGATCCGACCGCCAAGATGCTGACCCAGTTCTACGGCGGGACTTCGATGGACGCCGCCAATCTCCTGTCGCAGCAGTATGGTTTCCTGTCTCATAAAGATCCCATTTATATCAATACGGTTTTGAAGAGCTTTGAGGAACTGTGCAGAGACGGGCTCATGTATCGCTATAAAACCCCGGACGATTTCGGCGTGCCCCAATCTTCGTTTACGATCTGTACGTTCTGGATGATTAAGAGCCTCTACCTCGTCGGACGCGAGAAGCAAGCCGTGGAGATGTTCGAACAGGTATTGAAATACAGCAATCATGTCGGTCTTTTTAGTGAAGATATTGATTTTTCCTCGAAGCGGCTGCTCGGTAACTTCCCCCAGGGGTATTCTCACATCGCCCTGATCGACACGGCCCTGACTCTCTCCGAAAGTCCCGATTGGCACAAGGAAACCGAGCATTTCCAACCCTAATCATCGTAATTGTAAAACACATCCAACAAAAGACGATCTATACTTGACATTGAAAACCCTCTGAGAGATAACATCCGATATGGAAATAAAACTGACACCTGTTGAGAAAATCGCCGTGCAGGCTTCGCCGTACGCGGTGTTGTATCCACCGACGGAAAAGATTGCGACGATTGTCGTGGAGAATTTTCCCGCGCTGGGCAAGCTGGCTGCAATGCGCTTCATCGAATGGGTCCAGGACCATCCCGGCGGCGCGATCTCATTGCCAACGGGTAAGTCGCCCGAGCATTTCATCAAATGGGTCCGACGGCTTCTCGACGGCTGGGACACAATCGACGTTCAACGGCTTCTCGAACAGTCAGGCGTCGATCCGGCTAAGAGGCCGGATATGAAAAGCCTTCATTTCGTGCAAATCGACGAATTCTATCCCATGGATTCGTCGCAACAAAACAGTTTCAACTACTACGTCAAGAACTTCTACATCGACGGTTTCGGTCTGGATCCCCGGAAGGCCCTGCTGATCGATCCCCTGGAGATTGGTTTGAAGCCGGGGCAAAAGCTCCGGGATATCTGGCCTGACGATCACGTGGATCTAACGCTTCGCTACCGCCAGGGAAGTCATAAACTCGAACGCAGACAAAAAAGTATGCTCGAAGCCGTCGATCAATGGTGCATGGAGTACGAACATCGGATTCGCGAACTGGGCGGGATCGGTTTCTTCCTCGGCGGCATCGGCCCGGACGGCCACATCGGCTTCAACATCAAAGGCTCGGACCACCATTCCACGACGCGCTTGTGCCCGATTAACTACGAAACCCAGGCGGCCGCCGCGACGGACCTGGGCGGGATCGAGACGGCTCGCAAGCGTCTGGTCATCACGATCGGCCTGCGGACCATCACACACAATCCCGATTGCACCGCGATTATCATCGCCGCCGGCCAGGCGAAGGCCGATCTTGTTGCTCAAGCCATCCAGTCCGACGACCACATCCGCGTTCCCGCCAGTTGTCTGCGCAAACTACCCAACGCCCGCTTCTATATTACGGGCGGTGCGGCTATCAGCCTGCCCGAGCGGTGGATCGAAAGCGTAAAAAGCTCCTCAAAAGCGACCGATGCCGACGTGGAAGAAGCTCTCGTCGATTTGGCGACGAAGAAAAACAAAACCCTGCTGGACCTGACGGACGCAGATGTTCAGTCCGAGCGGTTTGTTTCGGCGGTACTCGAAAAGCGGCCGGAGCCGCTGCGAGAACTAACACGAAAGGTGCACGATCATTTGATTTCAAAGATCGGAAATGGTGTGCGGGTCTATAAGAATAAATGTTTCCTCCATACCGAGCCGCATCACGACGACATCATGCTCGGCTACTTCGCCCAGGTCGTTCGCCACTTTCGCCGGTTTACGAACACGCATCATTTCATGACACTGACCAGCGGATTCACCTCTGTGACCAATGAATTCATGCGAAATCAGATGGCGAACCTCCGCCGATTCCTCGGCATTCACGAATTCAGAGCACTCCTCGAAGAAGACTACTACACCCGGGACGATACGAAGGACCGCGACGTCTGGGAATATCTCGACGGCGTCGCCGGGCGCAGCGAACACCACAAAGCCGAAGGCTGCGCCCGCCGCATGCTCCGCAATCTCGTCGAACTCTTTGATGGAAGTTTTTTGAATAATATGGAAGCCCGGATCAACGAGCTGGAAGATTACTTCGACAGCGTTTATACCGGCAAGAAAGACCCCGACTATATCCAGAAACTCAAGGGCATGTGCCGTGAATGGGAGGCCGAATGTCTGTGGGGCTACTACGGCTGGCAATGCAGGAACATCCGCCATTTACGATTGGGCTTCTACACGGGCGACATTTTCACCGAGGAGCCGACGATGGACGAAGATGTTGTGCCGATTGTCAGCGAGCTGGAGCGGATTGAGCCGGACGTGGTGACCGTGGCCTTCGATCCCGAAGCCAGCGGTCCGGATACCCATTACAAAGTCATGCAGGCCATGGCCGAAGCCCTGCGCATTTATCTGCAGCGCAGCGGCAAAACCAATTTGAAGGTCTGGGGCTATCGAAACGTTTGGTTTCGCTTCGATCCGTCCGAGGCCAACGTCTATGTCCCCGTGACGATGGCCATGTTCGCCACGGCCCACGATGCGTTTATGAATTCCTTCAGCAGCCAGAAAAACGCCTCGTTCCCCAGCTACGAATATGACGGGCCGTTCTCGGAACTGGCCCAGCGCATCCAGGTCCAGCAATATCGCGCCATCAAAACATGTCTCGGCCGGGAATGGTTCCACAACCACGACAGCGCGCTGATTCGCGGAACCCGGGGGCTGGTCTTCCTGAAAGAGATGACACCGGAGGAATTCTTCCATTCGTGTCGCGAGCTGCGAAAGTCCGTCGAGAACATTTAAACCGGAGCAAACCATTCCATGAATCATCAGAATCCCCACTCTCATTCTCCTCATGGCGTATCGAAAGTGATTACGAATGCGCTTCTTCCGATAGGCTTTATCGTTGTCGCTCAAGCGGCACTGGCATCCACGCCCGGCGTATTCAATAGTCGCGACTACGGCGCCGTAGGGGACGGCAAAACGCTCGATACCCAGGCCATCCAAAAGGCCATCGACGCATGTGCTTCGACGGGGGGCGGCCAGGTTCGGCTGTCGCCGGGTAGATACCTGTCGGGCACCGTACATCTTAAGAGCCGCGTGACGCTCTTTCTGGACGCGGGCGCGGCGCTGATCGGGACCACGGACCTCGACCAATACCAACACCCCATCCCGCCAGCCTACTTGCCCGAAGCAAAATGGGGCAAGTGGCACCGGGCGCTGATCCTTGGCGACGGTGTGGAAGATATCGCGATAGCCGGAGACGGCGTGATTGACGGCAATAAAGTCTTCGATCACACCGGCGAGGAAAAAATGCGCGGCCCGCACACCTTTGTCTTCGTCAATTGCCGAAATGTCAGGGTACGCGATATTTCCTTTGCCGACTCGGCCAACTACGCTATCTTTTTCATGGTTAGCGACGATGTGGATATTCGCAACGTCACCTTTACCGGCGGCTGGGACGGCGTCCACTTCCGGGGTGCGCCCGAGCGACCCTGCCGGAATGTGAATATCGTCAACTGCCGGTTCTTCACGGGCGATGATTCGATTGCAGGCCGTTATTGGGAAAACACGCTCATTTCCGATTGCATCGTGAACTCCTCGTGCAACGGTATCCGGCTCATCGGCCCGGCCACGCACCTGATTATCCACGATTGCCTGTTCTACGGACCCGGTGTCCATCCTCATCGCTCGTCGAATCGTACCAATATGCTGGCCGCTCTTAACCTCCAGCCCGGCGCCTGGGACGCCACAAAAGGAACGCTCGACGACGTCATGATCTCCAATGTCACCATGCATAACGTGGCGACGCCGTTTCATTTCTCGCTGAA
>Ga0272442_10001341_pt1 | contig 37626 bp, 34 predicted proteins | sample SSMForm2O_FD_200262 | JGI IMG/M metagenome (GOLD analysis project Ga0272442, IMG submission 200262) | Marine sediment archaeal communities from Little Sippewissett salt marsh, Falmouth, MA, United States - SSM-Form-2O | ecosystem: Environmental > Aquatic > Marine > Wetlands > Sediment ... | reverse complement strand
GCCCTTTTGAGGTGATCCAATAAACACTTTATTACCATATTTGCTTCATTCTCTTGCAGGGCTGCAATAATCGCCAGATGTTCCTTGACCGAACCGAAAAAGGTAATCTTTTTGAGAGAGATATTTCGAATCCAATGGATTTGCTCCTGCAGGTTGTATAATATTTCAATGAGCTTTTGATTGCCGCAATTATCGATTAACAGATTATGAAATTTTTTATCCAAGATTAAATAACGCATACGATTCTCCACACTGGTTGGCAAATGTACAAATTCTCTAAATTTATTTCCGATTTCTTCCAGGTGTTCCATCGATATTTTACCCAAGGATTTTTTAACGGCCAGTGTTTCCAAATTCTCTCTGATCTCGAATATGTCTAAAATGGTTTGGATTGTAATTATCGATACGGCAGCTCCCCTGCGGGGAATGATGGTCACAAATCCTTCCTTCTCCAACCGGTTGAAGGCTTCACGAATGGGTGCTCGACTAATGTTCATAGCTTTGGCCAATTCTTCCTCCAACAGACGCACACCCGGCTTTAGATTACCCAGCAAAATTTGATATTTGATACTCTGATAGACCCGGTCTTTTAGGGATAGATGATTCCCTAAATTTTCGAAATATGGCTCCATGGTTTATTTCCTTTATAAAGATATTATCAATCACAATCTTATTCTATTCTGTCGTTTGTTTTTTGTCAACAATAATTATTTCTAATTAATATCTCTTTTTAAAACCACTTTAATCCATTCAAGATATAAAAAAACCTTTTCCTCGAAAGAAAAAAGGTTTTTTATCGATTCAGAAATTATTAGAATGTGAATATTAAGAATTTTTCCTACTTAATGAATATTTTTTATTTTGAAATTTCTTTAGATTTCTCCGTAGCAGTACTTATTGCTTTTATTAACGTTACTCTTATTCCGCCGTCCTCTAATTCCATTAAACCATCAACAGTAACCCCGGCAGGTGTCGTAACAGTATCTTTCAATAAAGCAGGATGCATCCCAGTTTTCAGCACCATTTTTGATGCTCCTAAGAGAGTTTGGGCAGTCATTTTTTGAGCCAATTCACGAGGTAAGCCCATTCTAACACCTCCCTCAGTTAAAGATTCGATTATGATATACGCATAGGCTGGCCCGCTTCCCGATAAGGCTGTAACTACATCCATTAATTCTTCTCTATGAATGACTTCGGCAATACCAATAGAGCCAAAAATATCTAAAGCCATGGTTATGTGACTTTTAGCGACATATCTTCCCGGACAAATGACAGTCATCCCTTCATTAATGAGTGCCGGGGTATTAGGCATAGCCCGAATAACCGGAATATCTTTCCCCAATCTATCCTCAATAAATTGCGTGCTCATAGCGGCTGCAATAGATATGATTAATTGTTCCCCTGTCACTTTATCCCTGATCTGGGAAATGACTGTATTAATCATTTGAGGTTTTACGGCTAATATAATAATATCCTTTCCTTCTACCATCTCTGAATTGTCAGTATAAGTTTCTATATTATATTTAAGATGAATTTCTCTGGCGTGTTCTTCCTGGTAAGTACTGCCAAACAAATTTTTATTTTTTACTAATTTATTTTTTAAGACACTATTAACCAGAGTTCCGCCCATTTTTCCTACACCAATCACTGCAATTTTTTTATCTCTTAACATCTCTCGCCCCTTAATACACCTTTTAATTGTTTTCAATAATCATTCTTGCAATTTCATCTCCCACTTCATTTGTTGAAGAACTTCCACCTAGGTCACAAGTTCTTACTTTTCCTACACTTAAAACAGATTCAACAGCATTTTCCACTGCTGCCGCTGCTTGAGTTTCCCCTAAATGATCCAGCATCATTGCTCCTGAAAGCGTCATAGCAATGGGATTCGCAATATTTTTTCCTGCAATATCTGGAGCAGACCCATGAACAGGTTCAAACATAGAAACACCTTCTGGATTTATATTTCCACCGACAGCTACGCCCAGACCGCCCTGAATCATGGCTCCTAAATCTGTAATTATATCACCAAACATATTTGGTGTGACAACGACTTTGAACCATTCAGGTTTTTGGATAAAATACATTGTAATAGCATCAACAAAGTTAAATTCCGTTTCAATATCTTCATATTGCTTGGATACTTGGCTGAATACCTCTCTCCAAAGTCCGTAGATATTCGTCAGAACATTGGCTTTATCGACAGAAGTGACCCGCCGCATTGACTTCTTCTTCGCTAAGTCAAAAGCAAATTTTATAACCCGATGTGCGCCAGGCCTACTAATCAATCCAATCTGGTAGGCTATTTCCTCTTCTTCTGCCAGCTGAAAATCTACACCAATTTTGGCTTTGAACAATTCACGGGTTACTTCCAAATAGTCTTCACTGCGTTTTCCCTTAAAATGTCCTCCGGTACCAATATAGAAGTCTTCGGTATTTTCTCTTACGACATAAAAATGAATATCTTCTATTGTTTTTCCCTTAAGCGGGCAATGGATTCCTTTGTACAATTTGATTGGACGCAAATTAATGTATTGATCAAAGTAAAACCTTATCTTTAGTAAGATTTCCTTTTCCAAGATTCCCGGTTTTATACGGGGATCTCCGACAGCACCAAAATATATCGCGTCCATATCCTTTATTTCATTCAAAGCACTATCAGGCAATAATTCACCAGTTTTTAAAAAATGTTCAGAGCCAAAAGGAAATTCATGCCACTTGATGTCTAAACTAAATCGATTAGATGTTGCATCTAAAATTTTCCTACCTTCCCTGGCAATCTCCGGCCCAACCCCATCACCTGAAATCAAAGCAATATTATACATGGCTATTTCTCCTTCTTACTTCCTCTTTAACATATTCTTTCAATCCGCCATGAGCGATAACTTTTTGAATAAAATCTGGCAATGGGTTGATTTTATAGGTTTTTCCATTGGTGATGTTGTTAATTCTTCCGGAATCAGTCTTTATTTCCAGTACATCTCCTTGGTCACTTTCATTAAATATTTCTGAAGATTCAAAAATGGGCAATCCTATATTTATTGCATTTCTAAAAAATATTCTGGCAAAAGATTTTGCTATAATACAAGATATGCCTGCTTCTTTGAGTGCGATTGGTGCATGTTCTCGGGAACTCCCGCATCCAAAATTATTTCCTGCAACAACAATATCTCCTCTTTCCATTTTTTTCACAAATTCAGGATCGTAATCCTCCATGCAGTGAAGAGCCAGTTCTTTAGGATCGGAAGTATTTAGATGTCTTGCGGGAATAATGACATCAGTATCAATATTATCTTTAAATTTCCATATTTTACCTTTTATTATCATATTAAATGACCTCCTCTGGATTTGCTATTTTTCCCATAATGGCTGAAGCTGCTGCTACTGCTGGATTAGAAAGATACACTTCGCTCTTTGGATGTCCCATTCTGCCAACGAAATTTCTATTTGTGGTTGCTATAGCCTTTTCTCCTTCAGCTAAAATACCCATATGTCCTCCCAAGCAAGGTCCACAGGTTGGTGTGCTTACTGCTGCGCCTGCTGAAATAAAAATGTCAATTAATCCCTCTTTAATTGCCTGAGAATAAATATTTTGCGTTGCAGGAATAATAATTAGCCTGACTCTACTATGAACTTGTTTTCCTTTTAATATATCTGCTGCAACACGCAAATCTTCGATTCTGCCATTTGTACACGAGCCAATGACTGACTGATCTATTTTTATATCCCCAACCTGACTAATAGGTTTGGCATTTTCCGGTAAGTGAGGGAAGGCAACTTGTGGCTCTATTTCGTTTACATCAAATTCTATTACTTTTTCATAAAAAGCATCCGGATCACTTTTGTAAATCTGATAAGGCCGTTTTGCCCGTTCCTTTAAATAATCCAAAGTAATCTCATCCGGTTCAATGATTCCTGTTTTTCCTCCTGCTTCAATTGCCATATTACACATTGCAAATCGACTGTCTATGGAAAGATTTTTTATCGCTTCACCGGTAAATTCCATCACTTTATAATTAGCACCATCTACGCCAATCTTTCCAATCGTATACAAGATAAGATCCTTACCACTAACCCATTTATTCAGCTTTCCACTGTAAATAAATTTAATTGTTTCAGGCACTTTTAACCACATTTCACCCAACGTCATAATCGCACCTAAATCTGTACTCCCCACACCGGTGGCAAAGGCACCCAAGGCACCTGAAGTCGGAGTGTGAGAATCTGCTCCTATCACAATATCACCGGGCAAAACTAATCCTTGTTCAGGCAACAGCGCATGTTCGATTCCCATCTTACCCAATTCAAAATAATTTTCAATATTATATTCGTGAGAAAATTCCCTGAGAATTTTGCATTGTTCTGCAGATTTGATATCCTTGTTGGGCGAAAAATGATCAGGTATTAATCCAATTTTTTTCTTATCAAATACATCTTTTGCCCCACTATTTTTAAAATCTTTTATGGCTAAAGGCGCAGTTACATCATTTGCGAATGCAAAATCAACACGGACATTGATTATTTCGCCTATCCTAAAATTTTTTTTATCAGTATGAGATGTTAATATTTTTTCTACAATGGTTTGTCCCATAAATCTCTTCCCTCCTTCAAAATTTACTTATTTTGGAAATATCTAAAAAAATCAGTACTCACTTTAACTTTATCTAAATTTTGCCAATGCAAATATCGCTTGTTCGTTATTAATAAAATTCGTTTATTATATATTTCTTGATTAAACTCCTCGGTTTTAATTTTTTATGGAAAAATCAATATCCCCCCAAAAACCAATTTTATCATCTTTGATGATGACAGCTCCAACAACTCCTTTGATCCTTTTTGCACGGGATAAGCCATAATTGATATCTTCTTTTTTCCTTACAATATTTCCAATAGCAGTGGCAGCTGCGTCAGCAAGTGGCGTAGATTTAGATATAATGGTTACTGCATCTGCACGGCCAAAACTCAAGGAGGGCCCAACCGTCCCGGAAGAAGTACAAACCCCTAAAGGATGTTTTCTTGTATCAATATTCAGAATCACTTTTTGACTCAAAGGTGATTCACCGGCGAAAATAATTGTTTTTCTTATTTGATTGCTCTTCACAAAGATATCTCCCCCGTTTTCCACAATCACTTCCGGCGAAAATTGCAAGAGTTTTTTTCCAACATTTTCAGCAACCGCACCGGCTACTGCAGCCATTGGTCCAACGCCGCACAATTTTCCAGCCAATATCATGGATTGAATAAACTCCGCTGCTTCCCGGTCTTGTTTAACGGGCTCGAGACTCTCTTTGAAAAGTGGTTTTTGATAAATATATTTTTTTATCTCATCCCTGCATTCCAATAAAAAATCGAGCGCAGCACTTTTTAAATTTTTATTAGCTCTTATAAATAAATCACTTTCTCCCAGAATGACTTGAAAGCTCTCCAAATCCTTTTCTGCTATCAAGTTTCTATAATTTCTTTCTATGTATTCCATGTATCTTTTTTCCAAAACCAAAAAACTCCTCAGAATATTTCCCTCAGAATTTCACTTCGATGGCTTTCATGGGACAGGATTCTACACAATAGCCACAAACAACACATTCCTCGTAATTAAATTGCAACTTAAAGGTTTCTTTGTTCAATGATAATGCTTTCACCGGACATATGGAAACACAAGCACCGCAATCCGTACACTTTTCTTTATTCCAAATGACTTCCTGCTTAAGAAATTCTAAATCCACTTTTGCATCTTGAATAAATTTTAATCCCGCTTCTAGCTGTTTTTTTTCACCTTTTAATTCAATGACCAATTTGCCACCATTGCTGGGATCAATTTTTGCACGTAGAATATTTACCCATAATCCGAATTCTTTTATCAGTTTATAAGTGACTGGTTCTTCAACAATTTTTGGCGGAAATGTTAAAATCATCTTTTTTCTTACCATTTTTATCTCCCTTAACTTCTCCATTAATTGCAATAATAAATGTTCATTGCATTCTTGGGTGATTGAATTTTTAACCTATTATAGATTTATCGCTTTCATTAAATTTCTAACAAAGATTTGAATTTTTCCTTTATCGGTAATTTTTTAATAGGTTTTTGTAGTAAAAAACTTCCTTCCACTATTTCTTTTTTTAATTTTTGAGCTATCTCCCTTGCTTTTGCATAACTAGAAAGAGGAGAAGTAGGAATCGTTTTTCCTTGTACTGAAATTTCGCCACTAAATAATTGTTTATAGTTCACCCAACCCAAAGAAGGTCTTTGTGCGTGTGGAACGCTATAATCAATAATCTGAGTGTAAATTTCTTCATTTCTTACTGCAACATATTTCATGATATCGCTACTTAAAATAGGAATTGGAATTCCTATGCCTACGACTAATGTAGTCCCGTAACCTTTAAATACTGCGGCACGGATATAATCCGTGCTCATTTCTTTTAGATTACCAATAACCGACAAAGTGCCGCCTTTTGAGATTTGCATGCCTTCTTCATTGCTGATGAATTCCGGAGAATGTTGTGTTCCTTCCCATGCTATAAATCCTTGAGCCCCACCTAAAAAAATTCGCGTTCCAATTCCAATTGTCATAAATTTTGGATCGTTAAGCAATGGACTTAATTGACCAGAGGTTGAGAAACTGGCATTCCCCAATTTTGGAAGCAATATTCCCATGTAAGTATTAATCTTCTTATTTGATGTGTTGACACCCACATTGTAATTCTGATAACAATTTCTTGGATTGAATAAAATCGCTTGGTTAATACTCTCCAAGTTAATGTATGTTTCTATCTCTTTGCGTGGGTAACAGTCTGTTCCCTGGGAAATCGCTTTTAATTTAATTCTTTTTTTCGAAATCAGATCTTCAATGACATGGGCACCTCCGTAAAACATGCCATGAGTTTCTGAAGGTTGGGTAGCCCCCATAATAATATCAACCGCTGCTATTCCTGCATACGCTTCAACATCATTCAACCAGGCTTTTTGTATTCTAATAGGTGGATCGCTGTGACCCAAATTAATAATTACACTCGATGAACACATTGGTCCAAAGGTTCCAGTAGTAACCACATCGATTTCTTCTGCTGCTTTTTCGATGCCTTTTTCCTGGACAATCGGAATAATTTCCTCCGCGGTAACCACGACAGCTTTTCCATCTTTAATCTTTTTATTAATTTGTTCAAAAGTTCTCTTAGTTGTCATAAAAACCTCCTAAATATAGCAATTCTACAAAAAGAAATTATCCCCTCCGATAAAGTATCAATTGAACGATCAATGAACTTGATCGATATTTCAAGGTCAAATTAATCTTTCCCATCAATGATTTCTTCTTTTTTATTTCGCTGTAAAGCAACAATATTTAACATCTTTTCGGTAGCTTCGATTGCAGCTAAAACCTGATCAGAATTAATTCCTTTCGTGATAAAAGTTTTGTGATTATCCCATCCCCAGGTAATAGTACATTGAACCAAGGCATCTGTTTTGCCTCCCGGCGGAATATTTACCGTATAGTCTACAAGTGTGGGCAAGTTATAATTGATTTTATCTGCCACTTTCCGAATGGCATTCATGAATGCATCGTAGCCACCATCTCCCTGACCATTTTCTTCTATGACAATTTCCTTATTTTCAATCTTGTCTTTATATATTAATTTAATGACCGCAATCGGTTTTAACTCCATACTAGTAACAATATTGCATAATTTTAATTTAAAAGCCTTTTTCTGAGGAGCTTCCAGCACATCTGATATAATATAAGGTAAATCTCCGGCTGTAATTGACTCCTTTTTATCTCCGAGTTCAATTACTCTTTTTAAAACTTGTTCTTTTTGTTTTTTGGTCAATTTAATATCAATTTCTTCCAAATTATATTCAAGATTAGACTTACCGCTCAACTTCCCTAAAGAATATTGTCTTTTACGATTAAAGCGTTCAGGAAAGAGAGAGGTAACATATAAATTCCCCTTTTTGTCTCCATCCGCATGTATTCCTGCAGTTTGAGTAAAGACATTCGTACCGCATACTGGCTTATTAAAGGCTATTCTATGACCTGAAAAAGCCTCTACAGTTTTGCTTAGGTGATATAAGTATTTTTCGTTGATTCCTGTTTCTATATTTAAAAAATCTCGTAGGCAAACGGCTACCTCTTCTAGGGGAGCATTTCCAGTTCGTTCTCCCATACCATTCACCGTACAATGCACGCCATCAATACCAACATCGACTGCAGTTATCGTATTAGCGGTAGCAATACCATAATCATTGTGAGCATGAAAATCAAAATGTAGCCCGGGATACCTGATTAATGTATCTTTGAGGAATTTAGATACCTGATTCAAGGACAGTATTCCAAGGGTATCAGGTAACATAAATCTTTTGATGGGCTCGTCCTTTAAATTATCTAAAAGGTAGTATACATAATCCATAGAATGAATCATCCCTTGAGACCAATCTTCAAAATATATATTACAGATAATGCCTTTTTCTTTGGCAAATTTTACAGTATCTTTTATATCCTTTAAATGTTCTTCTTTGGTTTTGCGAAGCTGCTTGGATAAATGATTAAGTGAACCTTTTGATAATATATTGATTACTTTTGCACCAAGTTTATTAATCCAATTTATTGACACTTTATTATCAACAAATCCCAAAATTTCTACTTGCTCAAGATGGTTTGTTTTTCGAGCCCAATTTACTATTTCCCTGACAGATTCCTCTTCTCCCTTGCTTACTCTTGCACTTGCTATCTCAATTCTATCCACTTGTACTTCGTCTAATAAAATCTTGGCAATAGCAAGTTTTTCTTTGGGAGAGTAGCTAACGCCTTTCATTTGCTCCCCATCTCTTAAGGTAGTGTCCATTATTTCAATTTTTTTAACCATTTTATTCCTCCTAAAAAGAAAATAATCAAGGAATTTCTCATTTTTCGTTTATCTTTTAAATCTTTAATCAAATAGACGGTAAACCAGGTTCGTATCTCTTAAAGGAAATATGTGAATCCCTGAAACTTCTTTAAATCTTTTAATCTCACCAATAAGTTCTCGGGCAATTTTTACTCCTTCATTCACCGTTTTCCCTTGCATTCTTTCTTTTAAATGAAGCGGAACAACAATACCCGGTAAATGCTGATTTAAATATTCCACCATTTTATGGCTTTTCAAAGGCATGACACCTATAATTTTTGGGATATGAATGTCAGAAGTGAGTTTGAGAAAATTATCTAAACGTTCTATATCGAATATGGGTTGTGTTTGTATAAAATTGGCTCCAAGAGCCACTTTCTCTTTCATTTTAATAATTTCTTTTTCTAAATTTTGAGCAGTAGGATTAACAGCGACACCAATAAAAAAATTGGTTTGACTATGAAGGTCTTCTTCGGTGTAATCAAACCCATGATTTAAATTATTGACCATTTTTACCAATTCGGTAGAATTTAAATCGTATACACCGGTAGCCATAGGATGATCTCCCATATCTGGAGGATCTCCGGTTAAAGCTAAAATATTTTCTACTCCCAACATGGATGCACCCAATAATTCAGCTTGCATTCCCAATAAGTTCCTATCGCGACAAGTGATATGAAAAATAGTTTCCATTCCCACCTTTTCCTGAATAATGTGTGAAAGAGCTATGGGACTCATCCTTAAACGAGCCATCGGACAATCAGTGACATTGACAGCATCAACAATTTTTTTAAATCTATCATTACTCACGTCTTTCAGTATTTCATCCAAATTTAATTTTTTAGGTGGATCTAATTCCATCGTTACTATAAACTTTTTTAAAGCTAATTTTTTTCGTAAATTCATTCATTTTACCTCAATATTCGTGTTAACCGGTATATAGTTTTCCGTTTCGGAAATCTTCAAGATATTTAAGACAATAATTGTCATAGCCCAGCAAAACATTCGATGCCCTGATTAAACTCGTCATGACTTTATCCGTTGAATCAAGTATTGCTGCATCCAAGCCAGAAGCCATCGCTAAAACGACAAAACTTTGATTAACTATCCTTCTTTCTGGTAAGCCAAAAGACACATTACTCAACCCCATAACTGTCTTGATATCCGGATGAGATTCCTTTATTTTCCTTAAAACCTCTAATGTAATATTACCATTTTGAATGTTGCTGCTTACCGGTAAAACGAGGGGGTCTAGGTATATGTTTTCCAAAGGAATATCCTGTTTTATAAACTTTTTTATCAGTTCTTCAAGAATTTTTATCCTTCCCGAAGATTCAGAAGGAATTCCGTTATCATCCATCGCCAATGCAATGACAGAACATTGGTACTTCTTTACCAATGGTAAAATTAATCGCAATTTTTCTTCTTCGCATGTTACAGAATTAATCAGAGGCTTTCCTGTTTTCCAATTATAAGCGTCTAATCCCTCTTTGATAGCCAAGTAATTTGCACTATCAATACACAAAGGAACATTTACCACTTCCTGAATTGTATTGACCATCCATTTCATGTACTCTGCTTCATCTTTTCTAAAAGTGCCCACATTAATATCAAGCATCTGGGCACCGCTTTCAACTTGTTCTCTAGCTAATTTTTGAAAATAGTCCCTATTCCTTTCTTTTACCATCTTTTTAATATTTTCACGACTGGAATTTATTTTTTCACCAATGATTAACATGTTTTTGCACTTCTTTTCTTTAATTTATTCTTTTTTATCAATAAACTTCTTACAACATCAACAGCCGAACCAGCATCAGGAGCATAACCGTCAGCTCCGATTTCTTCTGCAAAACTTTGGGTGATAGACGTACCACCAATCATTATTTTGAGTTGATTTCTTAAATTTGCTTCCTCAAGAACTGTAATTGTTTCCTTCATCTTGGCCATGGTTGTTGTTAACATTGCTGACATTCCGATGATATCCGGTTGATAATCCTTAACTGAGGATAAAAATTTTTCAGGGGAAACATCAATCCCTAAATCTATCACATCAAAACCTCCCCCTTTTAACATCATAACAACTAAATTCTTCCCAATATCATGCAAATCGCCCTTCACAGTCCCAATGACTACCTTCCCCAGGGATTTCATGCCCGTTTTGCTTAAGTAAGGCTGGAGAATCTCCATGCCCACATTCATGGCTTGGGAAGAGAGTAATACTTCAGGAAGAAATATCTCGTTTTTTTTAAAGCTTGTTCCGACAATATTCATTCCGGCAATTAAACCTTTTTTTAAAATATCTTCAGGATGAATTCTCTCATTTAAAGCCTCTTCGGTCATTTCTTTCACCTTGGAGAGATTTCCCTGAAATAAATATTTTGATAGTAACTCTAAATTGCACACGATATATATCCTCCTGCTATTACGGTATTAAAAACACCTAAAAATATTTTTATATTATTGTACTTTCTTTATCCAATTAAAAAAAATAATATTGAAAAAGAATTAATTTAAAAATTAATTCTTTTTCAATGTGTGTTATTTTGTTTAAAGAGTATTTTATTCCTGATACTTAAAAGAAAATAAATACTATTTTATCTATTGTTTTTATACATTAATTTATTGATAGCTTTTAAATAAGCTCTCACACTTGCTTCCAGTGTATCGGTACTAATATTTCTCCCACTGAATATATCTCCGTTATTTTTGATCTTTACTGATGCTTCTCCTTGAGCATCTTTCCCCCTGGTGATAGCTCGTATATTGTAATCAACCAATTCAACTTTTGCACCCGTAATTCGATCAATGGCTTTAAAGCTGGCATCTACCGGACCATCTCCACAGGAAGCATCCACTAAATGCTCACCCTTGTAAAGCAATCGAACAGTTGCTGTCGGTAAAGTACTATTGCCGGTATTCACATGAAAATAATCCAACGTGTATAAAACAGGAATTTGTTCAGTTATTTCTTCAGATATAATAGCTTCTAAATCTTCAACAAATATCTCTTTTTTTGTGTCTGCTAATTTTTTAAAACTGGTGAAGGCTTGATTCAATTGTTCTCTATCCAAAGAATAGCCCATTTTTTCTAATTTATCCTGAAATGCATGGCGGCCGGAATGTTTCCCTAAAACCAATTCATTACTTTCCAAGCCAATTGATTGAGGGGTCATTATTTCATAAGTCGTTCGCTCTTTTAGTATGCCGGCTTGATGTATTCCAGCTTCATGAGAAAAAGCATTCTTTCCAACAATAGCTTTATTGGGTTGGATAACAAAGCCGGTTAGCCTGCTAACCAATTTACTGGTAAAATATATTTGTTTAGTATTAATCTTGGTTGATTTATGATAGATATCTTCCCTGGTCTTTAAAGCCATAACAATTTCCTCTAAAGATGCATTACCAGCCCTTTCTCCGATACCATTAATTGTGCATTCAACCTGAACAGCACCATTCTTTATAGCTTCCAGGGAATTTGCAACCGCGAGTCCTAAATCGTTGTGACAATGAACACTGATCACTGCTTTTTCAATATTTGAAACGTTTTCCTTTATACCCCTGATCAATTGACCAAATTCTTCCGGTTGAGCATATCCTACAGTATCCGGTATATTTATAATTGTTGCACCCGCTTTAATGGCCTGTTCGCAGATTTTATAAAGAAAACTCTTTTCACTCCTTGTCGCATCTTCTGCAGAAAATTCTACTTCAGGACAAAGGTTTCGGGCATGTTTTACCGCCTCTATGGCTTGTTCCATGACTTCCTCGGGTGCAAGTTGCAGCTTGTATTGCATATGAACAGGTGATGTTGCAATAAATGTATGAATACGCGGCCTATCTGAATATTTTACAGCCTCCCACACCCGATCGATGTCCTTTTTGACCGCTCGTGCCAAACCCGCGATGGTACAATTTTTGACCGCACTAGCCACTGCCTGAACTCCTTCAAAATCGCCTGGGGAAGCAATAGGAAAACCTGCTTCAATGACATCAACGTTTAGACTTTCTAATCGTCTTGCTATTTCCACCTTTTCATTTGTGTTTAGAGAAGCCCCGGGGCACTGCTCTCCATCGCGAAGGGTTGTATCAAATATAACTATATTTTTTTTCATTAACCTATATGCTCCTTTCCTCAATTCTAAAGGTCTCTTAAAATGCAACTTATATTAAGATAATTCTATTAATCCTCGATCCATGTCATCATGCTACGCAATTCTTTTCCTACTTTTTCAATTAAAAAATTGGCTTCCTTATTACGCATTGCCTTAAAATAAGGCCGACCTACTTGATTCTCGATAAGCCAGTCTTTTGCAAATTCACCATTTTGGATTTCATTTAATATTTTCTTCATCGCTTTTCTGGCATTTTCATCAATGATTCTTTTTCCTGATTTAAAATCGCCATATTCTGCAGTATTGCTCACGCAATCTCTCATGTGAGTAATTCCACCTTTGTAAATTAAATCCACGATTAATTTAAGCTCATGCAAACATTCAAAATAAGCAATTTCCGGTTGATAACCGGCATCCACCAAAGTATCATATCCAGCTTGGATAAGAGCAGTTACTCCACCACAGAGAACAGCTTGTTCTCCAAAAAGATCTGTTTCGGTCTCTTCCTTAAAAGAAGTTTCTATGACGCCGGCACGCGTTCCACCAATTGCCCAAGAATAGGCTAATGCAATATTTTTAGCTTGACCAGAATAGTCCTGAAAAACTGCAATTAAATTAGGTACACCTTTTCCTTCAATATACATTTTTCTAACCATTTGACCGGGACTTTTTGGTGCAATCATGACAACATCAACATTTGCCGGTGGCACAATCTGACCAAAATGAATATTAAATCCATGGGAAAACATGAGAACATTTCCTTCTTTTAAATTCTCTTTTATTCCATCCTGAAAATAGACCTGACTTTGCACCTCGTCGGGAATCAATATCTGGATAATATCTGCTTCTTTTGCGGCTTCTGCAACACTTGCCACTTTTAATCCGTCTTTTTTAGCCAACTCTATCGACTTGCTTCCCTCATATAATCCCACAACAACATCAACATCACTATCATGTAAATTAAGTGCTTGAGCTCTTCCCTGACTGCCGTAACCGATAACTGCTACAGTTTTTCCTTTTAAGTAGTCCTTATTTGCATCTTTTTCATAATAAATTTTAGCCATTTTTTCCTCCATTTTGTATTATTATTTTTTAAGTAAATTATCAAGCTATGAAGAACATAGCACGGATAGATGAATTTTTATCAGTTCCTGGATAAACGAACCGTGCTCACTCCTCGTGATATTGCTATCTTTCCCGTTCTTACAACTTCTTCCAAACCGAAAGGGCTAAGTAACTCAATTAGCGCGTTAATTTTATCCTCTGTGCCGGTAGTCTCAATAGTAATAATTTTACTGTTGACGTCAACTACTTTTGCCCTGAAGATATCGACTGTTTGAATAATTTCAGAACGGATAACCAAAGAAGAGGTTTTCACCTTAATTAATGCCAGTTCCCTTTCTACGGAATTGTAAGGCCTGATATCCTTAACTCTAATGGTATCAATCAATTTATTTAACTGCTTGATAATTTGTTCCAACACCCTTTCATCGCCTTCAACCACTATAGTCATTCGGGAAATCCCAACTTCGCTGGTATGTCCAACAGCCATGCTCTCAATATTAAAACCGCGACGGTTAAATAAACTTGCTACCCTGGTTAGAACTCCGGGATGATCTTTTACTAATACTGCTATCGTATGTCTCATCATTCATCAACTCCTAACATTTTGGTTATCGGTGAACCTGGTGCTACCATTGGATAAACATTTTCTTCCTTGGGGATTATACAATCTATCAAAGTAAAATGATTCAAAGAAAATGCTTTTTCTAAAGCAGGATCTAATTCCTGTTTATTAATCACTCTGATTCCTGTTCCACCATAAGCCTCCACCAGCTTTACGAAGTCCGGATTTCCATTTAAAGTCGTTTTAGCATATCTCCTATCAAAAAATAATTCCTGCCACTGTCTCACCATACCCAAATAACCATTATTCATAAGGACCAAAGTAACTGCAAGATTTTCCTTTAAAGCAGTAGCAATTTCCTGAATATTCATCTGAAAACTACCATCACCTGAAATACATACAACATTTTTTTTCGGTTTTCCCACTTTTGCTCCAATGGCTGCAGGCAGGCCAAACCCCATGGTTCCCAAACCACCGGACGTAATAAAAGTACGAGGCTGCGTATATTGATAATACTGAGCAGCCCACATTTGATGTTGTCCCACACTTGTTACAATGATCGCTTCCCCGTTCGTTAATTCATATATTCTTTCCATAATATACTGAGGTTTTAAATCATCATTTTTTTCATACCTCAAAGGATATTTTCTTTTTAATTCTTGTATGGTTGATAACCATTCTTTTTCCGCCTTATCGGAAACATGCTCATTTAATTTTTGCAATATCTTTTTCACATCTCCAACGATTGGAATATCAACCAGGACATTTTTCCCTATTTCGGCCGGATCAATATCGATATGAATGATTTTAGCTTGCAAACAAAATTCACTAAGTTTTCCCGTAACACGATCATCAAATCTGGTTCCCAAGGCAATAATTAAATCAGCATCGCTAATAGCAGAATTTGCATAAAATGTACCATGCATTCCCAACATCCCTAAAGATAAAGGATGATTTTCGGGGAAACTTCCCAAGCCCATCAAAGTAGTCGTAACAGGAATATTTGCTTTAAATGCCAGTTCTTTTAATTCTGCAGAGGCGTTTGCAGAAATAATTCCACCACCGGTATAAATAATCGGTTTCTTTGCTTTGCCAATTTCTATGGCGGCATTTTTTATCTGCTTTTCATTTCCTTTTACAGATGGCTGGTATCCTAAAAATTTTTCCTTTTTTGGATACTCAAAATCAGTCATAGCTACTTGCACATCTTTAGGCAAATCAATTAATACTGGACCTGGTCTTCCCGTGCGGGCAATATGGAAAGCTTCCTTGATAACAGTAGCTAAATCATTTATATCCCTTACGATATAATTATTTTTAGTAATTGGTATGGATATTCCTGAAATATCAACTTCTTGAAAACCGTCAGTGCCTATAAGCCCGGTAGGAACTTGTCCGGTAAATGCAACTAATGGAATTGAATCCAAATGGGCATTAGCCAAGCCGGTCACTAAATTAGTTGCGCCAGGACCGGAAGTAGCTATACAGACACCTACCTTGCCCGTTACCCTGGCATATCCATCAGCAGCGTGTATAGCACCTTGCTCATGCTTTGTTAAAATATTTTTAAAAGATGCTTTTCGATGTATCGCATCATATAAAGGCATAACTGTCCCTCCCGGGATTCCAAATACCACCTTTACTCCTTCTTTCTGTAAACATTCCACAACGATCTCTGCGCCAGTTAATTTCATATTACAAACCTCCTTTTTCATGGACTTCACTTTTGCTTGCCTCATTTTTTTGTATACAGTCTTTATTTTTCTATATAAAAGACCCCAGCGAATAAATCCATTTTGTTACTTAAACAAAAGGGACCTATCCGCTGGGGTCTTTTATACCCACGGTGTAATATCAATACTGGTTTTATTGACATTTTATGTCACTCGGTCCAGACCTTGAACATTGTAACATTCAAACGGAACCCTAGACATACTCCCGAAAAAATAAAAACTTTCGCCTTTATCTTTATTTGTTAGACAAGATAGGGACGAAAGTAATTCTCGTGGTACCACCCTAATTCAATGAAGATATATGATCTTCATTCTCATTAGATTTAGAATAACGCTTTGAAACGTCATAGATTACTAAAAAATTCACCTATGATAAAAGAAGACGAGATTTTGAGTATATTTTTGTAGCCAATTCACACCTACCATTGGCTCTCTTTACCAACAAATATACTTACTTTTTCTTCTTAATATTTATAATTTTTAATTTTGAAAACAATAATATATCAAAATTGCCTGCCTGTCAAGTAAAATCAATAATTTTAATCATTTTTCTTTTCTGTACTTAATATAAAATCTTTTGCAAAGCCTATTATTAGAAGTCAATGAATATGTTGATTAGTATAAACGGCATCAAGAGATGAAGGCTCTGAAATAAATATCCATCCACTTTTAAAGATTTATAGCCATAAATCTTCATTTTAACCAATTATGTTTTATGTGTACTAATTTCGAGTTCTCTTTACACTTTCACTAAAATAAAAGTGGTCATGCATGTGATCTTTCCTATAGAATATTAATAACCAAAAAATATTCAAACATAGGAGGGAGAACAGCACACATGACCAAAGATGAACGCATTGTTAATTTTAAGTATAGTGTACTGCAACATGCACGAGAACACAAGAACATTACCTTAACCTGTAAGGTATTTCAGATATCCAGAACCATCTATTATGACTGGTTGAAACGGTTTTTGAAATTCGGTTATCTAGGATTACAAGATAAGATTAAAAGAAAACCCAAGATGCCGAATCAAATAAAAAAGGATAAAGAACGGATCATTCTCAAATACATATTAGACTATCCAACCCATGGATCCAGAAGGATTGCCAATGAGCTAAGATTGCAAGGCGTAAAAATCAGTGCATCGGGCATCTATAATGTCTTAAAGAGAAAGGGCTTGAATCACCGCCTTGACCGACTCTTCTATGCCCAGGAACAATCCGATAATCCTATTGTGACCGAGAGATATCTCAGAGAAATCAAAAAGCGACAGAAGATGCATATCAGTGCCCATTATCCCGGTTATCTCTTCTGTCAGGATACCTTCTATGTCGGTACCATTAAAGGCTTAGGGAGAATCTACCAGCAGACCGGCATCGATGCTTGCAGTAACTTTGGTTTTGCTAAAGTCTATAGGGATAAGACAGTAATAAGCTCGGTTGATTTCCTAAAAACAAAGGTCTTGCCCGTGTATGAACATTGCCATATACCACTGGATAGAATCCTAACTGATAACGGTAAAGAATACACCACGCATTGGGTAAACGGTCAACACGAGTATGAAAAATACTTGCAAACGCATCGTATCAGACATACCCGGATTAAAACAAGAAACCCGCAGAGCAACGGGATAGTCGAACGATTCAATCGGACGCTACTGGAAGAGTTCTACCAGATAGCCATGATGAAGAAGGTCTATGTCTCTCTACCTCAGTTACAGGATGATCTGGATCAATTTATCACGTATTATAATTTTAAAAGAACCAATCAGGGGTACCGGTTAAAGGGCAAAATCCCTTAACAGAAATTTTTGGATGGCATGAGAAAATATGCTTTACCTGAGCCCTTGTAAATAGTAATATTTTTCTATGGGAAAGAACACAAAGTGTAAACACTACTTGAAAGTAATACATATTATGGTAAATTTTAATTCATTCATCATATTTAATTTAAATATACCTTTAAAATGAGTCCTTGATATTTTTAGGTTTAAAGATAATTCATTTTCTTGAAATAAGAGGTTTTATGGAATTTTATGATAAAATGAATTGGTTAAAGTATTCTGTTAATATTTATTGATCATCTTCAACAATTCACGAGCTGCCATCTCTGGCCCTTTACGCTCATATCCTGAAATACCAAGTCTCGTTCTAAGTTGCCCAACTTTGATACCATTTTTAAATAATTTATTAAAATATTTTTGTACAAGTTCCTCGTGCAACTCTTTGTACTGCACAGGTCCAAATATATTTGAAAAATAGCTCCGAACCATACCCTTTTCTGTTGTTGTGCCCTTAGCAAGCCTTACGCCTTCACGAAATACAGAAATAGCTTCTTCTACTGACAGAATCTCTTCAAAAACAGGTTTGTTGTCATTCACTTCTTCATGATTATTAGCATAGAGAAAATAATCAATTTCATATCCCTTCAAAATCTCTTGCGAAGTAGTAATTGGAATAACGGCCCGAGCATTCACTTTATGGGGACTCATAATAATGGATCTATCAATTACACCGAAAGCATAACCTGGCTGTAGGTCATCCAATCTGACAAATGCACCAACTTCCGTTCCATAACCCTTTATGTCTTCTTCTTTAGTTATTTCCAAAGAGCCCATATCATCATAAATGATAACCATTTCACGAATGTACTTTTCAGCTAAAATTCTAAAGGCTTCCAGCGTTTCAGACTTTCCCGCTCCTGTATCTCCAACAATGACTATGTTTGCAGATTGATTATTTTTCAAACATATACGCACCATGGCTCCATGAACCGGTAAACGACCCTTTTTCATCATTACAATATTATGCAGAGTTAGAATCATCTTTTTGATGTAGCCAAAATATCCTATTTCGTCCAATGCCGGCATTGCAGCTACTAAAAGATCATTTTTTATATCTTCGTAAAATACGGTGGGAAATTGACCATATTTTTGCAAGGAATCTAAAGGTGTTCCAAATAAGAAAATTGCCTTTGGAGGATTTGAAAGATCTTCTCCGTAAGCCAGCTCAAAAAGATTTGCAAGTGCTGTACCTAAACCAATAAATTTATTATAGAAATAAAAATAAATCACAATTCCACCCACTTTTACAGGAAAACAAAGCCAATCACGGGAATTGATTTTTATTCCCTCTAAAGGGTTTGAATCAATCTTCTCAAATTGACCCGCTCTTTTGTTCATCAAAGGATCAATGATAAGAGGTGGTTCGATTAATATTTGAGAAATAAGAGGAATATTTTTTACCACTCTTTTGTAAATATCAGGAAGCTTATAATCACTGATGGTAGTGATTAATCCAACCTGGCAACCAGCCGGGACTTGGCGATATATTTGAGGATGTTCTCCGGTTATATTTTCACATATATTTCTGTAGGTTTTTCTTACCAAATGATTAAGTTGCTCAATAGTTTGATTAAAGGCACGATATGGCTTTTTATGAGATTTTGAAACCTCCTGCTTACCTGAATCGTATTTTATGAAAAAGCGCTCATAATGTCGCCAAAAATCATATAGCCTTTCTACAAACTGGTGAAAAGCATAATTTTCTTTTAAGAAACAGCTATACTGAGGATATTTTTCAACAACTTCCTTAATATTTTCTTGACATAATAAATTAAAGCAATTCAATAGATATTCTTCCCATTCATTGACCGTAGTATTTTTTAAAATCTCCAGTAACGGTGAATCTTTTTCTATTAAATAGTCAATATATTTTTTAAGTATTTTTCTAAATAAACTGCTGTCTATTAAGGTCTCACTATCTCTACAGATACCACTGCTACTCTTAATCACTACCTGCTTATCGTAAAAATGAAATTCTTCAGTCATAAAAATCTTATTTATCTCCTTACTGTTTTATCCGCTTTTTCTCCAAAATCCTTTAAAAGTCCCCGCTCTTTTTGAATGGGAGCTGGCTTAATTTTAGTGAAAATACTTTACCGTCTTATATAATACTGAAAGACTCCAGCGGATAGGTCCATTTTAATAGTAAAATAAAATGGACCTATCCGCTGGAGTCTTTTATACCCACGGTGTAGCAATAGTAAATAAATCACTAAGGCTTTATGCCACTTGGACCAGACACCGAACCCAATTATCAGACGGAACCCTAGGCATACTCCCAAAACTTTCAAAATATATTATATGAAATCAATTTTTATGTCAAGAAAAAATTATTTATTCAAACTTAAAAGTGGGATAATATTTAAAATATTTATTTTTCGGACAATTTATGAATGAAAATCCCGCTGCGTAACTTAGGTTCAAACCATGTTGATTTAGGAGGCATCACTTTTTTGGCATCAGCAACTGCCATCAGGTCTGCCATGGAAGTTGGAAAAAGAGAAAACGCGACTTTTGCCCCGTTGTCAACTCTTTTCTTTAATTCTTCCAATCCTCTGATTCCCCCAATAAACTCAATCCTTTTATCAGTTCGAGGATCTTCAATGCCTAAAACCGGAGATAAAAGATTATTTTGGAGTATGGACACATCCAATCTCTCCACAACATCTTCATCATCAAAAGTATTAACTTTTGCAGTCAATTTGTACCATTTTTCATTTAAATACATCCCAAAAGTATGTTTAGACTGAGGTTTGTAGGGTATATCACTTTCCTGTGTTTCAATTTCAAATTTTCGGGATATTTTTTCCAAAAACGTTTCATTGGAATTCCCCCATAAATCTGATACAACACGGTTATAATCCATGATGCACAATTCATTATCGGGGAAAAGAACAGATAGAAAATAATTAAATTCTTCATCCCCGGTAAAATCTTTGAACTTTTCCCTTCGGCTTAAACCAACTTTAACCCCCGAAGCTGCTCGGTGATGTCCGTCTGCTATATAGAGATATTCGATTTTACTAAAAACTTTTATTAATTGATAGATAACCTGTTCACTATCAATGATCCAGCAGGTATGAGTGATACCATCTTCAGAAATAAAATCATATACCGGTTTTTCTTTATTTACCCATTCATCAATGATTTGACTTATTTTCTGATTTTTTCTATAAGCAAGAAAAATAGGGCCAGTATTCGCATCGGTTATATTAACATGGTTAATTCTATCCTGTTCCTTGTCGTTTCGGGTGTTTTCATGTTTCTTGATAACGCCATTCAAGTAATCATCAATTGATGTACACACAACCAAACCGGTTTGAGATCTGCCATCCATAATTTGTCGATAAATATAAATCTTTTTTGTCTCATCCTGAATATAGATTTTTTTCTCTATCATCTTGTCTAAATTTGCCTTGGCTTTTTGGTATACTTTTTCATCATAAGGATCAATGTTGGCTTCCAGATCAATTTCAGATTTACCGATATGCAAAAAGGAATCAGGATTATCTTTTGCCATCTGAAAGGCTTCCTCTCTGTTTAAAACATCATAAGGGGGAGAAGCTACTCTCGTTACAAGTTCCGGCTTAGGCCTAACAGCCTTAAATGGTCTAATTATTGCCACTTCAGATCCTCCATTTTAAAAATATTCTTTGACAATTGAAATAATCTCTTGTCCAATTCTTTTTTGAGCTTCTTTTGTTGATGCACCAATATGGGGCGTTGCTGATACTCTTTCATGCTTCACCAATTCAAGATTGCAATTTGGCTCTTCACAATACACATCCATCCCTGCACCGGCTACTTTTCCGCTATTTAATGCTTGCAATAAGGCCGTTTCATCAACGACTCCTCCTCGAGCACAATTTATCAGACATACGCCATCTTTCATCATGGATAACTTTTCTTTTCCGATAAGAGGAGATTCATCTTTATTTCTTGGCACATGCAAGGAAATAAAATCCGATTGACTGATGAGATCATCAAAAGAAGTATATTTATAATTTGGAAACTTATCATTCGGACCTAAAATATCAGTATAGAGAATTTTCATATCTAAACCAGTGGCTTTTTTAGCTAATGCTTGACCAATACGGCCAAATCCAACGATTCCAAGCGTTTTGCCTGAAAGTTCGATCCCTTTATATTGTTTCTTGTTCCACTTACCTTGCCTCATGCTAACATTGGCAATTCCAACAAAACGGGCAAGGGAAAACATATGACCCAACACTAATTCCGCCACAGACTGGCTGCTTGCCTTTGGAGTATTTCTTACTTTAATACCCTTCGATTCCGCATAAGCAACATCAATATTATCTACCCCAACACCTCCACGAATAATTAATTTAAGATTACCCGTTTGCAAAGCAGAATCTATCATTTCTTTTCTTACTTTTGTTGCAGAACGCACAACAATCACATTAAAATGCTTAACCTGTTCTTTTAAATCTTCAGGGTTAAAAAATTGTTCAGTAACATCATAGCCCATTTCTTTTAAAGATTTAACGGCTTCTTTATCCATTCCATCTGTTACTAATATTTTTATCACTTTAATTTCTCCTCTATATTCCTAAAATATCATTAATATTTGAAAGAAGCTCTTTTACATCGTTCAAACTCAGTTCAGCCATATGAGCGATTCTAAAGGTTTTCTGTTTTAGCTTTCCATACCCATTGGAAATTGTAAAACCCCTATTCCCTAGAGCTTTATTGAGTTCAGTGACATCGACTTCCCGTGTGTTTTTAACGCAGGTTACCGTATTTGATGCAAATTGTTCCTTTGCATATAAAGCAAAATTTTCTTTCGCCCAATTTCTAACAAAATTTGCCATTTCTGTATGACGGGCAAATCGATTTTCAAAGCCTTCTTCCATCATCTTGTCCAACTGATAATCCAAGGCAAACATATGGGAAAGTGTCGGCGTTGAAGGATATTGATAATCCTTTTTTTGTATGCAATCATATATTTGGAGAAGATCAAAATAAGTTCCCCTGAACTTTACATTTTTAGCTGCTTCCAAAGCTTTATCTGATATTGAACACAGAGAGAGTCCCGGAGGGAGGCCTAGACATTTTTGACTTGAACTTATGCAAATATCAACACCCCATTTGTCAACTTCAATCTTTGAACCACCAAGAGAGCTAACTGTGTCCAAACAAAATACGATGTCGGGATATTTTTTTATTACCTGACTAATCTCTTCCAATGGATTCATAATGCCGGTCGAAGTTTCATTGTGGGTCACAGTGATTAAATCATATTCCCCGCTGGAGAGGGCTTTGTCTACTTCTTCCGGAAAATTTGGATTTCCCCATTCCGCTTCATATTTGTCTGCAGGAACATTATTGTCCTCAGCCATTTTAAACCATCGGTTACCAAAATTACCGCAGGAAAAAACGACAGCTCTTTTCCGTGTACAGGAACGGACAGCTCCTTCCATTAAGCCACTACCTGAAGAGGTGGAAAGCAATATTTCATTTTCGGTATACATCAATTTTCTTAATTTATCGCTGATGCCTCTTTGCAAGTTTGAAGCTTCTTTGGTTCGATGCCCAATCATTAAAGTTGCCATTTTTTGCAAAACATCTTCTGTTACATGAGTAGGTCCGGGGATAAAAAGTTTCTTATACATATGTCTTCTCCTTTTTATTTTTTAAATATATGGATATTGGAATACTCAATATTTCCATGCTGTTCTATATTACAAGGAAAATTAATTCTATGATTGACTTCTTATTTTTTGCATATGGGTAGAAGGATGATTTAATTAATTAATGCTTATCAATTATTAGGCGTTTAATAACAAACAAACCTATTTATTATTAACATAGAAAAGCCATTTCGTCAAATGTTTTTAGATATTTCATGCGGTTATTTTACTTTTTTATATCAGGGGAAAAATGGATTAATTTTAGGTAAGGATTTTTAATAAATCCTTACACATTCTATTTTTCTTTGTACATTCTTTTCAATATGGTTTTATAACCATCTGCACCATAGTTTAAACACTTTTTTACTCTGCTGATGGTTGCAGAGCTTGCTCCGGTCTTTTCCACGATTTCCTCGTAGGTAAGCCCTTTTCTCAACATTCTTGCAACCTCGAATCTTTGGCTCAAATCTTTAATTTCACTAATAGTAGCAATGTCATCGAGAAAATTATTACACTCTTTTTCATCCTTCAAAAGCAGGATTGCCCTACATAATTGATCAGTAAATCTATCTTTCCAGCGGTGGTCATCTGTCATACTATCACCTCTATTCTTAACTTCGCGTTAAATTATTTTCGTCTTCTTTTTAACTCTTTAAATATATCATCCGGGGAAATATTATAGTATCCCAATGCTACCAGGGTATGAAACCATAAATCAGCCACTTCGTATATTATAGCATCTTCTTCTTTGTCTTTTAAGGCAATAATGACTTCTGCCGCTTCTTCTCCAATTTTTTTGGGTAACAAGTCTTTAGGGTTTGACAATAACTTGCAAGTGTAGGAATTGCTATTGAAATTTTTCTTCCTATCTTGGATAACACGGTAAATTTCATAGATTATTTCACTGTCTTTTTCTACTATCCCCGAATCGTTCTCACCCTTTCTTTCTTGCAAAGATATGGTGTTTTCAATTATGATTCTACCCTTATCTTCCTTAATAATGCCTCGATAAAAACAGGAAACATTTCCGGTATGACAGGCAGAGCCAGTTTGCTGAACTTCGAACAACAGACTATCATTATCACAATCAATATACATTTTTTTTACTATTTGAATGTGCCCGGAGGTTTCACCCTTATACCATAATTTTTTTCTGCTTCGACTATAAAAACACGTTCTTCCTTCTTTAAGGGTTCTTTCAAAAGATTCCTTGTTCATGTAAGCAAGCATCAATACCTTTTTAGTCTTTTCATCTTGAATAATTGCAGGTACCAAACCATCACTATTAAATTTAATTATATTGGATATTTTATCGATTTTTTTCAAAACACTTCTCCTTTGTCGATCTCATCCTTATTCCCTTTTCTTCCAAAAAATTTTTTACATTCATTATGGAAAACTCTTTTTTGTGGAAGATTGAAGCAGCTAATGCGGCATCCGCCTTTCCTACTTCAAATACTTCATATAAATCAACAGGTTTGCCTGCTCCTCCAGATGCAATAACCGGGATATGCACATTTTCAGATACACTTCTGGTCAATTCAATATCATATCCTTCCTTGGTGCCATCCTGATCCATGCTGGTTAGCAATATTTCGCCTGCTCCCAATCTTTCGACATTTTTTACCCAATCAACGACTTCTAAATTCGTCCTTGTTCTTCCCCCGTTAATGACCACTTCCCAACCTGATCCATCTTTAATTGCGTCGACTGCCACCACAATTGTTGAACTACCAAATTTAGACGAAGCTTCCCGAATTAATCGCGGATTCAAAACAGCTGCCGTATTCACTGATACTTTATCTGCCCCAGCCCTTAAAATGTGAAATATATCTTCTAATTTTTTTAATCCTCCGCCAACTGTAAAAGGAATAAATACTTCTTCAGCAGTTTTTTTTACCAATTCGATAATAATGTTCCGCTTCTCCCAGGAAGCAGTAATATCTAAAAAAACCAGCTCATCTGCTTCTTCCTTCTCGTAATAGGAAGCCAATTCAACCGGGTCTCCTGCATCTATCAGATTCACAAACCTTGTGCCTTTAACTACACGACCCGCTTTTATATCCAGGCAGGGAATAATCCTTTTTGTCAACATTTATCGTCCCCTTTTATTCTATTTATTACTGTAACTTAATAGCTTCTTCTAAAGAAATAGTGCCTTTATATAAAGCCTTTCCGATAATAATTCCCTCTAAATTTTTATCGGCCAGATTCTTTAAATCTCTGATGTCCGACAAAGAAGTGACTCCTCCCGAAGCGATTAGAGATATATTGATTTTTTTTAACATTTCTCCAATATTCACTATATTTGGACCCATCATCATGCCATCTCGTTTGATGTCGGTGTAAATAATATGGCGAGCTCCCAAGCTCTCCATTTCCAATGCAAAATCAAAGGCATTAACAGACACAACACTCTGCCATCCATCAATAGCCACATGACCTTCTTTGGCATCAATACCTGCAATAATTTTTTCGGGAAATGTTTGGAATAACCTTTCTGCCAATACTTTATCCTTCCAAAGAATTGTGCCCAGAATGATGCGTTCAACACCTAATTCTATTAAGCGTTCCACTTCTTCATACTTCCTGATGCCTCCACCGACTTGAATGGGAATATCAATTTTTTTAACCATATTTTTAATGACAGAAAGGTTAGACAATTTACCGAATCGTGCACCATCCAAATCAACCACATGTAAAAATTGTGCACCCTTTTTCATCCATTTCAACGCCATCATTACCGGATCATTCGAAAATATTTCTGTTTCTTCGAACTTACCTTCCTTGAGACGAACACACTGCCCGTCCTTAATATCTATTGCCGGAAAAATTATCATTTAACCAAATCTCCAAAATTTTTTAATAATTCTAATCCAAGAGCACTACTTTTCTCGGGGTGAAATTGAACTCCGAACAAATTATTTTGCCACACCGAAGAGGAAAAACTCAATCCATAATCTGTTGTGGAAGCAATAACCTCGGGGTCAGCTATTTCACAATAGTAGGAATGCACAAAATAGAAATAGGAACCATCGGAAATATTTTTAAAAATCGGATTCTTTCTATGGCCAGAATGAACTTTATATTTTATATTATTCCAACCCATGTGCGGACATTTCAACAATCCCGAAAATTTATTTGCACTTCCTTCAAACACATTCAATCCTTCGAATTTTCCTCCTTCTTCGCTATAGGAAAGCAATAACTGCATACCCAGACAGATTCCCAAAAAAGGCTTACCAAGCCGAATGGCTTTGACTAACTCTTTGTCCAATTGCTTTTCTTTTATTATTTTAATCGCGTCTCTAAAAGCACCTACCCCCGGTAATACAATTGCATCGGCTTTACGAACACTGCGAGGATCTTCTGAAACAACAGTCCGGTGTCCCACTTTTGCAAAAGCATTTTCTACGCTTTTCAAATTCCCCATTCCATAATCAACAATTAATATCAAATCTTTTATCCTCAACTTTTCTCAATCAATGATACCTTTGGCAGAAGGAATATCAATTCTTCGATTTTCTATTCTACAAGCCATATCAAGGGTTCTGCCAAAGGCTTTAAAAATTCCCTCTATGGTATGGTGCGTATTTTTACCATACAGTACATTAATGTGCAAAGTTATTCCGGCATGGTAAGAGAAAGCTTTGAAAAATTCTTCAACTAAATTCACCTCAAACAAACCAACTTTTTCCTGTTCAAAATTTGTCTTGTAAATCAATTGACCTCTTCCGCTACAATCCATAGCTACCCGCACCAATGATTCATCCATAGGCAAAATAACGGATCCATAACGGGTAATGCCTCTTTTATCCTGTAGTGCCTCTTTTACAGCCATTCCCAGACAGATGCCTATGTCCTCAACAGTATGGTGATCATCAATTTCAACATCTCCCACTGCTTTTATTTCTAAATCAAAAAACCCGTGCCGAGCAAAGGAATCCAGCATATGTCTTAAAAATGGTACTTCCAGTTGTAAATGACTGCTACCTTTACCGTCCAGATTTATTTTTAAGACAATATCGGTTTCTAAACTTTTTCTCTTGACCTCGCTTATTCTTTTACTCAAAGTAACTTTCACCACCTATTCGTCAAATTTTTTATTCCTGTTTTTTTTAACCCATTTTAAAATACCATTCACATCTTTTGCCAGTAAGTCCACTTCTGCGTTTAAATAAAAGTCAACCATCTTGTTCCCGAAATCAAACTTTTCACCCAAAACAATGGCTGATAAAAAACGGGTTCCCTTAGATTCATTATTGAAGTTTTTACCTGTTTGCAAATCATCTGGAATATCTCCAATATATAAGCCTAATTTAGTATTTAAATGAGCAGATAACTTCATTAAGCCTTCCGGATCAGGTTTCCCGGCAACATCATTGGCAGTCATCACCTGTTTTTTGGACAGAAGGTCATTCCAGCCCAAACCATTCAAAGCAAATTCAGCCTCTCTATTAGTTCTTCCAGTTAAAACACCAATTGAAAATTTCTCTAAAAACACTTTTTGCTTTTCGCTAAAAATATTTCTTTCATTTCTTATTAAACCCACAGATTCAACAATAGAAGGGTGAAATCCATACATATTAAAACAATTTTTTCCGGCATAGATTTCTTTAAATAATTTTATAATCAATTTTCTATTCCAAAGACTGAATATTTTTTCTTTTAGCTGCTCACTTTTTTGTTGAATCAATTCAATATTTTTTTTCAAACCGCCCCCAGGTATAAGTATTTTAGTGCAGTAGATCTGTATTTCTGGTGTCTTGTAACGTAATATATCCACATTATCTGATTTATCTGCCGCAGACTTCCATAGATAAAATAAAATGACGGCCGAAGTCAAATCCCAATCATTATTAAACCCTCCAGCCATTTTAAAATATTTGGTTTCTTCAGGAAGAATTAACTGTTGGGAACCTTTAAATTTCAATATCTCTTTAAAATAATATTGTACCGTTTTACAAATAGCATTTCTATAAGAATTCCTCACATCAATCAGAACACCATCAATATCAAAAACAAGCGTGTCAATCCTGGGCAATAATTCTAAAACCGGTTGATGTGTAATTACATTTTCTTGAAATAGATAATTTTTTTTTAGTTTTTCTGATGGGTGCATCAGCACTTGCCTTCTTTCTTGGTTCTCTTTCAGGATTTGTTAGATATCTACTCTTCCTTGTTTCTTGCCTCTATGGAACGGGCATGGGCATCCAATCCTTCCAATCTGGCTAACCGGGCTATTTTGGGCCCAGCTTGTTTTAATCTTTCCTGGTCATAGCAAATAATACTGCTCCTTTTCATAAAACTACTCACGGAAAGGGGTGAAAAATATTTTGCTCCTCTGGCTGTAGGAAGAATATGGTTTGGGCCTGCCCAATAATCCCCTAAGGGTTCCGGCGAAAAAGCACCAATAAATATTGAGCCAGCATTTTTTATTTGCCCTAATTTTTGCCACGGCTCATCAATTTGCAATTCCAGATGCTCAGGTGCAAAACGGTTAATAAACTCAATTATGATTTCCTGATTTTCTGCAACAATTAATCTCCCTTGATTTCTTAAAGAAGATTGAATGATGTCTTTTCTATTTACACTTTTTACCTGCCTTTTAATTTCTTCTTGAACCCTTTGTGCTAAATCAAAAGAATGGGTTATTAGTATGGAGGTTGCATCCCTGTCATGCTCTGCTTGAGAAATCAAGTCACAGGCAATGTATTGGGGATTGGCCTTTTCGTCAGCCCAAATAAGAATTTCACTTGGACCTGCAAGCATATCAATATCCACTATGCCAAAAACATTTTTTTTGGCGAGAGTGACATAAGTATTTCCCGGACCCACAATTTTATCAACTTTTTTTACAGTTTCGGTACCGTATGCCAAAGCAGCTACAGCTTGAGCCCCGCCAATCTTGTAAATTTCGGATACGCCCAATTCTACTGCGGTTGCCAACACATAAGGATTCACTTTGCCATCCAGAGAAGGAGGACTGACTACTGCTATCTCTTTTACTCCTGCAATCATTGCCGGAATAGCTGACATCATCAATGTAGAAGGATAAGCTGCCGTTCCGCCAGGAACGTATAGTCCTACCCTTTCAATTGGATTTAAAACTTGTCCCAAAATAATTCCTTGCTCATTAGGGGTAAACCATGAATTTTCTTTCTGATGCGAGTGATAGTTTTTAATTCTTGCTATGGCTTCTTTTATAATTGAAAACAAGTCTCCATCAATTTCCCGTCTGGCAGCTTTTAATTCTTCCGGTTTTACAATTATTTCCTCTGGTTTCAACTCTACCTTATCAAATCTTTCAGTGTATTCAAGTAGTGCTTTGTCACCTTCTTTTTTTACTTTTGTAATAATCGCTCTCACTTTGTTTTCGATACCACCGATTGAATCGTCTTCCAGGAAGCTCTTTTTGCAAATATCTCCTATTAAATCCTTGTTTTTTTCATTTAAAAATATATTTTTAATCAAATTAAATCAATCCTTTCTCCATTCATATCTCCTTAATGACCAAGAAAAACAGGTTGTCTATTTTGTCTCACCTTTATTCCCGATAATAGATTTTTGAATATTATTTAACAATTGAATAATTTTGTCATGTTTGGTTTTGTAGCTGATTGGATTTACAATCAGTTGTACACTGAGAGGCGTAATTTCATCAACTATAACCAGTTTATTCTCTTTTAGTGTTCGCCCGGTAGATACAATATCAACAATCATATCCGCCAAACCAACTTGAGGAGCCAACTCTACCGAACCATACAATTTAATGATTTCCACATATATTCCTTTTTTCCTGAAATACTCTCCCGCAATGTGCGGAAATTTTGTTGCTATTTTTAAACGGTGGCCATTATTTTTAAAAAAATCACCTTGACTATTATTTTCCGGTGCCGCCAAAATCATGTTGTATTGACCAAGTTTTAAATCCAGCAATTTGTAAACATCTTTTTTTTCCTCTAACAATATATCTTCACCAACAATGCCAATGTCTGCCACGCCACATTCTATGTAAGTTGGATTGTCAATCGGTTTGGTGATAATGAATTTGAAATCTTTTTCGCAACTATAAAAAGAAAGTTTTCTGTTAATTTCTTTTCCGCCTTTTAAATCAATTCCCGCCCTTTCCAATAACTGAATGCAAGACTTTAATAGTCTTCCACTTGGCAGTGCAATAACCAAGCAATTTTTATTCTCTTTTCTACTCATAAGTGATATTTTCCTCTTTTCCTGAAGTAACCTCAATTCTTTTCATGCAATTGGATTCCTTGTTCTCTATTTTAAGAATATAATCTATTTTATAATAATGGGCATAATTCAAGGCTTCTTCAAAACTTTTTCCGCTTACTTCTAATTCCACGATTGCCCCTTTTTCTCTTATTTTTTTTGCAATAATCATGGCTTTTTGAAAATAATTCTTGTTCTTCGCATAATACACCAAATACTTTGGCGGCAACTTTACTTTCAATGCATTGACATCTTCTTTCTCCAGAACTGTCGCTAATTTCTCTATGCCAATAGCAAATCCGGTCGAGGGCATTTTCCCATTAAATTTTGAAGATAAATTATCATATCTTCCTCCCCCGCATACAGGAAATCCCAGGTAATCCGTATAACCCTCAAAGATGATTCCGGTATAATAGTCATAATTACGTATAATACCCAGATCAATAAGAATATGGTCTTCCAGTCCATAAGTTTCCAAGAGATGATAAACTTCCTCGATTTCTTTCAGTGCAGAAAGCGATAGCTTATTATCTACTATTTTCTTCACTTCACCTAAGATTTCTCTTCCTCCTCTTAGGGTCGGTATTTTTAAAATAAGCTCTTTTTCCGCATCTTTTATATCTTCAAGGGATAATATTTTTTCCAGTAACACAAAATCTTTATTTAGAATAGCGTTTTTAATGCTTTGTTTTCTTTCTTCTTTAACTTTTATAGATTCCATTATCCCGTTAAAAAAATCGACGTGATTGATATCGATAAAAAAACGCTTTAAACCACTGTTCTTCAAACATTCCACAGCTAAAGCAATGATCTCTGCATCCGAATTGGTATTATTTATCCCAATCAATTCTACGCCTGCCTGACAAAACTCCTTTTGAGTCCTGGTTTTATTGTCATGTCGGAATACATTTCCCACATAACATATTCTTAATGGTTTCGGTTCAGATTGCATTTTAGTCGAAACCAATCTGGCAATAGATTTCGTCATTTCCGGCCTAAGGACAACAATATTGCCTTGCCGATCAATAAATTTAATCATTTCCTTTTTCATAATTAACCCTGAACCTTGTGATAAAATTTCATAGAGTTCAAATGTAGGTACAATGATTTCCCGGTAACCCCATTGGTTAAATATTTGGCTTATTTTTTTTTCTAAAAATCTTCGCTTTATTACTTCATCCGGCAACAAGTCATTTAGACCTCGAGGAATATTCATACGCTATTTTTACCCTTCCCTCTTTATATAGTTATTTCGTATTTAATCATTTAACAAGTCAAATACTTTAACAAACTAAAGTATTAACGTATTAAAGATTTAAAATTCTAACATTAAAAATAATTTTTGTCAATACTATTTTTCTTTTTCCCATTATTCGTTTCGGTGCATTATAATACAAATTACTCATGATTACAATGAATGACTCTATTATGCACACTATTTTTCCTTTAATATTTCTTTATATTGTATTATATCGCATTTTTTAATAGATTTACTTTTTCTTTCTTTGAAAATATTACTTCTCATTTCTTCTTTTTTTATTGATTCTAATTTATATTTTAACTTTATTGGTCATAATAAAAAAATGATTACGAAGCACAAATAAACCAAAAAAATATTACGATCTGAAAAAAAAGAAGAGAAATTTTATTCTGAAAAGATTGTCTGAAGAAAGTCATTCATCTCAAAAAAAATGCGGTGAAATCCTTATATTTTCTTTTAAATAATATAGAAGAATTGTTTGAAAAACTTTAATATAATTGATTTATTTGGATGCCATCATAAACCAAATAATTTTTTTCAGCGAAATACAATTTAAATTTAAAATCGTATAAATTACGTTTATCTTTCTTTGTAATTGAAAGTAAGCTATATGACCTGAAAAAAAATCCGACAAGTGAATAAGTTTTAAAAAGAGCAAAAAACAGTCTAATTGTAAAAAAATATGTGTTTTTCTTTCTTTATACCGATATTAAATGAAGTTTTATTTATCTATCCAAACAGGATAAAAAAGCAATCGGTTAGTTGGGTATAGAATAAAACCCTTAACATTACTTTTAAAAACCACATTCTGCGTTGAATGATGCAAAAATACCCAAGCTGCATCTTCATGAACCATCTCCTGTATTTTTCTGTAACACATTGCTCTCTTTTCGTTTTCGTACGTCGCTAAACCTTCTAAAAGCAATCTTTGAGCTTCATCATTAATATAAAAAGCACGATTTTGTGCTGCACCAATTTTAGCCCTATTCGTACTGTATATATTCATAAAGTTATCCGGATCGCCGTTATCGCCTTGCCATCCCAAAAGACACATCTGATGCTTTCCATCTTTTGTTTCTTGCAAATAAGTGCTCCAATCCACCTGATAAAATTTTACCTTTATTCCTATTGCGCCCAGATAACTTTGAATTGCTTCACCGGTTTTAAAGGGATCATACATATAAGGCCTGGAAACCGGCATAACATGCAAAGTAACTTCAAATCCATCAGGATATCCCGCTTCAGCCAATAATTTCTTTGCTTTTTTTGGATCAAAAGAATAATCTTCAATATCATCATTATATCCCAGCATAAAAGGAGGCATGCCATTTTTTGCCTTAATAGCTGATCCCATACAAATGTTTTCCACAATTGATTGTTTATCAATAGCCATGTTTATTGCCTGTCTAACTTTTTTCCTTGTCAAAGGTTCAAAATATCCTGGAGTTTTAACCAGGGGCTCTTCTTGATCGCGAAGATTATTCTTGTTTTTGTCAATATATCCATATCCTGTATTCATTGCAATAAAGCCGACATTCATTCCTGGTTGAGTAAATAATATTAAGTCTTTATTTTGCTTGATTCTGTCGAAATAAGCAGGATCAGGTATTTCCATTCCCTGCACATCACCAACTTCCAAAGCCATTAAACGGGCTGCAGGATCAGGTATTACCTTGAATATTAATTTATCTAGCCTAACCCTTCCTTGCCAGTAATCTTCATTCGCTTCCAGGATAATATGGTCATCCTTGACCCATTCCATAAGTTTAAACGGACCAGTGCCGGATGGGTATTTAAATGCATTTTCTTTGTATTTTGCAGTATTAGCAGGACTTACAATGCTCGCTTGACCAAGAGCAAGACTTGTAAGAATAGATACATTCGGCTTTTTCAAAATTAATTTGACAGTATAATCATCGATTTTTTCCAATCTATCTACATCATAAAAAATATATTCCCACATACTCCATTTACCATATTGATGATAAGGATGATCGGGATCATATTGTCGTGCAAACGAAAAGAGCACCGCATCGGCATTAAAATCGGTACCATCATGAAATTTTATCCCTTTTTTTAAATGAAAAGTGATTACTTTTCCATCTCTTGATATTTCCCAGGAATTTGCCAAACAAGGTTCTATGTTGGTAGTTCCTGGCTTGAATTTCACTAATCCTTCAAAAATGTTAGCAGTAACATAGTCTATGTTTGTGTCTGCAGGATCCAATTGATTAACATCAATCGCGGTAGCAAATATCAACGTTTCAATGCCAAAAGCAATCTCCACCGATCCAAAAGTTAAAATTATGGTCAATAAAATCATTATTAATATTTTTTTTTGCATTTTTCACCTTTCTTTTGTCATTTTTTATTTAAATAATAATCTAAAAATGGTTTTAAAATATTTTAGAAAACATGAATTAAATCAATCATTTTCCTTCAACTCTGGAAAATATATATAGATATTTTCCAGAAGGGCTGGGCTCTATCTTATCTACAATATTATACTTAACGGTTAATTGGTGACCCATTATTTTACAGATCTTCTGATTGGTCTCTGTAAAAAATTGATTCATATCTTTCAATTTTTTTTTGTCGATTAATACTAAATTAATGTTGATCAATTCAGTTGTTTCCTGAATGAGCTGAAACTTTCGGATATTTTCTTTAAAGTAAAACAATGAATACAATCCGGTGCTTACAAAATCTCCATATTTATTTTTTACACGTCCTCTTATCCGTCCGATTACTTTTTCCAGTAAAGGTAATCCGCGCCCGCATTGACATTTTTTTTTAGACAAAATAGCAATATCTCCAATCTTGTATCGAATCAATGGCATCGTGTAATTAGAAAGCAAAGTAATAACAACATTTCCTTCCTTACCGGATTTTATCTCCATACCATTATCATCTAAAATTTCAATGTAATGAATGGTGGGTATTACATGGAAACCCTTATCTTGTAGGCAATTACAAGCAACGCTCCCCACTTCTCTCGATCCATAACAATTAAATACAGGCGCTCGAAATACTTTTTCGATTCTTGCTTTAACTTGGGGATATAAAATGCTTCCAGTGGTCATAACCGAATTTGGAGAGTGAACCTGCAAATGATGTTCCTCGATAAATCGGGATAATTCACGATTAAAAGTAAAATATAATATCGGCTGTATATGGTTAATTTGCTGAACACATCTTAGCTTATCTTTCTCTGTCATTTTGATGTCATCTAGCATGGTGATTCCTGAGATTTGCTGTCGAAGGTATGATTTAATTCCACGACCGCAATTTCTTAAATCCTGTAATGGTGCAGACATTTTTACTATACGTTCTCCGATCTTTCGCCCAGCCCATTCATCAAATAATATTTTAGTAGCAGTATTCCATGCAAAGTAATCCATATCTTGATAAAAGAGAATCGGTTCTCCAGTAGAGCCACCGGAAGTATTTTTATAATAAAAGTTATCCCTGAACTTATACAGCTGATGAAAATTCTTACGAATGGTATCTTTGGTTAAAATGGGAAAATTTTTAAGATCAGTAAATATTGTATCTTCTGAAAAATGTAGATTACTATCCTGAATGATTTTTTGGTAATGGGGAATATTCTGATTAGCATATTGAATAAGTTCATAAAGTTTCTTGCGCTGGATTTTTAGAATTTCTTCCCGAGTCAACCACTGATGCTTTTGAAGCTGTTTATAATATTGTAGTACTTTTGCATGTTTTATATATTTCCAATAAAAAGGAAAAATAAATTTTCTTCGAATATAAGTTCCTATCGTACGGTCCAGACAAAGCATGACCCATTCCCTCTTACAATTTTGTTTTCAATAATTATTTTGGATTAATATTAGTTTTAATGATTAAATATTGAAACCTAATCAAAAAAAGCAATCTCAACATTTGTTAAATTTAACCTTGAAAAGCAAATTTTTTTTATTATAGATTATTTGTAATTTTTACTCAATAAAATTATTTGGAGGTTAAACTTTCAATAATTAAAAATCAGAAGAGTAAAATTATTTTAACAAGTAAATCCATTTTTTTGTCAAACAAATGGTCTCGCACCTTTTGTGTTTTCTTGACTTCATACATCACTTTATCTGCTTTTTTAATTAATTCATCGATTATAATTGCGTCTTGAGGAAATCTTGCATAACCAATACTAACACCCATAAAAGGAATATTCATTCCTAGGATGCTTGATACTTTATTATTAAACAATTCCAAAAAGGCATCAATTTTATTACCTTCATACAAACAAATAAATTCATCACCTGACATTCGATAAATATTCCCTTTGTTGCCCAATATTCCTATAGTGGTTTTGGTAAATCTCTTTAGATATTCATCCCCAACCGAGTGACCATAGGTGTCATTCACGCTTTTAAAATGATTTAAATCCATATAAACGAGAGTAAATGGATTGTTTTCAGAAATATATTCATCACAATCAACAAAAAGTGATAAACGATTCTTTATGCCGGTTAGACTATCTCTATAGGCAAGATGTTTCAGCAAATTAATGTTCTTGGAATTTTTAACAATAATATAAATCAATTGATAACTAATGACAGCTGTCAGCGCTAGTAATAACCCAATGATTATTTTCCAATATGAATTGGGTTTTTCATTTAAAAATAGATAAAGAAATGATAGGGTCGTAAATTCCGCCGAACTTAAAATAATGAGATACTTATTCATCCTTATTGGTATATTCCTCAATATGTACAGAAACTTTTTCTTGGTAAATTTAATAATAAATGGTGTGCTAAACAGATAAATAATCGTTTGCAACATAAAAGCAACTTGAAAATAGTTTTTAAGTTGGAATAATGTTGATAACTGCATAGATAGATGGGTCACGGTCAATGTATGGATCCATGAAAAAAACATAATGGCCAAAATTTTATCATAAGATTCTCGATATAGATGATTTAAAATAAAAAAATATGAAAATCCTGATAATATCAATGCATTGGCAGGAAGATATGCTAAACCATATTTCTCTCGGATTAGAAACAAAGTAAAAAAAATAAAAACGGTAAATAAAATTAATCCCACAATAATTTTTGTCGTTGAGTACTTTTTTGTCGCACAGCGATGTGTCGTGATTAAATTAATAAAAAGCATTTCTGAAAAAATTAATATTCTGGATATTTGTTGCACAATTTCCCCCATATTCAAAAGATTCACTCCGACAAAGAAATATTTTAACACACTTTAAGACTAAAAGACTGGAAAATATTTTAATATTTTACGTTATTTAAATAGCTTCAACGT